>OFFB01001222.1_pt1 | contig 16530 bp, 13 predicted proteins | sample 1521281 | NCBI WGS metagenome assembly OFFB01 (sample SAMEA3504109, study PRJEB24116) | mouse gut metagenome | biome: mouse gut; feature: mouse-associated habitat; material: faeces | place: Denmark | collected 2011
CTCAATAGGATGTGCCATGCTGTTCTGTTTTTTAGGTGAATTGCTTTATCAGCGCGGTGAATCTTGACCAGTATTTCAGGCTCTTTTTTTCGCCTACGCCATTAATTGAGTTGAATGACATCAATGTAGTGGGACGGTGTCTGACCATTTCAAGCAGAGTTTTGTCGGAGAAGACAAGGTAAGGGGGTATGTTTTCCTCCTTGGCTATCTTTGAGCGGAGCTCTTTCAATGCGAGGAATAACCGTTCAGCCGGATTGGCTGGCTTATTCTCTTTTGCCTTGCGAGGAGATGCTTTGGCTGTGGGGGTGGGAGGTATGTATTTAGCGAGCTGAACCGATGCTTTTCCGTGGAGCACCTGCATTCCGTAGGGTGTGGCTTTAAGGTGATTGCTTTCGGCATAGGCTATGTCGACTATTCCCAGTTGCAGTAATTGTGACATATAGAAATTCCATTCGGCAAATGATCTGCCGCGTCCCACTCCGTAGGTTTTTATTTTGTCAAATCCGCGTTCGAAAATTTCAGACCGAGCCGATCCGCGAAGCACGTCGATAAGCATTGTTATGCCTGCTTTCTCATTGGTGCGTATCATGGCGCTGAGCGCCATCTGCGCTATGGTTGATCCATCAATCCGCTCGGGCGGGTCGAGGCACACGTCGCAATTGTGGCAGTCATGGTCGAATGTTTCGTTGAAATAGCTTAGCAATACTCTGCGCCGGCACACATGGCTTTCGCAAAATTCCTTCATGCGGGAGAGTTTTGTGTTGTCTATTCCGGGTTTTCCTGATTCCTCGATGAATTTTTGAATGGCTGCGACATCGGCAAAGGAGTAGAACATCAACGCTTCCGCCGGCGCTCCGTCGCGGCCGGCTCTGCCGATCTCCTGATAGTAGCTTTCGATGTTTTTGGGCATATTGTTGTGTATGACCCAGCGCACGTCGCTCTTGTCGATGCCCATGCCGAACGCTACTGTCGCGCACACTATCTTGGTGTCGCCGCTGATGAACATATTCTGGGCGGTGTCTCTTTCGTGGGGCGACAAACCGGCGTGATAGACCGTGCTTTCGTATCCCCGCAGATTCAGTTCGGCGCTCATGTACTCGGCGCCTTTGCGGCTGAGGCAGTAGATTATGCCGCTGTCGCCCGGATGCCTGTCGATCATTCGTTCGATTATTTTCATCTTCTCTTTCTTGCCGGGATTGGGCATTACGGAGATGGATATGTTAGGGCGGTCGAATGATGATATGTAGGTGAACGGATTTTTGAGGTGGAGTTTTTCCACAATGTCGTCGCGAGTTAGCTTGTCGGCAGTGGCAGTCAATGCTATTACCGGCATATCGGGATAACGCATTTTGATAGCTCCCAATTCAGCGTACTCCGGGCGGAAATCATGTCCCCACTGCGATATGCAATGCGCTTCATCGATGGCAAAAAAACTTGCCCATCGGCTGAAATCATTGTGCTGCATCTCCATCACGAGCCTCTCGGGCGACATATAAAGCAGTTTTATATTGCCCCGATAGGCTTCTTCCATGACGGTGCGGTTGGCAATGTCGGTATTGCCGCTATGCACAGCTGCAGCCGGAATGCCGTTAGCTTCCAGCGCCGATACCTGGTCTTTCATCAGAGATATTAACGGCGACACGACAATGCAGCATCCTTCGGCTATTATTGCCGGAAGCTGGTAGCATATTGACTTGCCGCCTCCGGTGGGCATTAACACCACTGTGTCCCGTCGAGAGGCGATTGATGATATGATTTCTTCCTGTCCTTGCCGGAACTCATCGTAGCCATAGAATTTTCTAAGCAGGGCTTTTGCCTTGGTGATAAAAGAGGAATCTTTCACTGTTCAGAATGCATTTTCTTCGCCGCGAATGGCGTTGATGACTGTGAGAACGATAATTTTGAGGTCAAGGAAAAAATTCCAGTGTTCGATGTACCACACATCGCATTCCACGCGCTTTTCCATCTGCCAAAGCTCGTCGGTCTGTCCGCGATAGCCGGTGATTTGCGCCCATCCGGTGATGCCGGGCTTTATCATGTGGCGCACCATGTATTTGTCGATGAGTTTGGTGTAGTCGGTAGTCTGCTTTATCATGTGCGGCCGAGGACCCACTACCGACATATCGCCGAGCCACACGTTGATGAACTGGGGTAGTTCGTCCATACTGGTGTGGCGAAGGAATTTTCCGACCTTTGTGATGCGCGAGTCATTGCGGGTCGCCTGCTTGCTGTCGCTTGAGGCGTTCACCTTCATCGTGCGGAATTTGTAGCAGTAGAATTCACGTCCGAGATATCCTGTGCGCTTCTGCTTGAAGAATATCGGTCCCGGCGATGATAGTTTCACCGCGATTACTATGGGGATGAATACAACTGGCGACACTATCAGGAACGTGGTTGAGAACAGCAGGTCAAAGCCTCGTTTCAATGCCCGGTTCAGAGGTTTTTTAAGCGGATTTTTACGGATGGACAATATGGGCACGCGTCCAATGTTGGATAACTCTCCGACACGTGTCACATAAGGGCTTACCTGAGGCACGTAGTAGAATTGCACAACTGAATCATCGGCTATTTTCACCACTCTGCGGAAGGTTTCGGCATCTTCTCCCGATATGGCATAATAAATCTCATCGACGTTATTGTCGATGACAAATCTCTCAAGGTTGTCCAACGTGCCGAGGTAACAGCTATCGGGGATGATTCCTTGTGAGGAAGCGAATATTCCGAGCACTCTATATCCGTAGCCCGGGTCAGAGAGCATCTCTTCCTGCAGGCGTATGGCAGTGTCGCCGTTGCCTATTATGATGGCTCGGGTGTAATTTATGCCTTTTTTGCGCAGGTGTTTGGTGCATAGCCTTGTGGATATCCATCCTACGGGAAGCAATGTGAACAACAGGGCGTAGAACCAAAGGTAGAATGACATATTGTGAACCCACGAGTCAAGAAACGCCAATATTGAGAAAAAGAACAACGCATGAATGAATGCAGCTTCAAATGCGTGCTTTACTATTATGTCAAGATGGGTGGCTCTCGTTTGGTTCAGATTGGCACGCAGGTAAGCTACAGGCAGATAAGAGATGTTGACTATGAGCCACGTCACTTTCCACCTGAATCCGACGACAAATTCGTCGGATAAACTTGCGATCAGGAATGCCAGGTTGACCATTAAAAAACCGACAAGCGTTTCTGCCGCATGAAGATATTTCCCGTATCTGCCTTTACCTTGCAATGTATGGTTAATTTAAGAAATGGATGGTTATTGAACTGCCTCTAAATATTTCGCTTGCCCTCGGGAAGCATGAGTGTGCTTCCCGGGAGCAAGTGAAGGTTATAAGGCTTAATCAGTGATGCCGCGCTTTCGCGGTATCTTGAAGTTTTTTTGTTTTAGTGTATGGTTACCGGTTTATCCGGATTATAGTTTGCTGTCGATGAGCTTGATCTTGCTTTCCAATGCAGCGATATCCTCTTTGATGCGTTGCATACGGCGTTCGGTATCCTTAAGCAGTGAGTTTCCGCCTTTGGAGGTGATGTTGAAGAATCCGAGGTTGTTCTCGTAGGTCTTCAATTCGCTGCGTTTCTGTTCGCAAGCTCTTGCAAGGCGTTCGCGTTCACGATATAGCTTATTGGTGTCGGCAGCCATCTCGTTTATGTCATTGGCGAAGTTAGCCATGTTGGCGCGAGTTTCCTTGACATCGAAATGGTCATAAAGCTTGTCGACTATTTCACGATATGCGTTGTAGACTTTGTCCTTGTCCTTGAACGGAACGTGTCCTATCTGCTGCCATTTAGCCATTGCGTCTTTGATGAGCTTCACCGCCTCGTCACGCGGAGTTTCGAGCGGAATGTTCTTGAGGCTCTCGATGACTGAGTTTTTGTCTTTTAAGTTCTGTCGTTCGGCTTTGCGTGTGCTTGAAGTGGCTTTTTTTCGGCGGTCAAAGAAATAGTCGCAGGCTTGCTGGAAGCGTTCCCACACGGCATCGCTGTGTTTCTTGTCGACAGAACCGATTGTTTTCCATTCTTTTTGTAAGCTTACGAGCTTGTCGGCAGTATTTTTCCAGTCGGTGCTCTCTTTAAGCGCTTCAGCTTTTTCGCATAGGGCAACTTTCTTGTCGAGGTTGGCTGAATGGTTTTCTCTGATGTTTTTGAAAAATTCAGCTTTTGCCGCGAAGAATTTATCGCAAGTTTCACGGAAGCGCGCGAATAGGGTGTTGTTTACCTTTTTCGATGCGAATCCGAGTTTTTTCCAGTCTTGTTGAGCAGCCAATATTGTCTTGGTCATCTCTTCCCAAGCGGCATAGTTTTTCAATGATGAAAAATCAAGAGCCTCAACGCGTTCGCATATTTCTGTTTTCTTTTCTTCGTTTTCGCGTTCGCGAGCTTTGCGCTGTTCAAAGAAGTCTTGATAGCGTTTATTGATCACCGCCGAAGCATCCTTGAATTTCTCCCAGATGCTTTCCCTTATTTCTTTAGCTACAGGACCGGTTTCACGCCATTTCTCATGAAGTTCCTGCAAGCGGCGGAATGCGAGAATCACATCGTTTTCTGCTGCGAGTTTTTCAGCTTCATCAATGAGGAGCTGCTTTTGCTCAAGGTTCTTCTTGAAATCATAGTCGCGCAGGTCTTTGTTGATTTTCAAGCGGTCATAGAATCGTTCCACCGCCGCTGAATAGTTGCGGTATATGTCGGTGGTTTCGGTAGGAGGCACCTCACCGGCATTTTTGAATTCCTGTGTGAGCTCGCGGAAGCGGGGGAATGTGCGGTTGACGTTGTCAGTGTCCTCGGCAAGTTTCTCAAGCTCATCTATTATTTCCAGCTTTTTAGCGAGATTTGCTTGTTTTTGTGCTTCCACTTCGGCAATGTAGGCGGCTTTCTTCTCTTTCAATTCCTTCATGATAGCCTGGAACTGTTCTTCGGCTTCATCAGGCATGGGAGCGAAAGCGGCTTCTTCGTTGCCTTTTTCAAGAAACGCTTGTTTTTCTACCGCAAGCTCATTCTTGCGGATGGCGAAAAACGCTTGTTTTAGATGCGTGATCTCATCACGTGATATTTCGCTGCCATCTTTCAGGTTCAAATCCTTTAAGGTGGCGATAATTTCTTCCTTTGTCAAATGCTTTTTGTCATTTGGCTCATTGCTCTGTTTTTCATCGGCATCCATAGCTTCCACCGTTGCATTTTCTGCAATTTCTGTGGGAGATTCCTCTCCACCATTCAAGATATCCCTTTCGGTGTTTTCCTCCGGCAGGGAAAGGTCACGTAATTCCATAAGGTTATTCTGTTAAGTGAGCCGCAAATATATTTTGGCGGCATCTGTATTTCAATTCTCCAAATATAGTCAAAATTTTGGAAATGTACGATTATAGCGATAAAAAAATCATCTCTGCCGACATAATAGTATGAAATTATTCATAATTTTCGGGCTGAGATGATTTATGTGATGAGTGAAAATGGTGTTACTTGAAGTTGGCTGCGATTGAATCAGCTATATCCTTCATGTCCTTGCTGTCGAGCGAGAGTTTTTCTTTGAAGAAATTCATGTCGCTCTCTTTGTTGATGGGCACAAGATGGATGTGGGTGTGAGGCACTTCAAGCCCGATGACGGCTACACCTACTCTTTCGCATGGCAGCGATTTCTTCATGGCTTTTGCCACACGTTTGGCGAAAAGCTGCAATTCGAGGTATTCGTCGTCAGAGAGATCAAATATATAGTCCACCTCCTTTTTGGGGATGACAAGAGTGTGTCCCGGAGCCACAGGATTTATGTCGAGAAAAGCGTAGTGCTTGTCATCTTCAGCGACTTTATAGCTCGGGATTTCGCCGGCAGCGATTTTGCTGAATATAGTAGCCATTGTCAGAATGATATTTCGACTATTTCAAATTTGGCGATTCCTGCCGGGATCTTGATTTCCACAACCTCTCCGAGCTTGTGGCCGAGCAGACCTTGAGCGATAGGAGTGCTTGACGCGAGCTTCTTTTCTTTGAGGTTGGCTTCGCTGTCGGCAACAATGGTGTATTCCATAGTCATGCCGTTGGCGATATTTTTGATTTTCACTTTGTTCAGGATTTGAACTATTTCGTTGTTCAGCTTGCTGTCGTCGATTATGCGTGCATTAGCCACAAGATCCTTAAGCTGTGAAATTTTCATTTCCAGCATTCCTTGAGCTTCTTTAGCGGCATCGTATTCCGCATTTTCCGACAAGTCGCCTTTGTCACGAGCTTCTCCAATGGCACGTGATATCTCGGGACGCTTAACATTCTCAAGATAAGCGATTTCATCCATTTTCTTTTTGTACCCTTCACGAGTCATGTAAGTGATGGCCATGATTATATAGTATTTAAGTTAGACTAAAAAATTAAAGAATCTCGACCGTTTGGCGAGACCCTTATCTCTATAAATTTCGTTGTTAATTGTGTTACAAAGGTAGTGAATTTTTGGCGATAAAAAGAATTTGGGAATCTGTTTTTAAACATTTTTATAAAAATCCCCTTAATAATAAGTGTATTCCGCGGCAGCCGCATCGGGTATAGGTGTAGGCGAAGCGGTATAGCGCTCTTTTGTGGAATTTCGGTTCCCGGCTCAATGTCTCTTTCAGCAGACGTGTGGATTCGGGTGAGTGCTCACGGGCGTATAACGCAGCCAGAACCACGCGCCGCAGATTGATCCAGTTTGTGTTCCAGCCGCTCTTCAGGAAGTGCTGTTCAGCCAGGTCAAGCGCGTACTCCCACTGAATGGCGCGCGAGGAATAGTCGGTGCCGGTTATTGACTCTTTTGATTCCGTCACGTCCACTGTGATTTCATCGCCAAGCCGTTTTAACTTCGGATTTCGTTGCAGAAGTCTTAAGCCCAGCTCATAGTCGTCCCAGCCGAGTACGGTGGGGTTCCACCCGCCGGCGGCTCTTATCAAGGAGGTGCTTGCCGCGTAACGCAAAGTGGCTAAAGTGGCATTGAACGTGTGGCGGAAAACGGCATCTTTATCGGCGAATGGGCGGATGGATGTGGAGCCGTCAGATGCGTGAAACATTATGTCCCATCCTGCTATGTCGAGGTCGGGATCTTCGTTGAAGGCGTTTGCCGCGCGTCTCACATGATTGCTCCGCATGGTGTCGTCGGAATCGAAGAACATCACGTAGGGTGTCTTTACCAGCGAAAGTCCCTTGTTTCGGGCTGCCGAAGCGCTTTGGATGGCGTTTTCCGATGTTATGGTTATGTCAAATTCTTTTGAATGATGGCGTTCTTTCCAGCGGTTCATCACCTCGAGGGAATCGTCGGTGGAGTTATTGTCCACCAAAATCAGAGTGATGGGGCGCGAGTCCTGGCTGTAGATTGAGTCAAGAGTGCGCTCGATGGTGTGTGCCCGGTTATACACCGGTATGACAATGCTTATGAGTTTTGACGGTGTTGTCATGTGGTGAGAGGTTAGTGGAACACGCGTTTCAGCTTAAGAGCGATGTCGCGGACTATGGCTATCGTGCTTATGGCGGTGAGGATGCGGCTTTTTAATTTGAGATCTACGCGGTATTCGTCGGCGAGATTTTTTGCGGTCATGCATCGTTGCCAGTCGCCGGCATTGAACGCACGGGTGATGATGTAATGTATGTCGGTTTGGTAATAGTTTCTCAGCTCGTGGTCAGTGATGTGGTATTTGAGTTGCAGATATCGGGTGAGTTTCAACGTGCCTAAATAGAAATCGAATGTCTTTATGGCATCTCTCTCTGAGGAGATTGAGTTAATGCCGGTGCTGTAATTCATCGTTATATCGGGAATGTAGGCTATTTTCCCGGCATTGGAAAACGCGGCTGTCAACTGCAGGTCCTCACAGGTGAAATCCTTGCAGCGGAACATATAAGGGTCATCGTTGTATATCTTCAAAAATGTGTCGCGGCGGTATAGGGCGGTGCATAGATGCACTATTGGCGCATCGTCACGGCGCAGCACCGGAAGCAGGAGGCTGCCTTCGGGCATTACCGGTTTATGGTAGTGCGAGTTGTTCTGACGAGCCGGAGTGATGAGGCGGGATGTTTCATCGTTGTAGTTCCAGCCGGTGTGTACAAGCACAATGGAGCTGTCGGAGTCAAGGATGCGGCGCTGTTTGTCGAGTTTCCGGTTGTCGATCCAGTAGTCGTCGCCGGCGCAATCAGCTATATAGTCGCCGGTAGCTGCGAGGATGCAATCGAAATAGTTGTTGAGCAACCCTTTGTTGGGGTTGTTCAGCATGAGTTTGATTTTCTGTGGATATTTTGCCGCGTACTCCTTGCATATACCGGCGGTGTTATCGGTAGAGCAGTCCTCTCCGATTATGATTTCATAATCGAAGTCTCCTTCCTGAGCCAGGATCGAGTCAAGAGTGCGGGCTATGGTGTTCTCTTGATTGTAGGTGGCGACGATGATCGATATTTTGGGTCGGTTAAGGTCCATCTTGAGGGTGTGGAGTTTGTAATAAAACGTGAATATCCTCGTTTATATTGTACAAAAACAATATATGAGCGATGAGTCTTGATGTCTTGATTTCCACTATTTATAAAGAGGGGATAGAACGGGTGGCGAGCATGGAGCTTCCTGTAGTGGATGGAGTGAGGTATGTGGTTTCATGGCAGATGCCCGGCAATGCTGTAGTCCCCTCAGCGTTGAGGCGCAGTGACATTTCGGTTTTCCCTCATGAGACTAAAGGGCTTTCAGTGAATCGTAATTATGCTCTTTCAAAATCTACAGCCGATATCTGTCTTGTTGCTGATGATGATTTGCGATATACGCCTCAGATGTTGCGGCGTGTGATAGCTGCTTTTGAACGTAATCCTGATGTGGATATCGCCTTGTTTAAAATTGAATCGGGCGATGGCAAGCGTTACGCTGATCATGAATATGATCTCAGCTCTCCTCCTCGGTTTTTCTATGTGACAGAGGTTGAGATGGCTTTTCGCCGTGAAGCGGTGGCAGGAAAGATTGCTTTCAGCCCTCGTCTGGGTCTCGGCTCAGGAGAAATCCTTGCGGGAGAAGGGGAGATGTTCTATTTCTCGGCGATGAAAAAGGGCTTGAAGGGGCGTTTTTTCCCTGAGGTGATCGCGATTCATGCCGGCGAGACAACCGGTGTGCGTAAGAACCAACCGAAGGGGGTGGTTAAAGCGAAGGGGGTGGTCATATATATGAAATATCGTCGTTCATGGCTGCCGAGGATAATAATTAACGCCTTGCGCGAGCACAAGCATGGGAGATGCCGTGTCGACAAGGCGTTGTTGTATTTGTGGCAGGGCGTAGCGTTTGCCCGGCGTAATTTTAATGCTGACGGTACTGACCGTTGTTAGAGGTGGCGTGCCACCTGGCTGTCAAGTTTGGTGAGGTCTTCAACGCGTTCCACCAGTTCTCCGTCAGAGAACAGATAAGTGGTGGGGAGCCCCATGATGTTGTATTTGTTGGCGAGAGTGAATCCTTGTGTCGGCGGATTGTAGACCGTCACCCAAGGAAGATTCTTTGCCGATTGTTTCCATTGGAACTCATCATTGTCCATCGACACCTGATATATTTCCACACCTTGGTTATGGTATTTCCTGTATGTATCGGCGAGCAGTACGTTGAGTGCGGTTGAGCCGTCTGACTGATAGGAGGTGAAATTAAGAATTACCACCTTATTGCCGTTCACCACTTCTGACAGTTTATGTTCCACCCCCTTGTTGTCGCTCAAGTCAAGGTCGAAATATGACATTGTCGTGGCTACAATAGTGTCGGTAGGCGCTCCCTTGCTTTTGTTGGAGAGGTATATGGAAGTGAGATAGCCTGTGCGTGGATCGGATGGACGCTTCTCATTAAAAGCGTTGGCGACAGCTCCGATTATGCGGTTGTCGCTCTTGTTTGACGGGTCAAATAAGCGTTTGCCGTTCAACTGGCGGTTGATGATATAGTAGGAAACAATTCCGGCAGGGTCGCCGATTATCATCCCGCCAAGTTCACGCTTTAGCAAAGAGTCTGACTTGGTTTCTCCTGATTTAGCCTTGCTCATTATCAATCGGTCCACATTCATCAGCATTTCGGCGGCAGAGGAGCCGGAAAGCGTGTATTCTGAATCAAATGTTTTTGCGTCGGACTCAACCGTGACCGATTCGATGCTGTCAATCGGGAAATAGATTGACTTGCCATCGAGCGTAAGACGGTATATGTCGGGGTAGCCTGAAGGAGAATGCTTGTAGGCAAATGTTCCGTCAGATTTTATCTCGATAGTGTCAAGTGTGTACCAACGACCGTTTTCCGATGCTTGAACAAGCATCTTGGATTCGGGGGAATTGTCAATTTGCCCTTTTACCTCCCATGATTTTTCGGAGTTGCAGGCAGTGAGTGTGCCTAATATGGCGGCTGAAATTAAAATATGTTTCATAAATCTCTTTTAGTTGTTGCAAAATTACGACAAAACCATGATTTATCGCAATATGCAATTGATAAAATTATTTCCCGATCATCTCTTTTATGCGGGCGATAGCTTCATATCCGTTTTTGGAAATTGAGTGATAATGGTCTATGAAATCAAATAATTGCTCATTTTTTTCAGGGAGTCCTCTCACGGCGTCGTAATCGGCATTTCTTATATCGTCATCACCGTCAATGCCGTAGCCTATTTTGGTGAAATCGGCAAAATCCTTTTTGGCGTCTTGCCTGCGTAACATTTCAAGTGAATTGACGCTTTCTTCCCAGCGGTGGATTATTGAGACTATATCATCGGGAGTGACATTTTCTATTGATTGTCCGTAACAGGTTTTGAAGTTTTCAACTACAAATTTCCACACATACTCGCTGTATGCGTCGCTTTCAGCTTCAAATGCGCTTTGAAGCATGTCAAGTGTATTTATTTCTTCTGATTTTATCTGTTCGATGATCTTGTCGACTCTTGACATCGGGATAACCAGTCCTGCCATATCTGCCCACGATTCAATGTCATCATCGCACGATGACATAAGCTGCTCGCCTAAAGAGCGTGATTTGTCAAATTTTAGGTCAAGGAGGCGGGATGTGATCACCATGCCGAAGAAAAAGTCGACGGTAAGCGCGTAATATTGTTTGCCTCGGCTTATATATTCGGATTTGATGGTGAAATTGTATTCATCGGTAATTCCAGGATTTTCGGTGTAGTCGTTGAGGAATTTTATCGCCTGATATATGCGGCTTATGTTTTTGGGGCTTAACGATGAATAGTTTATTAAATCATAGCGTTTATGGTCGGTGGCTCTCAGGTCGCGATGCTTCCACTTGAGGATATCGCGTATGGTGCCTGCCGTGACAACATTGGCGCCGGGGACTACCATTGTCTCGCCGTCACGTTCCACCACATAGGAATAGGGCAACTTGACAGTATCGGGGTGATGGTAGTGGCTTCCTCCTATGAGTGAAAATTGTCCGAAACGTGCCGGCCACAATATGTAGGCGTTGCTGGAGGTTTTGCTGCCGCGTCCCACTATCCCTTGGTGCACGGGTCCCGTGCGGTAATAGTGATTGCTTTGGTTGGTGCCCGATCCGGCATTGAAGAAGGAGAAAAAGCCGCCTATCAATAGGGTTGACTTGTGCATCGACACGCAGTGAGGACCGGCGAATACTGCCGCGGCTTCTCCGGCGTGCATGATGCAATTGCTGAAAAACAGGGAGTTTTCAGCCACAAATCCGTTGCTTATTTCAGCACATTCGCCGACAAACACATTTTTTATGATGGAGTTTTTGTCAACTTTTCCGCCCGGCATCACGATAAAATGTTCGGCTATGACATTCGGTCCCATGAATGCGCGTGGGCTTATGGTGCCGTCCCATAGCAAAGATGTGCCTTTAGTCAGTGTTTCATCGCCAAAGTTGACGTCGGTTGCCGAGCCTAAATTAGTGATTTTGGCGTATGCGCCGATGTGTCCGCGTGATTTCTTTTTGGATAGGGAATATGCCGCTATCATGCCATCGAGCTTTTCTATCAGCTTGGAGTCATGGCGGTAGACTGTGAGCATATAGGCTATCTGTGCCGAAAGGCGGTCATATATTGCCACTTCTCGCTTCCCTTGTTCGTTGAGCACATGAAGTTTGGTGCCGTTGCCGAATGAGCGTGAACCGGTGCAGATGATGGAGCCGGCTCCGGCTATATAGGCGCAGTTGTCGATGTCATAGTTGATGATGCCCTGGTTTATGCGGGAGATGTGCACGTTGTCACCTACAGAGCAATCTTGTATGATAGCGTCAAATATTCCGGATGGAGCTATTATTCCTGCTGTGCCGATTACTTTCTCGTTGGTCAATCCGAGCGTTATATTTCCTGAAAATTGTGCTCTCACATAGTTGGAGGCGTTGAATCCTTCCTTCACCTTTATGAGATTCCAATCAGAAGCCGTACATCCATTGCGATGCATGGTGTCTATTTCTTCAATTGTCAAATTGCGGTACTTCATGTTGATTGGCTTATGTTTTAGTTAGGATTATTCTTCAGCGTTTAATTCCTCTTCGTCATATTTTTGGAACAGGAAATCATTATATGGGAATCGTGCAGTGTGTACTTCACGTGCCTTCTCATATATCTTTTGCTTCAGTTCATCGATGTTTATCTGTTCTTTTGCCGAAATGAACAGGCAGTTGTCGTTCAATTTCGCCATCCATGTGGCTTTAAGATCCTCAAGCGACATATTTTCTTTTGTCGCCGGGGTGAGATCGTCGGCATCTTTTGGCTTGTAGGTGAATGCGTCGATTTTGTTGAAGACGATAATCATTTTCTTGTCGTTGTCTTCGCCGCATATCTCATTCAGGGTTTTGTTGACGACTTCAATCTGTTCCTCAAATTGCGGATGGCTTATGTCGACTACATGGACCAGGACATCGGCATCTCTCACTTCGTCAAGTGTTGACTTGAATGAGTTGACCAGGTGGGTGGGCAGCTTACGGATGAAGCCGACTGTGTCAGTAAGCAGGAATGGCAGATTGTCGATTATGACCTTGCGCACGGTGGTGTCGAGCGTGGCAAACAATTTGTTTTCGGCAAAGACGTCGCTCTTGCTCAACAGATTCATCAAGGTGGATTTTCCCACATTGGTATATCCCACAAGAGCCACTCGTGTCAGTTTGCCTCGGTTCTTGCGCTGAATCGACTTCTGCTTGTCGATGCTTTGGAGCTCGGCTTTTAAACGTGATATTTTATCCAGGATTATACGGCGGTCGGTCTCGATCTGCGTTTCACCGGGACCTCTCATACCGATACCTCCTCGCTGACGTTCAAGGTGGGTCCACATTCGAGTGAGTCGGGGGAGCAGATACTGGTATTGGGCAAGCTCTACCTGGGTTTTGGCATTGGCTGTCTGGGCGCGCTTTGCGAATATGTCGAGGATGAGGCTCGTGCGGTCAAGGATCTTGACTTTGAGCTCACGTTCAAGATTCACAACCTGTTTTGATGAAAGGTCATCATCAAATATGGCAAGTCCTATGCCGTTGTCCTCGATGTATTGTCTGATTTCTTCAAGCTTTCCTTTTCCTACGAAAGTGCGTGAATTGGGAGAATCCACGCGTTGCAGGAATCGTTTTTGCGTCACTGCGCCGGCAGTGTCGGCGAGAAACGCAAGTTCGTCAAGATATTCGTTTGCCTTGGTCTCATTTTGCTGTGGGGTTATAAGTCCCACCAAGACGGCTTTTTCTGAATTTTCAAGATTTATAGTGTTGTCAATCATTTCTTTAGTAGTTTTGAATAAGCATCTGAATCGTTAATTAGTTTTAGAGCTTCGTTGAAAGCTTCATTCTCTTCATTAACAATTCTGAAGTAAGAACTGTTGTCATATAAATCACGGGCAAGCAGCGCTTTCACCATGCGTTTCATGAATGATTCACTCTGCTTGTATTGTTCTTCGTTGTAGATGATGTCGGCTTTAGTGGCACGATCGATTAAGCCTTGCATCATCTCAGGTGTTATCTCAAATTTTTCAGCAAATGTATCCTCATTAGGATAGTTTGCCTTAATCTCGTTACGGTGCTGGTCAAGATACCCGAGGACATATTGATATAGTGTGCCTTTGGCAAGAATATCGCGGTAGTACGGAGTGTACCACATGGTGTCAAGCGGCACAAATCGGTCAGGCATTATGCCTCCTCCGCCATACACTGTGCGGCCGGCGTGCAATGTCTTGTATTGAAGCGAGTCGGGGAAATGTATCGAGTCGGAGTGCATAAGCTCTCCGGCGTCGTAACGGTGCTTTATGTCTTCCAGATAATTGTCAATGTGCCCTTTAGTATAGGGTTTCTGGATCGACCTGCCGGAAGGTGTGAAGTATTTTGACACGGTGAGGCGTATCATGGAGCCATCGGGGAATGGGAACGGGCGTTGCACAAGACCCTTGCCGAATGTACGGCGTCCTACGATAAGTCCACGGTCGTGATCTTGGATGGCGCCGGAGAGAATTTCGCTTGCGGAAGCCGAATATTGGTTCACAAGAATCACCAACTTTCCGTCGCGGAATTCGCCATTGCCATCGGCGATATAAGTGTAGTTGGGTGTTTTAGGACCTTCGGTGTAGACTATCAGATCCCCCTTGTTGAGGAATATTGAAGCGATGTCTTTTGCCGCGTTTAAGTATCCGCCACCGTTGTCCTGAAGATCCACGATGAGGTTTTTCATCCCCTTGGCACGCAATTTTTGCAATGCCTCCTTGAATTCGTCGGGTGTTTGCTCGGCAAATCGGCTTATGCGGATATATCCGGTTTTAGGGTCAGCCATATATGCGGCATCCACGCTATAGATGGGAATGTCGTCGCGGGTGATGGTAAAATCGATAAGATCCGGCACCCCTTGACGCTTTACCTTTACATCGACAGTCGTGCCCTTTGGTCCGCGAAGTCTCTTCATCACATCATTGTTTTTCATTTTCACACCTGCGATGATTGTGTCGTCGACCTCGATGATGCGGTCGCCCGGCAGGATGCCCACTTTTTCCGAGGGTCCGCCTGATATGGTTTGGATCACATATAGTGTGTCGGTCGCCATATTGAACTGTATGCCGATGCCGCTGAAATTACCGTTGAGGGGTTCGTTTAGCTCACGGGTTTCTTCGGGCGTTGAATATGCCGAGTGCGGGTCGAGGGTCAATAACATGGCTCGTATAGCCTCATCGACAATTGTGTCACGGTCCACCGGTTCGACATAGTAGTTGGCAATGATAGCTTCTGCATATTGAAGTTTTCTGTCGGGTGTGAACCTTATGTCTTGCGACAGAGCGCTGATTGAAAATACGAGCAGTAGTGCGATTGTAGATATAAGTGATTTCATAGTCAGTCTTTTAAAAGTTCGGAATTAGGAACGAATTGGCTTATGTCATAACCATAACGGTCGAGATCTCTGACCATTGTGGAACTTACGTATTGCAGTTCCGGGAGTGTGTATAACAGCACTGTTTCGATGCCTGAGATCTGCCTGTTGGCATACGCGAGATTGCGTTCATACTCATAGTCGGCAACTGTACGCACTCCTCTGAGAATGAAATTGGCTCCATATTCTTTTGCCACATCCACAGTAAGCCCGTTGTATGACGTGACTTCAACCCTTGGTTCATCAGCCATCATCGCTTTGATGTGTCTCACGCGTGTTTCGGTGGGCTTGTAGCAGCGTTTCGCGTCGTTTATTCCCACTGCGATTATTATTTTGTCGAAAAGAGCCAGTCCGCGTTCTACAATCGAACGGTGACCTATGGTGAACGGGTCAAATGTTCCCGGGTATAGCGCTATGCGTTCAAGAGATTTGTGAGTCATCTTCAATTACAAGATTGTCAATAATAAAATTTTGACGTTCAACCGTGTTTTTGCCCATATAGAATTCCAAAAGATCGTCTACGGCATCTTCCTTGCGGAGTGTCACGCGGTCAAGACGTATGTTGGGGCCGATAAACTCGCGGAACTCTTCGGGGGAAATTTCGCCCAATCCTTTGAATCGGGTGATCTCTGCGTTGTTGCCAAGCTTGTTTATCGCATCTATTCGCTCCTCATCAGTATAACAATAATAAACATCTTCAGTTGGTTGCGATGAGGATTTTTTTGTTGTTCCTGAGCGGCGCGTGGTCTTTCGGTTTCTCACGCGGAACAGCGGAGTCTGAAGCACATACACGTGCCCCTTTTTTATCAAGTCGGGACAGAACTGGAGGAAATAAGTAAGCAACAGAAGGCGTATGTGCATTCCGTCGACATCGGCATCGGTGGCGATGATCACCTGATTGTAGCGAAGATCGTCGATGCTTTCCTCAATGTTCAGCGCTAAACGGAGCGAGGAGAACTCATCGTTCTTATAGACTTCAATCAGCGGCATGCCATAGGTGTTGAGCGGCTTTCCTCGCAGTGAGAACACGGCTTGGGTGTCGACGTTGCGTATCTTTGTTATCGAACCGGCTGCCGAGTCACCCTCGGTGATAAATATCGAAGATGCCATCTTTTTGTCCTCGTCCCCCTTGGTGTCGTTGAGATGGGTGCGGCAATCCAGCAGCTTCTTGTTGTTTATCGCCAGTTTTTTTGTTTTCTCTCTTATGGCTTTGGTGACGCCTGCCATTGCCTTGCGTTCCTTT
>OFFB01001223.1_pt1 | contig 16519 bp, 16 predicted proteins | sample 1521281 | NCBI WGS metagenome assembly OFFB01 (sample SAMEA3504109, study PRJEB24116) | mouse gut metagenome | biome: mouse gut; feature: mouse-associated habitat; material: faeces | place: Denmark | collected 2011
GGAGAGCCGGAACCTGAATATCAGGTTCCGGTATTTTCATGGTGTCTGTTTTATGGTATGGTAATAGGTAGAGAAAATTTGTTTTCATACGGCAGGAATGGAGGATGGATATGGCGGTAAAAACGCAGCAACGGCAGATTGCTTGTGAGGGCGGCGTGATTTCCTATGTGCTCACGAGAAAGCCCGTCAAAAATATAAACCTGAGGATAAAGCCGGACGGCAGGGTGCTTGTGTCGGCGAACAATCGCGTACCGATCGGTTTTATAGATGCGTTTGTGCGCCAGAAGCAGGCGTTCATCTTGTCGGCGCTTGCCCGATTTGAGGAAAAAAGAGACCAGATGCAGGACATGCCCATGCAGTATGTAAGCGGAGAATGCTTTCGTCTGCTTGGCAAAAATTTGCAGCTCCAATTGATAGAAACAGAAGACGAGGGCGTGTCGATTGAGGGTGACTGCCTTGTTTTAAGAGTCAGGGATAAATCAGATTTTGACCGCAGGAAGATGACGATGGAAAAGTGGCTCAAAGCCTATCAGGTGACTGTATTTGGCGAGCTGGCTGCGCAGACATATGAGCTGTTTCGCGATTATAATATTTTGTATCCGGCGATTAAGATAAGGACGATGAAAACGAGATGGGGCTCGTGCCATCCCGTTAAAGGCATTATCACACTGAACAGCCGTCTGATTGCGGAATCGAGAGAATGTATTGCATACGTGCTCGTCCATGAGTTTGCGCATTTGATACATCCCAACCATTCAAGGCAGTTCTGGGACTGTGTGTCAATGATAATGCCGGACTGGAGGGCGCGCAAAAAGGAGCTGGTGAGATAAAAATATGTAGAATCGTGTCATTTTTTGCCGAAATCGGAATAAACTATAGAAAGAGAATTTCGTTTTCGGCAAAGGAGAAAAGGATATGGGAACGCAGTTGGTATGGAATGAACGGTATAATATTGGGGTAGAGATTATTGACAGAGAGCATAAAAAGCTATTCAGCATTCTCAATAAACTGTTTGACTTTGGGCGTCAGGAGGAGAAAAGTCAGTGGGTCTGTCAGGAGGCAGTCAAGTATTTTAAGGAACATGCGATTCAGCATTTTGCAGACGAGGAAAGCTACATGGCATCCATTCACTATGAAGGGTTGAAAACACACAGGCACATCCACAAAAATTTCCGTGAAAGAACACTTCCGGCACTTGAAAAGGAGCTGGAACGGACAGACTACGCGGCGGAATCGGTAAGTCATTTTCTAAGTGTGTGCGCGGGGTGGCTGATTGGACATACATTGATAGAAGACCGCGCGATTGTGAGCGGCGAAAAAATAAAGCACTGGGAAAATCTCCTTCCGGACGAGGAGCAGGCAGTGATGGGACAGACCGTTGCCAGCCTGCTGTACAATATGTTTCAGGTGGATTCGCGTCTGCTCAGTGACTGTTATGGGGGAGAAAAGTTCGGGGAGGGAATTTACTATCGCCTGATAGCTTCTTCCAAGGAAAAGAAACGCTGGGAATTTTTCCTGATTTTTGAGGAAAAATTTATCGCCGGAACGATTGGCAGCGTCATGAATATCAAATCCGAGGCAGTGAAAGCGATGCTGATGCAAGCGGCTGGCTATGTGGCAAGGCAGTTTGTGGAACGCATTAAGCGCTGCTTCCCGTCTTTGCAGCAATTTGAGATGAAGGAGGAGCAGATTCTTACTTATGAGCAGTTTCAGATGGTATATGAGAAACAGAGTCCGCAGTTTAGTATGCTGTTTGACACCGGAAAAGGGTATTTTGCCTACTGTATGACTTCATCCGACCTGATAGAGAGTGAGAATGGGGCCGGAGCAATTGCAGAAAATGCGATGGAGGAAGTCCGCAAGCATGTGAAACAGGATAAGGAGGAACCGGCGGAAACAAAGGCAAAAAGACGGCTGCTGATTGTGGATGACTCGGATTTTATGCTGCGGACAATGCAGGATTTGTTTGGCAGTGATTATGAAGTCACGACGGCACGCTCGGGCATGTCAGCAATCAGGGACATGGAACGCAGCCGTCCCGACTTGATTCTGCTGGATTATGAGATGCCCGTCTGCAATGGAAAGCAGGTGCTGGAAATGATTCGATCCGATAGGGAATTTAATGACACTCCTGTCATTTTTTTGGCCAACAAGGTTGACAAGGAGAGCGTTAAAAAGGCGCTTGCACTCCGGCCAGAAGGGTACCTGTCCAAGTCGCTGACGCCGGATGCCATTAAAAAAGAAGTAGACCATTTCTTTGCACGGAAGAAGTGGTAGGAGATGGATTCCCTCACTTGGCACAAATTTGCGTCAAGTGAGGGAAAGCATTTTTCAAACGCGCACAGACACAGCCTTATGCATCGTCCTCTTTCAGATATTCTTTGCTGGACACCTTGGCAGTATTGTCATAACACTGAAAAACATTGTGTACAAATGCGGCATTGATTTTGGGTGTAACCAGACTTACGACCGGAGTGATAATCAGCCCTGCAATCATTGCCACGGCACCCGCGTTGATAGGCGAGGCGATGAATTTAAAAAACATATTGGAAACTGTGATGCCGACGCCGCAGATAAAGCTAGCCCATACACCCGCTTGGGTTACCCCCTTCCAGTACAGACCGTACAGGAACGGGGCAAGGAAAGCACCTGCAAGCGCACCCCACGAAATACCCATCAGCTGCGCGATAAAAGTCGGTGGGTTCAGCGCCAGCACAACAGAAATAACGATGAAAAATACAATCAGCACACGTATGTAAATTAACTGCTTCTTGTCGTCCATTTCTTTCACGATATTGCCCTTGATAAAATCAAGCGTCAGTGTCGAAGCCGAAGTCAGTACCAGTGACGAAAGTGTCGACATGGATGCCGACAGCACCAGAATAATCACAACGCCGATTAAAATATCCGGCAGTGTCGACAGCATGGACGGAACGATTGCGTCATACATTACGGATCCGTCCGCCTTGTACAGAGCCGGAGCGTCGAACAGCCGTCCAAAGCCGCCGAGGAAATAGCAGCCGCCTGAAACAATCACGGCAAAAAAGGTAGACACAATCGTCCCTGTCTTAATTGCCTTTTCGCTTTTGATGGCGTAAAACTTGTGCACCATCTGCGGAAGTCCCCATGTACCCAGCGATGTCAGGATAATTACCCCCAGCAGATTCAGCGGATCCGTCCCGAAAAATGACGCGAAAGCGCCCTGCTGCCCCATTGTGACGGGAACATCAGACGGAAGCTCTGAAAGTTTTCTGACGGCCTCGATAAACCCGCCCTGACCGGAAAGCACAGCGCCGATAACTGCCACAATGCCAAACAACATAATGATGCCTTGGATAAAATCGTTGATGGCAGTCGCCATGTATCCGCCAAGGATAACATACACGCCGGTAAGAACTGCCATCGTGATTACGCACACCGTATAGGGGATGTCAAACGCCATGCCAAACAGCCGCGAAAGTCCGTTATAGACAGAAGCCGTGTACGGAATCATAAACACAAACGCAATCGCTGAAGCGACAATTTTTATGACATTACTGTCATAACGCCGCCCGAAAAAGTCCGGCATTGTCGCCACCTCGAGATGGTGCGTCATGACTCTTGTGCGCCTGCCCATGGCAACCCATGCAAGCAGAGAACCAATCACTGCATTTCCCAGACCAATCCAGGTGGAAGCAAGACCGTACTTCCAACCAAATTGTCCCGCGTATCCCACAAACACAACAGCAGAAAAGTAAGATGTGCCGTATGCAAAAGCCGAAAGCCATGGCCCGACACTGCGCCCGCCAAGCACGAAATCCGTCATGCTGTTTGCACTTTTGCGCGCATACAGCCCGACTGCAATCATACATCCAAAGAATAGAAGCAGTAAAAGAATTTTAATCAGCATAATATGCCCCTCCCTAAGTAAAAGTAAATATCACACAAGCACTTTAGGACTTCAACGCTTTTATGTGATAAAGTGAAACCATTATACCGCACATAGGGGAGATATGTCAATACAATAAACAGCTCCCTTTTTCCGGATTTTCAGACCGGACGGAGTACGAATGGGAACGAGCACAAGGAGGTAAACTATGAACTTACAACGCGGCATGCGTGATAAAATCGCAAATTACATCAATGCGGACGCGGAATTTTGTATTGAAATGGGCATCATTGGTTCCGCAGTCTATGATTTCAGTTGTTTCGGCATCGACCAGTCAGGCAGACTTTCGGATGACAGATATATGATATTTTACAACCAGACTGCATCGCCGGCAGGGGAAATCACGCTGACGCTGCATAATAATACCGCAAAATTTTTTGTAAACTTGTCAAAGCTTCCGGTCAGTATTGAGAAACTGGTATTTACAGCCAGTATCGACGGAAACGGTACGATGGGAGAGATTTCCGCACATCGTTTTACAATATCACAAGACAACGCGCAGCGGATCGCAATGGAACTGTCCGGTTCGGATTTCAAACAGGAAAAAGCAATCATCTCTGTTGAAATTTACAGAAAAGGCGAGTGGCGCATCGCTGCCGTAGCCAACGGTTTTAACGGCGGATTGTCGGCATTATTGTCGGCATATGGTGGTACGGAGATTTTTTCCGAGTCTCCCGATACGGAACCCATCGTACCGAGTGCCGTGAATACAGTATCTCCCAGTCCGCAGACGTTTCCCGAATCCACGTCGCGTCCGGTTTACGTATCAACACCCTCTGCGCCGGAAAATAGCGAGGCGGAACTGACACAGAAAATCATGGGAAAAATCAGTCTGTCAAAAGATAAGGTAAATCTTGAAAAGCATGTTGTCAACCTGAGCAAATGTGTTGTCAGTCTCAGCAAAGAAAGCGGTGTAAACCTTGGATCCGCAAGTGCAAAGGTAGTGGTCGTGCTCGATTACAGTGGGTCGATGAGCAGACTTTATGCGAACGGAACCGTGCAGCATACCATTGACAGGCTTGTCCCGCTTGGACTCACCTTTGATGATAACGGCTCCATTGACGTATATCTGTTCCAAAGTGACTATAGAAAGATGACAGATTTATCATTGAGCAATTACGACAACTATGTAAGAACTGTAATAGCTGCGTCCGGCTATACCATGGGCGGGACAAATTATGCGCCGGTATTAAGTGCAATTATAGGAGGGGGCGTAAGTTATCAGGGCGGATTTTTGGGATTCGGCAGAAAAGCGGTAAAGACAGAGGCAATCGTAGATGATGCAGATCCGACATTCATTCTTTTCATCACAGACGGAGAGAATGCCGACAGGAATGAAACAGACAGAATTATCCTCAAATCATCGGAAATGAATGTATTTATCCAGTTTATCGGAATCGGAGATTACCAATTCCGGTATTTGGAGAAGCTTGATGATATGCCTGGCAGAAAGCGTGACAACACCGGATTTTCCAAGATGAAAGACTTGGAAAGGGCAGATGACAACGAACTGTATATGAACGTGCTTAGGCAATTTTCCTGTTGGCTGAGAGGGCAGCAGTAAGAATACACGAAACAGATGGTGCTGATACCATATCGAACACTGGTATAACCCGCACGCAATAACCTTATGTTTCACTTGCCTGTTTTCCTGACAGCACTATAGTTTGGATTATATGAATACCCGCCCAGACAATGCTTTAATCATAATTGAAAATAGTCCGGTGTTCGGGTAGACTCCATGTACAGCTTGTGATATAATGCAGATACCAACTGACAATACCATTACCAAGATGAGGAGTGATACGATGACAGACAATGAATTATTGTTAGCAATTTCAAATATGATGGACACGAAGCTTGAAACCTTAAATAAGGAAATACAGGGACTCGGAGGGGAAATCAGGGAAATTAAGGAGGACGTGGCAGTTCTGAAAGAGGACGTGGCAGTTCTGAAAGAGGACGTGGCAGTTCTGAAGGAGGACGTGGCAGTTCTGAAAGAGGACGTGGCAGTTCTGAAAGAAGACGTGACAGTCTTAAAGGAAGATGTCGCAGATCTCAAAATAAGAGTAAAGAAGATAGAGTTAACGCAGGAAAATCAGATTTTGCCACAGCTGAACACGATACAGGAATGTTACACTTCGACTTACGACAGGTACAGGGTAAGTGTTGATGATTATGAGGTGATGAAACAGGATATCTCTGTTCTTAAGAACGTAGTGGCGCAACATAGCGAAAAACTTCAAATGCTGGCATAAAGGAGAGAATGTAATGAAAAGAAGTCGGCTATCTTATGACGAATGGAAGTGTATTACAAAAAAGGTGCTGTCGGGCAGGCAGGTGCATACTGATTTTTTCGCAGGCTACATCGGATTAATGGACATTCAGGAGGTCAGCGAAGCACAGACGTGGAAATTTCATGATGAAGTGTTTGTGGTATGCGATGAAGGAATGAAATGGCTGTCGATTCTCCCGCAGGATAATTTTTACTGCATTACAGCCATGATGAATAAAGAAAATGAGATTCAGGTATGGTATATTGACATGATTGCCGGACAAGGGGTGGGCGCGGACGGGATTCCATACTTTGATGATTTATATCTGGATTTGGTTGTCTATCCGGACGGCGAAATCATGGTGGACGACATGGATGAACTGGAGGAGGCGCTGCGCCAGTCAGATATTACGCAGGCACAGTTTGACCTCGCAGTCACTACAGCCGATAACCTGAAAAACGGATTGTTGAAAGAGGTTAATTTGCTGAAAGAGTACACCATGAAATGTTATGAAATCATATCGGCGCAAGTATAATAATTTGGTTTGCGTAAAAAGTTATAATCAGGAGATTGAAACAATGAGCAATGTGATGGAAGTGATAAAAAAACGCAGTTCGACAAGGGGCTACACAGGCGAGCCGCTGACAGCCGAGGAGCTGAATGTGCTGATTCATGCCGGTTTGCAGGCGCCGCCAGCCACAAATAAACAGGAGATTCATTTTACGGTGCTAAAGGGTGACAATCCCATCCTTGCGGAGCTGGAAGCGGAGAAGAACCGCCTGCGTGATATTACAGAACCCCCGCACAATTTCTACTATGAAGCACCTATCGTCATCATACTCAGCGCCGACAGTGAATTCCGATGGAGTGCACTGGACGCCGGAATTGCTGTGGAAAATATGGCACTGGCAGCGGAGGAGCTTGGGCTTGGCAACTTAATCATCGGCTGCATCTTTGACGCCATGCGTGGGGAGAAGAAAGCATATTTTTCACAGGCATTGAAATTTCCTGAAAAATATGAGTACGAAATTGCAATTGCATTTGGCCATAAAGCAGTTTTCAAGGAACCACATACATACGATGCCGATGCGCAGGTCACTTTTTTATAAAATATGAAATTGCACTTGATTTAATTGTGCTGTTAGAGACTGGTGAAAAGAAGAAATGCTCCAGAGCGTGTTTGAAAAATGCTTTCTGGCAGATGTCAGGAATGAATTTTCAAACACGCTCTGGAATAGGCAGACTGCCTTAGTTATCACCTGTAATCTTAAAAACATTCATGTCCTTTTTCAGTGTCTGGGACAATACGGACAAATCATTGATTCGCTGGCGCATATCTTCCATCATATCTTCCTGTATTTTGGCATTGTGCGATACACCTTCTGTACTTTCCAACACATTTTCCGCAAGGGAAGATATCGTGTTGATGGCATCGGTCAAAGTTCCGGTGCTGCCGGTTATCTCCTCCGTGACAGATGACACGCTTGTCATTTCTTCGGAGACCTGTGATATTTTGTGGATGATACCTGCAAAGCTTTCCCTTGTCTCGGATGTAAGGCTGATACCTTCCTGAACGGAATGGTTTCCATCCTCCATTAGTGTAACACATCCTTCAATGCAGTTCTGAATTTCCATGATAATTTTTGAAATTTCTCCGGTCGCTTTTCTGGATTCTTCCGCCAGACTGCCGACTTCCCCTGCGACGACGGCAAAACCTCTTCCCTGTTCCCCTGCCCTTGCAGCTTCGATGGACGCATTCAGTGCCAAAAGGTTTGTCTGCGCCGCAATGTCGGTAATCAGCTGCGCGACATTCTGGATGGTGTTGGACATCTTTGACAGCTCTCGAATCTGAGTGAAGGTGTCTGTTACCTTCTGCTCAATTTTTGCCATCTGCTCGACCACGACATTTAACTTTTCGGCGCCTAACTGTGCCTCGTGCGCGGTGTCTACAGATGTTGTGCTGATATTTGATATGTTCTGGGCAATGCTTTCCATTCCCCTTGCAATCTCCTGTGTCATTTCGTAATTGGACTTTGTCAAATCACTCTGTTCACCTGTTTTCACAACTGCGTTTTCGGACATATTGACAATATCCATGGCCTTTTCTTTGGTGCTTTCCACATTGCTGCTCAGTGTTTCTGAGATGAGCATGAGATTTTTCGCATGGCTTCCTGTCTCGGCAATCAGGTTACCCAGATTTTTTTTCATATGCTGCATGGCATTTGCCATATTGCCAACCTCGTCTCCCCTGCCAAGGAGCCGCGCGCTGATGTTTGCGGTAAAATCGCCCATTCCCATCGCGTCACAAATCTTTACAATCTCTTTGATTGCCTTAAATTCGAAGTTGCAATATAAAACCATCACGCCGCCGCTCAGGATCAGCATAATCAGCGCCACGACGACTGCAATTGTCCGGATTTTATCGACGATGGTATCGACCGTATAATTGTAGATGCCGACATCCATCGACCCCCACAAGGTACCATTGACATAAATAGGGCACATGACGTCATATGTCCATGCTTTCTGGACATCAGCCCAAAACTGGCTTGTCATTATTTCGCCGTTCTGGGAGGCGGGCACTGTGTAGGCAGTATCGTCCAGATACGATTTGCCGATCTTTTCCGTGTCGGAATGTGCGACCGCTGTGACAGAGGTGTCAATAGCAACTGCGTATGCGTAGTGCTCATTCTGGGCGACACAGTCTTCCACAAAGGACTGCAATTCCTGAACATCTGCGCCTTTTTCCAGCAGGATGCTGACCTGTTTGGCAAGTTGCGTGTCCTCATTGATAAATTGAGCAGTCATGTGCTCCGATATCAGATCTTCCATAAAGTGGAGCGAAACAAATGACATCGCTGCAAAGCTGACAATAAATAGGATTATTGCCGTCAGTGTAACCTTTGCTTTTAGTGAAATTTTCTTTTTCATTGCAATCTCCCTTCCTCATATGAACTGATAATCCTATAACAGAATCGAGCAGGGAAGCAATCTTCCGCAGCCCGTGCGCGGGGCGTGTACCATTCTGCCGACATATTATGTACGCACGTTCATGTGCAATCGAGTAGGGAAACATTGTTCCACAGCCCATGCACCATTCTGCCGATACTTTATGTCCGGATGCCCGTATGCAAAAATAAAGAGTACGCAGGCCATTGCAGCGAACTCTTTAAACGCATAAAAGTGAAGTTATATACAGGAGGAGTGCGAGGAAATTCGCTTTTTCTTATGTGTAACGCAGTTTTGAAACACTAGCTGTCCCTTACTGCGATGTATGGTAACAGTTATGAAATGCGTACTTCTGTATTTCATGTTTATGGATTTTACGATATAATAATAACATATCTGCGCATATCGCACAATATATATTTTCGTAAAATTTCGTATTTTTGCACGCATACTCTGTGCATGAGAATTGCCGGTTTTGCGCATGGTATAGTCAATTTGATGGGCGGGCGTGTTTTTATAAAAAGCCATAATGCTTTAATGCCTGTCGGATTCCGCCGCAGCTTGATTTGGCGGTAATATATTCCACCTGTGTAAAAAGGCTCTCCGGCGATGCGTTGCCCATTGCAATACTGTGGGGTACGTAGGAGAGCATCGGCAGGTCGTTGTTGCTGTCCCCGAAGGCATACGCATCGAATAAACCGAGATGATAGTAGTTTAGTACATACTGGATTCCGGTTGCCTTCGAGTATCCATAAGGCACAAATTCCCGAAATGTGCCGCCCCTGTCGATGCAGTCAAACCATTTGTCGCTGACACGGCGGAATGCCTCGAGCTGTGTTTCCTCCTGATACCAGATGACAAACTTGTCCGCAAAAAAATTGGGGCTTTCGAGATCCTCCGGCATGTCATCATAACGGCGGGCGAAGGAATCATACTGGCGCACTGCGTCCGGGTGGTGCAGCGGGCGTGACAGATCAAACGCCACAAAGCTGCGGGATTCAAACAAAATATCCACATCTGCCGCGCGCGCCGCCTGTAAAAGCTGCATTGTCGTGGAGTGGGTCTGCGCGACATGGAGCACATCCTGTCCCCCGCAGTAAATATTGGTGCCGCAGCCGCACACATATCCGTCCCAGCCCACCTCCCGAAAGCGGCGCTCAACATTCTGGAAACAGCGGCCGGTGTTGATAAACATGAGATTTCCGTTTGCGCGCGCCGCTGCGATCGCGGAAACAGCATCCGCCGGAACACTTCCGTCGCGTTCCGAGGTCAGTGTCCCGTCTATATCAAAAAAAGCTATTTTTCTTGCCATGTGGCTTTCTCTCCTTTGCTTGTATCGATGGTTCCCTTAAATGCACGGTCACACGCCTTCTTATTTATGCATATGGGGAGCTGAATAAAAATTTTTCATTTTCTAAATATATAAGAAATAACAGCAAAAGTCAACAATACTGTCAGATTTTGCCCGCATAAAAAGTATTATAGGTAGGAACGAACGTTGAGCTTGTATGACAAAAGGAAGGAGGTGGTTTGGGAATGGAACAGGATACAGCGGAATTGTTTACACGCTATGGGGACATGATTTACCGGATTGCCATGTCATATGGAAATTCTGTGCAGTTTGCAGAGGACATGGTTCAGGAGGTTTTTGTGCGGTATTTGAAAAAAAGACCCGCGTTTGAAAACCGTGAACATGAAAAGGCATGGTTTATCCGTGTGGCGGTAAACTGCTGTAAAAGTACATTGTCATCCGCATGGTTTCGGCATGTCTGTCCGCTCGAGGAGACAGGACAGACTGCGGTGCCGTTTGGCGATGAGGAATCATGTGTACTGTATGAACTGTTGTGCACCCTTCCGGCAAAGTACCGCATTGTGCTGTATCTGCGCTATTACGAGGAGTACAAGGTGGTGTTAGTATATAAGTGTGGACAGAAAAAGTTGAACAACCTATACTATCAAGTGAAAGAGCAAAGGAGATGTTCAAAATGGCAAAAAACCAAAAATCTTACACTCTGGAATTTAAACAGCAGATCGTGGATCTGTACAATGCAGGAGGAACCTCGTATCCACAACTGGAGCGTGAATATGGCGTAAATCGGAGTACTATCAGTGGCTGGGTAAAGCAGCTTTCCCCAATCAAAGTATCGGAGGAGGAAACAGTTACCCTCAGGGAGTATAAGGCTCTCCAGAAAGAGAACCAGCGTCTTAAGACTGAGAATGAAATATTAAAAAAAGCGACCGCCATATTCGCAAAAGAACAATAGCCGAAATTGTGACTTTTATCCAGAACAACCTGACCGATTACTCTGTGTCCCAGCTTTGCAGTGCCTTGAAATTCCCAAGGAGTACTTATTACAAGGCTCTGGTTCGTGTACCTTCAAATAAGCAAAAGGAGTATGAAGAATTCGGCCGGAAAGTGAAACAGGCATATGAGGACTCAAAACAGAGATATGGGGCTGTCAAAATATGCCACATACTGAATGATAATGGTACACCTTGCAGTGTCAAGCGGGTGCAGAGGCATATGGCAGAGCAGGGGCTACGCTCTGTTGTAGTAAGGAAGTACAACCACCGTGCCAATCATGGCAGCGTCCCGGATAATAAGGTAAATATTTTGAAGCGTGATTTTGAAACGGAGACCATCAACCAAAAATGGTGTACGGACATTACTTACATCCATGTTCAGAAAGAAGGATGGACCTATCTGGCGTCTGTTATGGATCTATGCAGCCGCAAGATCATCGGGTATGCCTATGGAACATCTATGACGGCGGAACTGGCAGTTCAGGCAGTAAAGAATGCGTGCCTGAATGTCGCGGATACAGCGGGGATTATCTTGCACAGCGACCTTGGAAGCCAGTACACAGGCCAGGTATTTGAAAACTACTTGGCCAGCAGGGGAATCCTGCATTCTTTCAGCCGTAAGGGGAATCCATATGACAATGCCTGTATTGAGTCATTTCATTCCGTGCTGAAAAAGGAAGAAATCTATCTCCATACCTATCAGGATTCAACGGAAGCCCGCAGAGCAGTCTTTGAATACATAGAGGGCTGGTATAACCGTAAAAGAATACACAGTGCTATTGGTTATATGACACCCCAACAAAAGGAGGATGAAGAACTTAAAACAGCAGCATAACCTTTCAACTTTTTTTGTCTAAAGTATTGACATAGATCCAACCCTGACCTCGTCACCGACTTCCGGCATACAGTACCATCCAGCCCCGTCCGGTGTGGAGTAAACTGTCGCAAAATCAAACCAGTGCCTGCCGCAGCCCTCCTTATTTTCATCCACGTCAAACTGTACCTGTACCACCGTCGTCTCCACCGACAGCACTTTTGCCTTTAGCGCCACACCATGCAGCCGACTGTTGTACAATGCAGGCAACAGACCATCCTTCTCCGGAATAAGATAATATGTATGGCAAAGCTCCTGACCTTCAAGGCGGCTTTCTATCCTGCCCACCACAAGCTTTCTACCTTGGAAAGTGACGCTGTCCCCAAGCTCATAAATCTCCCTTGTCCGCACAATATACGCTGTCCCACCGGCAAATTCTTTTCCGGCAAATGCATCTATCGGCGCATTTGTCCCGAAATTCTGTACCACCCGATAGCTGTCCGGTTCCGGATTTCCGGAGACACTCCTGCCGCTGTAACCCAGATAAATCTTTTTCCCGCATGTCGCGTACTCCGGGCGAAGCACGACCCCCGCATAAGACGCAATGCGCCGGATAAACGCCCAGTCCGTTTCATCGTACTGCATGAGAAAACACCCTGTCGGCTCATCCTCCTTTTCAAGCATATCCAGAAGCTGCCCTAACAGTTCTTCCGCATAATCATCCTCGGCGTCACACAGGAAGCTGCCACACTCTCATAGGTAAAGCCTACATCCTGAAAAGACCGTGTATGCTTTTCTATGTCCAGCAGAAAGCTTCCCGTTCGGATTTCAATTGTCATTACGGATGTCTGTGCTTCTTTTTTCATCTGCATTCCAGTCAGAATCCCATAAAAATATACCTGCTCCTCACCATGCTCCGACACTGCCTTTACAAACACCCACGTCTCCCTTGCCGCAAGCGCCATATATTCCTGTTCCTGCGCCTGCCGGATTAATCCTGTGATGGTCATGCTCCCATGCTGGTTTAACGCCTTTACACACTCCATCATGGTAAAACTGATATATTCAAACGGTTCCACTATTATTTTTACTGCGCGCATTCTTTTTCTCCTCCTCCGTTAACGGACTGATTGTCTCCCACATCATCAGCACATATTCTTTCCACTTGGGAAAATCCTTGTAGTAACAGTTAAAGCTTCCCTGCACCAGTTTCTCATTGACAGATGCTGCAAGCAGCATATCGTAGACGTCCGTGTCCATGGCATGGCTGCGGAATGCAAACCAGCTGCCTGGTACCTTTTGCAGCGTCTCACAGGCAAACATCTGGCAGTCCGGATTGGCACGGTGCACTGCCGCACGCATGCGCTGTGCCATCTGCGGCAGGTCATCACACGGCACTCCGTTCGGAAAAACGGAAAATCCCATATTCACGCTCAAATCCAGCGTTGTAATTATCATTTGTGGTCTGAATTCCGACGGATACTTTACCATGGCAAACTGCTTTGGCATCTGCTTCATTGTCTCTGGCAGAAATAGCCGGAACTCGTCAAGAACCTCCATATTTTGAAAATGAACAATGCTGCCATCCATGTAAGCACCTGTCTCAAGTGAGTGATATTTTTCCTCCTTATGTGTCTCCCTCTTACGTAAAATTTCCTCGTCCTTATAATCCATTCTGTTCTCCCCCTCACACAATTGTAATTTCTTTCAGCCCGACTCCCACTGTACCCCTGCGCAAAATGCTTTCCACAATATCCATGCGCATGATAATATATGTCTTATCAAAACGCTCCATTTTGACAACCACCTTGTCCCCCAGCAGCTCCTTTTCCACCATAATACCGCCGTTTCCATCCTTCCTGACATGCCCTGCCGACCTTAAATCCGGCATATAATATGCCCTACTGGACTTTCTCCGTTTGTCAAAAAGAATGACCCTTGTAAATCCTGCCCGCGGCATGTACTGCATCATCACGTCCCTTACTGTCCTGCTGACCATCAGGCACGGAAACACAATCACATCCGTAAACACCATCTGCATATGACTTTCCGTCTCAAAAAGCAAGTGCGCCGGCATTTCATAGGACTTCTTTTCCCCAACTGTTTTCTGGTCTATTTTCCCGTACCATCCAACCGGCACAGGCGGGACATAATGCGCATCAACCATGACCTGATAATATTTCACGAAAAGTTCCCCCTTTCTGACAGTTCAGCCCTCGGTTTCCTGTCACAAGCATATCCAATGCAGTTTATCCATATACCCACCGTACAAAACAGGGATTTTGCCCGCTGTATGATTTTCTTCTGTCTGTGGTTTTATGGAAGCTCCCAGCCGCTCATAAATCAGATACAGATACCATCTGCGTATCTCCTCCTTCTCCGAATCCAGAACGCGCATAAATTTTTTCCCCAGAATGCGGATAATTTCCACGCAGTCCGTCTCGGCATCTTCAAATACATGGCGCAAATCAAGGTACACCGCCTCTGGTTCCTCTTCCACAAAAGGTTCCCCGTTGTAATATGCGATATAAAATACATGGCTGCCTGTCACAACACTGCTTCGCAGATAAGATACCACAACTGCCCCCTCTGTTTTCTGCTCCGCCAAATTCTTAACCGGTGCCTGCACCGCTCTCACAAATTCTGTCCATATTGTTCCAATGCGTCTCTCCGCAATCATGTCCAGTGTCATGTCATTTGATGTCTCCTGCACATACGCTTTCATATCATCAACCCGCTCCAGCCCTGTCTGTTCCATCGTCCCCCCTGTCCGATATTTCAAAAAAATATCTACAATTCCAAAAAGGGAAGATGCATGCCGACAGCACCTTCCCTTTTCTGACTAATTCCTTGTTTTTCTTCTTTTCCTATAAAATGTGACAACTGCCGTTATCAGCACTGCTGCCGACATTATTTCAATCACCATATACAACAGGCTGTCTTCGTCATCATAGGATGGCAGGGCAATTCCTGTTCCGGCAATCTGTTTCACGATGTTATCTTCCGTTTCCACTATCGCTTTTTCGTTTTCTATCGTAGTGATAACTTCTTTTTTTGATGTAATCAGCACGTCGAGAAATTCGAGTTTCTGCGCGTTGTTTACCTTGTCCGTGGCAGTTATGACGACATCCCGCAGACCATCCGCCTCATCAAGCGTAAACGTCACGATCCCGCCGTTCTCCGCCAGTTCCTTCTCCGACATGTCAATCAGCGTCTCGCCGTTGTCTGTCACAGTCAGGCTTGTGAGGAACATATTGTCCTTTGCGTCCACGGTTACCTCCCTGCTCTTTTCCTTGTATGTCACGCCGGATTCGATGCCATCCGCCACAATACTTGGGGCTGTCGTGTCAAGGGCAAACTCGATTTCCTTGCCCTTGATACGGTTATCGGAAGTATTCGATGCCTTGTCCTTCGAGTAAAATCCTACCGAATAGACACCGTCTTTCGCAAAATTGCCTGATTTTATACTGTACGTGTAAGATTTCCAGTTTTCTTCTTCTCCCTCCTTCGCCACTGCGTAGTCGCTTCCCTGTTTCAGTGTAACAGTCTGCCCGTCTTTGCTTATCGTCACCTCACCGTACTCCAACTCGTCTATGTTGATTTCCGTAACAGTGATTGTCGGCGCTTTTCCGATATAATAATTACTCATAAGTTTCTGTGTGTCCGTGCTAATCCTGTAGGTTGACCCAAATCTGTTTATGGAGAAATTCAGCTCGTCCTCCGTCTCGTTTCCTGCCAAGTCCACCGCCTTGACTGTCAAGGTGTAGAAATCATCCATGTCCTGCGTGTGCTCAAAGTCCGGATAAACCAGCTGGATTCCATCCTTTATCGCACTCTTCTGGGCAATCCCTGCCAGCTGTCCATGGTTGGTTCCGGTAAGGATAATCTGTGTGCCCGCTTCATCCAGATGTGCATCTGTGCATTTCAATGTCGGCGCTGCCGTTCCATTGTTCGCAGAGTTCTTGCGCACCCCGCCAAACACGATTTCCGGCGCTGACCGGTCTATAACAAAGACTTCACCAAGGTAATCCTTTGCCGCATTATCTGCCAAATCAACACACTTTACCTTGAATCCATAGCTTCCATCCTCCATAAAGCTGATTTTCGCAGTATGTGTATCCCCAGAAGCCGTCCATCCGCTTATCGCCGGAAGCCCATTCCCTCCTGACGGATTCAATGATTCCACACTGACAAGGTTCTCCGCAAAAGCCTTGTCCTTAATCGTGATGGTTGGCGTCCGCCAATTAT
>OFFB01001227.1_pt1 | contig 16460 bp, 12 predicted proteins | sample 1521281 | NCBI WGS metagenome assembly OFFB01 (sample SAMEA3504109, study PRJEB24116) | mouse gut metagenome | biome: mouse gut; feature: mouse-associated habitat; material: faeces | place: Denmark | collected 2011
GTGCTATCCTGTTCTACAATGAACAAGTCGGATGGTACGGTTTTAAGTGTATTGACAACATCCTCACGGGTCATGGCGAGGTAATATCCCTTTTCGCTGCGGTTTCGGCTGATGACATTGTAGACTCTGTCGACATTGACGGTGTCGCGTGGCGACAGACGGGAGAAGGTGAAGCCCGATGCGAGCGCTATGCGTAGGTTACGCTTTTGGTCGGGGGAGAGCATGTGGTTGACGTCAGTTGCCTGGCTTAAATTGAAATGATAGTTGAGTATCGATCGGCATTCAGCCCCGATCGTTTCCATGGCAAATGATGTTTTAGCCACATTGTCCTCGTCATAAAATGATGGCGGCAAGGTCACAATGATGCTTTTTGAAGCTGCAAATTGAGTCCGCAGTTCTTTTACGGCTTCGATATAGGTGGTTGCCGGTTGATGCCTGAGAGCGGTGAAACCTCCGAACGGTGCCGAGAACGGGCTACGCAGTGAGGAATCCTGTTCCCCCAAGATAAGTCCCAGCCGCGCCTTGCTGTCGCTGAATACCAGAAAATGCAAACGGTTGCATTTGTGTCGGTTTAGAAGATTGAAGTCAACAGTGTCATATACTGTCTTTCCCGGAAAGATGTTCCGGTAATCGTGGGCTGAAACTTCATCGATGGTCATGGTCAGATGGCATTAAGTGACAGAATTTCCTGAAGGATGGCGACTGCCTCCTCGACTGTTGGCACATCAGATATGGCAAAGCTGCGGCGTCCGTTCTTCTCCCTAATGCGGCATCGGCGAGGATTGCTTTGAAGGTAATTAAGCAATCGTCCGAACATGGGCGACTGATAATATGCCTTGTTGCTGTCGTCGACAAAATACAGGTACATATTGGACTGCTTTAGGCCTATCTTTTCTATGCCGAGACGGCGGGCAAGATAGCGGAGACGCGGGATGCGGAGCAGCTCAAGGGTGACAGCGGGTATTTTTCCAAAGCGGTCCTCAAGATGCATTTTGAATTTCTGCAAGTCAAGTTCACGCTCTATTCCGTCGAGCTCTTTGTATAAGCTGATGCGTTCGCTTTCCTGCGGCACATAGTCGGGCGGCAGAAGCAGCTCCATGTCGCTCTCCACGGCACAGTCGGCTACAAATTCCTCTTCGTTCAGTTCTGACCCGGAATCGGGAGAGGAGAGTGTGTCGGCAAATTCTTCAGTTTTAAGTTCTATTACGGCTTCCTTAAGGATGCGTTGATAGGTTTCGTATCCGAGGTCGGCGATGAATCCCGATTGCTCGGCTCCGAGCAGATTTCCGGCGCCGCGTATGTCAAGGTCCTGCATGGCTATGTGGATGCCGCTGCCGAGCTCGCTGAAGCTCTCGATGGCTTGAAGACGGCGACGTGCCACGGGAGTGAGCGGTGAGCCTGCCGGAACCAGCAGGTAGCAGAATGCTTTGCGTGAGCTTCTGCCCACACGTCCTCTCAACTGATGCAGTTCGCTGAGCCCGAAATTTTGGGCGTTGTTCACCACAATGGTGTTGACATTCGGCATATCAATACCCGACTCGATGATGGTAGTGGCGAGAAGCACGTCATAGTCATGATTGGAAAAGTCGAGGATCGCTTTCTCCAGTTTCTCAGGCGGCATCTGTCCATGTGCCACGATAGTCCTTGCATCGGGCACGAGGCGGTGAATCATATTTTCGAGGTCATATAATCCTTCGATGCGTGGGTTGATAATGAATATCTGTCCATTGCGCGACATTTCAAAGTTGACCGCTTCGGTGATGATGTCGTCGTTGAGCGATGTCACTTGTGTCACGATAGGGTAGCGGTTTGCCGGAGGGGTGGTGATTGCCGAGAGATCGCGGGCGCCCATGAGCGAGAACTGGAGTGTGCGGGGTATCGGGGTCGCCGACATTGTGAGTGTGTCGACATTCACTTTGAGCTGTTTCAGCTTCTCTTTCACTGCAACTCCGAATTTCTGCTCTTCATCGACTATCAGAAGTCCGAGGTCTTTGAACTTCACATCCTTGCCTATTAGCTTGTGGGTACCGATCAAGATGTCTATTTTCCCTTCGGCAAGCTCAGCGAGAATGTTTTTCACCTCTTTTGCCGTGCGGGCTCTTGACAGATAGTCGATTTTGACCGGAAACTCTTTCAGGCGGTTGGAGAAAGTGTTGAAATGTTGATATGCCAGCACGGTTGTAGGAACGAGCACTGCCGTCTGCTTGCCGTCGGTAGCCGCTTTGAACGCGGCACGTATGGCAATCTCGGTTTTTCCGAATCCCACATCTCCGCATATCAATCGGTCCATGGGACGCTGTGATTCCATGTCGGCTTTCACTGCCTGTGTCGCCGTGAGCTGGTCGGGGGTGTCTTCGTAGATGAACGATGCTTCCAGTTCTTGCTGTAGATAGCTGTCGGGAGAGTAGGCATATCCCTTCTCATCCTTTCTTGCCGCATATAGCTTTATCAAGTCGCGGGCTATGTCCTTTAGCTTTGACTTGGTTTTCTCTTTCAGTTTTCCCCAGTTGCCCGATCCGAGACGGTTGATGCGTGGTTCCACACCCTCCTTGCCACGGTATTTGGCAAGTTTGTGGAGAGAATGGACGCTCACTAAAAGTATGTCGTCGTTGGAGTAGATGAGCTTTATCATCTCTTGATTTCTTCCGTTCACTTCTGTGCGGATGAGTCCGCCGAAGCGTCCTACTCCGTGGTCGATGTGCACCACATAGTCGCCGGGTTCGATCTGCCCAAGCTCTTTAAGCGACAATGCCAGTTTTCCTGAGCGGGCACGGTCGCTTTTCAGATTGTATTTGTGGAAACGGTCAAAGATCTGATGGTCGGTGAACACGCATATTTTCGCCGTGTTGTCGGCAAAACCTTCATGCACTGTCGATATAACCGGTGTGAACGGTATTTTATCGCCTCGGTCAGAGAAGATGGCGCGTAAGCGTTCGATCTGCTTTTCGGAATCGCTTAATATGCAGAGGGTGTAACCGTCGGAAATGTATTTGGAAAACGTGCTGCTGATCAAGTCGAAATTCTTGTGGAATATTCCTTGAGGTGTGCAGTCAAATCCGATTGATCTCCCTACGGTTGTGCCTTTCTCCGATGCGGCGGTGAAGTGTATTTGACGGCACTTTTCAAGACGCCTGGCGAAATTGTCAGGGTCTACCACGTTTGACATCGCGTTGGTGTCGTAATCCTCCGTCATCACGGCATTGGCGCTCATGGTATCGGCAGCCACGCTTTTCACTCGGTCGGCGGTGTATGACGCGTCGCGCACCCACACCGGCATCTCTTCGGGCACATAGTCGAGGAACGACGCTGCGCCGTCGGGTGTGACATCGGCAGTGATTGATATGCTGTCAAATTTCTTTTCCGACAACTGTGTCTCGATGTTGAACTGGCGTATGCTCTCTATTTCATCGCCGAAGAAATCGATGCGGAACGGCTGGTCATTGCTATAGCCGAATATGTCGATTATTGAGCCTCGCACTGCGAAATGTCCGGGGTCATAGACGTAGTCCACCTCTTTGAATCCGTTGGTGCGGAGCCATTTCTCCGTTTCTACCAAATCCACAGTTTCTCCCACTGAAAATTTCATAGTGTGCTTGTCGATGGAATCGCGTGAGGCGACTTTTTCGGCAAGCGCTTCAGGATAGGTCACCACATATTTAAGTGCCTGATCATTCATCCAGCGGTTGAGCACCTCGGTACGCATGATCTGTGACGGTGGATCGACCTGTCCGTATTTGATGGCGCGTCGGTAGCCCGAAGGCAGCATTAGCACGGCATTTTCTCCCAATATCCTTGAGAGGTCATGATAGAGGTAGCCTGCATCGTCGAGAGAGTCGCCGATGACAAGCGCGGGCTTGTCTGTCCCGGCAACAGCAGCCATAAGCATAGGTGCCGATGAGCCGGAGAGTCCATAGAAGGTGACACGCTTCACGGCGGCATCATCAAGCAGGGCTTTAACCGCCCGCCGGCGTGTCTTGTTGAATACGGTTTCGCAAAGTTGCTCTATATCCATTATTTCTTAGCCAATTTCGTGCCAGGAGCCGAGAGAAGAGCTTTGTATCGGTTTATGTCATTAAGTATCACTGCGGCTGAATCAAGTGTTTCGTCGCGTTTAAGCGCTTCTATCACCTGTCCCTGCTGGTAATAATATCGTTTGATGATTTCGCCGGCAAGAATCTCTTCGATGGCGCGGCGGTTATTGTCGAGGTCATGGTCGAGATTGTGTTTCAGCATACCCTCAAGCGCCTTGAACTGTGCTTTGATTGAATCGTTCATGTAGCCTTCCGCTTCAGCTGTCTTTTGAAGAGCGGCAAGCATCTGTTCGCACACCTTGTCATAGTTGAATTTCTTGGGGTCTATGTATGCTTTGAAATCGTCAAAGATGGAATCGGTGAGCACGAATTGGTCGGCAGGCGCGATGGTGGGATTCTGTGCCGCGAATTTGGTGGCATAGTCAAAAGCCCAGTGGTCGACGATAATATTGTAGGTGAGGCGGTTTATTTCCGGATATTCCACCTTTATGTCGGGGGTGATGCCTCCGCCGTCGCGCACCTCTCTGCCATGAAGAGTCTTGAACACATTTGTCAACGAGTCGGGAATGCGAGCCACAGAGCCGTCGGGGTTACGGTGGCTGTAGTCGATAGCCTGGATGAGTCGTCCGCTCGGGATGTAATATTTTGCGATAGTCACTTTCAGAATTCCGTCGTAGGGGAGAGGGCGTGTGGTCTGCACAAGTCCTTTTCCGAATGAGCGGCTACCCACTATCACAGCTCGGTCAAGATCCTGCAACGCTCCGGCGGTGATTTCGCTTGCTGATGCGGTGTTGCCGTCAGTGAGAATAACCAATGGGATCTCGGTGTCGACAGGCGAAGTGGTGGTCTTGTAGATTTTTTCATTCATCACGCCCTTTCCGCGTGTGCGTAGCACCTCAGTGTTTTTAGGCACGAATAGCCCCACTATCTTGACCGCTTCTTCCAAAAGACCACCGGTATTGCCACGAAGATCGAGGATTATTGATTTTACTTTCGGATTTTTCTTTAGTTCTATAAGCGCATTGCGCACTTCGGCACCTGACTTGTCGGTGAATGATGACAGGTCGATATAGCCGATGTTGTCTTTTACCACGCCATAATAGGGAATGGTGGGAATCTGGATTTTTTCACGCACGATATTCACCGTTATTATCGAGTCGGTGGCATAGGGGCGTTTCACCTGCACTTTCAGTGGAGTTCCCGCTTGTCCGGTGAGCTTGTTTTTCACTTGGTCGCTGTGCCAGGATGTGACGGTGTCATTGTCAACCATCATGATTAGGTCACCGGCTTTCAATCCCGCTTTCTGCGACGGGCTTCCCAGATATGGCTCTGAGATGAAAACACCCTTGCCGGGTTTCTCCATTATTATAGCGCCGATGCCGGCATATTCGCCTGAGGTCATGAGAGCGATGTCATCCTGATTGGAAGAGGAATAGTATTCGGTATATGGGTCGATGTCGTTCAACATGGCGGAAATCGCGGTGTTGATTGACTTTTCAGCACTGATTGAATCGACATAGTTGGTTTGCAATTCTTTGTAGAGTGCGTTGAAAATGTCGAGGTTGCGTGTTATTTCACCCTTGTTGCTGCGGGTTGCGGCTATGCCTGATATGGTCGCTGCGGCAAGCAGAGCGAGCACGAAATATTTACCGTTCAAAAAATTATGTTTATTCTTCATCCTGGTTATGAAATTAAGTTGCTAAGTTACTACAATTATTATAACAAACAAGTCTTAATTTTGTCAAAAATAATTAACATATTTCTTTGTCGGCTGCTATTGCATTTGTGTGGCGGACGCGATGTATCGCAATGTCACTAACTTAAGGCTAAAATGGTCTTTTGTAATTTTGTATGGTGATATATTTGCCGTCTGTTTTGATGCATCTTTTAATGTGAGGTTGATGTCTGCCAGGTCTGATTACACTGGTGTGCCTTACACAATAGTTAACAATCAGTGTTAAGAAGCCAGCAATTTTCGATCTAGGTCGATTTAAGACAAGTAGCAGTTCCCGGATCAGCACCCATTCGGCGTTCAGATCCGTCTGATACCCATGCTTGAGCTTTTTTCTTGAGTTGGAATCGGCAATCTTCTGGTCAGCCACTATCTTGGTGAGCATCCCCATGTTGAACATGATTATTGCCGCGTAAAAGTCCTGTAGGATACAGCACTCCCGGTTACCACTGAAAAGCTCTATCTGGAGTTCGTTCTTTTCCATGCCGATAATTGTCTCCACCGACCACCGTTTATTATAAGCATCATATATGCATTCGGTCGGATAAGCACCGGCATCCATCAGGTCTGTCATGATAACGACAGGTTCGATCTGTCCCGGTCGAGGAGGAAGTTTCACCACTCTGACCTTCAATGGTTCCGGTCTCTCATATTCGATATCACGGCGATTCTTGGAAAGTTCGATTGTTATGATTTTTTCCATTTCATCCGAGTCCATGAACTGAGATATCTGTGGGTTGGAGTCCCTCCTGCTCCTTATGATAAAACCAGCGGTGTTTTCATGAAACCAATTCATCAGATACAGAGAGGGATAGCCTCTGTCCATGGTAAATATCGTCTTGTCAAGAGGATATGGAAACGGTTCGTCTCTCAGTAGAGACAGGGCAGCCTTGCGTTCTTCTGTATTGTTGGGAACCATACCGGCGGAGATTATGATCTTGTTCAAGGAGTCTGTAATGACTGTCATCCGTGCAAGATTGTGACCTTTGTCATCGCGTTGACGGTATTTGGAATATAGCTCCTTGGTGTATGGCAATGAAATTCTGGTGCCGTCTATATTTGCAAGAAATTTGTCACCAATCCAAGTCTTTAGCAAACGTGAGCCCCTGGCGGTGGAGACCAGATAATGTCCCGTATCTCTAAAGAACTTCGGAGACACAAGCGCCCGGCGTTTTATGAACGCCTCCTTTGATGTGGGAGGCATCCTCGTTGATGTGAAAAACTCAACCAATCCGGCATCCAGGGTCACCTTTGAGGAAAACATCACGGCCCTTGCTAGCAATTCAAAATTCCATATACGATTTCGCGAGAACGCACGCGATTTATCTAAGGGATTTGCTTTGACAATATATGTATTGCGAAGATTTTCATTTGTGCTGACCTCAACAATAAACTTGTATAGTTTGTTAAATATGTCACAAAGTATCTGTTTCATGATTGTTAATTTTTTTTGTCTTTTATGACCTTTTGGTCAAATATATAACAATTTGAGACAGAAAATGAGACGAGCCTGTGTCTAGAGTGACTACAGGCTCGTCTTTTCTTAAGTTAGTGACATTGCGATGTATCGCGTCCCTACTGGAATGGTCATGGGGTTGGGCATGATGGCGTGGATCCTGATTTACCGGCGTTTTAAGCCTTGTAATTGCCACAATAATATTGCCATAATTCATGACCTATGCCTGATGTCGCTCCTATAATCAGAATGTTCATGCTGTTTAATCGGTTGTCTTGTTGATGTTATTTAATTTGTTGCAGGATTGAATTGTAAATGTTTTTGAGGAGAATAGTGTCGGGGCTGTTGATTTGAAATGAACCGCTTTCGATTCGAATATTGATTCGAGGCGCGGTTATAACGGAGTCGTTATAGACAAAGCCAAGTTTTTTGCCAATTAGCTGTTCTGTCCCATCTGCCCATTGCTGACGTTTGTCCGGTTTCACTTGTCCCTGAATCAAAAATATACTTACAGGAGTGTTGTCGATGATAAATGTATCTCTTACAATTGCCACATATCCAAAATCTTTAACTGTCACCAACGGTTTTCCTATGATCAAATTGTCGGGATGGTCAGCGACCGGATACCAACCGTCAACCCTGCGATGTGAAGAACATCCACAAAGTATAAGGAATACTGAAATCAGTAATGTCAAAAAGAGAGTTATAGACTTCTTCATGGGTTGATGTATTGATATTAATTTCAGGGTTTATTATTCAATTTACAAAGTTACAACTGATAAAAATAAAACCGCTCAACAAATGTTTAGAATCAGTGATTTTAACAGTTGGCGAAGTGAGTTTCTGTGTTTTGTGATTGGATTTTGTGTGGCGGACGCAAATCTCTCCCCAAGCCTCGAAATCAATCCGGACAATAGATGTATTAAAATTCTCCTTCATTGCTCCAGAAAGCGAAGTGTCTTTTGATAGAAAATTACACGTTTCTGAAAAGATCCTGAAGATGTCCTATTCTTGCAATTAATTCTTCGTATGACATCTCATCGCCGTAAATCATCGACTTTTGCATCGCATTGTAGTCGTTACGCCATTCTGAGTCATATTCTTTTGGCGGAATGAGGACTATGCACTGACGCACGTCCGGAGCATAATCCACCCCTTTGATTGAGGTGAAAACTTCTCGATGATGCCGGATGGTTTCCCACAGTTTTGCGTCGTTCACTGCTGACAGGATTTCTTCGTGAGCCATAAGGTGTTCCAAATCATAAAGGTGCCTTGACTTTCTATTTGCTCTCATCCCCATTTCAGTAGTGAAAAGTTCGTGAAGTAGAAATACTTTCTCCAAGAACGTCTTTTGCGGAATGGCGCATATGATTTTGTTATCAACAACAGAGGTCTCAATATTGCTGTCTTCTGAAATCATGGACTTGACAAAGGCTTCTGATGTCGGCTCAAAGAGTGAGCGGGCACCAACTTCAAGAAGGACCTCGGGACGAAGATAACCATCGCCACTATCAAACACGGATTTATATGCGATATGAATTTTCCGGGGTTCGGGATATGTGCCGTCTCCTTCTCCATCAGGTTCGGGGATAACTTCACAGTACGTGTCGATGCCATAGTCGCGCAACGATGCGGCAATGTCAGTCGCGAGTTTTTGCTTCACGAACAAGGATGACTCTTTTCTCAATTTCTTCAATTGCTTTTTGGTCAAATCTCCATCCAGTCCGAATAACGAACGATCCATCGCGAGGTCAATGTCTTCAGAAAAGCGGTGAATCAGTTTCCACACCTTACTGAGAGAGGAACCACCCTTGAACACGAATTTGTCGGCGTATGGAAGCCCGAACGCTACCTGCAACAGTGATGTTACCCACATGTCCTTTTCAATGGCACGAGGGTCGGAGATTCCGACTCTCAGGGCTATCTGCTCATATATAGTCTTTCGCTGGACATCAGTCCGTTTAAGAAAGTTCTGCATAACTTCGTTTTATTAAAGCCCTTATCCATTCGGGCATAAGTGGATAATCTTCTGCAATTATATTTTGCGGAACTTGCGTGAGCAATTCCTTGATACGTTTATTCTGCTCTTCCGACAAATTGCCTTTACCGATTTCCTGCAATGCGAGTGTCAGCATCGCTGAAAGTTTGTTCTTGAACGCAAGCCGTTTGGGAACAACCCTAAGAAAGGTGATGCCTCTTCCATTGTATATTTTTATATTTCTTGGAGCACCATCAGTGTAATAGACTGCATTCATCGGAACCTGTGTGGACAAACCAAGACGATTGAGGGCATAATCACCGGTTGGCATGATTCTGGATTTATCCCGTTTGGCAATTGCCTCTGCTATTTCCTCCAACGTAGGATATATGACTCCAAGCCCCAATTCAGTGTCGATTTGAGGACGGCAATATATGCCTCTTGATAGCCGGATTATTTTATTTGCACCGGCAAGCCGTTCCAAAGCCTTGTTTCCAGCAATGCCGCCATAGAGGTGTGAGAAGTCAGACGCAAAGATTATTGCACCTTTCTTTCTCCTTTTTATTGAATTATATATTTTATCCTCAATACTTTCCATTGGTTGCTCCAAATCTTGTCTATCACGAATATCCGCGAAATGCTAAATGATTTTGTCGCAAATTTAGTAAATTTTTGCGACAAAATCAACTTTAATAATAGAGCTTAATTGATGCTGCACATTGTGACGAAATATACGCCGGAATTGTAGTCATGCCAAATGGCTCGGAATGCGTGTCGATCCATGGTTTTTCAGTTGAGTTGGATTATTAGTTGGCGAGGTGAGTTTCGGCTGCTGTGAGTGACGCTGGCTTGCCGATGTCAAACCATGAGTATTGTGAATCAGGCAGGAATCCGTTGAAGTTTAGATGCCGGCAGGCGTCAATGTAGAAGTCCATTATCGAGAAGGCTTCGCCCTCTTTTCGAAACGATGTCAACTCATGAAGAGCTGATGGTGACAAGACATGGATGCCATTGAAGGCGTATTTTTCGAAATCGGTGGCATTGGTCCCAGCCGGCTTCACTTCACCGGTAGAGCCGTTTATCCAGCCGTTCATTTTCATGTCGTTGTCAAAAAGCAGGTAGCGTGAGGTTTTTCGGCTGCTTACCAGCAGAGTTGCGTCAGAGCGGGAATTGCAGTGGGCGTCGTAAAGTTCGCGTAGATCCAAGTAGGTGAGGATATCGGCATTGTGTACTATGAACGGCTCGTTTCCATCAAGCCACGAAGCGGCTTTCACTATTCCGCCCCCGGTGTCAAGCAGTTTGTGGCGTTCGTCGCTGACGACTATCTCTATTCCGAAATTGTCATGTGCGGCAAGAAAGTCGATGATCATGTCGGGGAAATGATGCACATTGACTATGATGTGAGAGCATCCGGCGTTTTTCAGATTCATTATGACACGTTGCAGCATGGGGATGCCGCCAACTTGCACAAGCGCTTTAGGCACCGAATCGGTGATAGGACGCAGCCGTGTGCCGAGTCCGGCTGCGAAAATCATAGCTTTCATTTCAATATCAGTTTTTTGCCAAGTTCAAAATGCGTGAGTTCAATAATTGCATCGGGGAAGCGTTCATGCAGATGTGCCGCGAGATGCTCGGCGCTATAGACGGAGCGGTGTTGCCCGCCGGTGCATCCGAAGCTCACCATCAGGCTTGTGAATCCACGGTTGAGATATGTTTCTACCGAATTATCGACCATGGGATATACTTCACTCAGAAACTGCAATATGGATCCGTCGTTTTCAAGAAATTCGATAACTTCGCGATCGAGTCCCGTGAGCTGCTTATATTGGTCATATCTTCCGGGATTGTGGAGTGCACGGCAGTCAAATACAAATCCGCCGCCGTTGCCCGACAGGTCGGTGGGTATGCCATGACGGTTATATCCGAAGCTTGCGACTTTAACCGTAAGACGATCAGTTTTTTCTTGCTGATCATTGAATCGTTCCCTCGACGACATCTCTTTAAGCAGACTATTCAGGTAGGGCAGCTCGGGGAATCCGTGATCGAGTATTTCGGTGAGATTTCTTATTGCTCCGGGGATGCTTTGCAAAAAGTGAGGTTTATGCTCCACGTAGCCTCTGAACCCGTAGGCACCGAGCACTTGCAGCGTGCGGAACAATACGAAATAGGGGAGAGTGTGGAAGAAATTATATCGGTCAATTTCGGCAAATTCCGATGCTGCATTGAGATAGTATTCAATCAGCTTGTCGCGGAGTGATGGGGGGAATGCTGCTTTTGCTTGCCAAAGGAATGAAACGAGGTCATACTGCCACGGTCCGCGACGTCCGCCTTGAAAGTCGATGAAATATGGTTCGCCGTTCTTTATCATCACATTTCTTGACTGAAAATCGCGGAACATGAATGTGTCGCTTTTTTCTCGGAGAAGAATGTCGGCAAACTTTTCAAAATCATCTTCAAGGAAATCTTCGCGAAATTCGATACCGGTGGCTTTCAGAAAGCAATATTTGAAATAATTGAGATCCCACATCACCGACCGGCGGTCCATCTCCGGCACCGGATAGCATTTGCAATAGTCAAGGTCTTTGCCGCCAATCCACTGCATTTTGGGTAGAAGAGTGATTGTCTTTGTCAAGAGAGCGGTTATATCCTCATTCCACTCCGACTTGTCGGGTCTTTTGGAAATTAAATCAAACAGAGCCGTATCGCCGAGATCCGATTGCAGATAGCAGCTATGGTCTACCGTCATGGCAAGTATCTCCGGCACCGGCAACCCTTTCTTGTGGAAGTTTTCGCACAAGTATATGAATGCTTCGTTTTCTTCCCGAGAAGTGCCGATGGTTCCTATTATATCGGGATTCGGACAGAGTCTGAAATATCGGCGGTTGCTTCCGGCTCCGGCTATTCTTTTTATTTCGGCAGGAGAGTGTCCTGTAAGGGTTTTATATAGAACAAGAAGTTGTTTTTCCATCATCGGGGTAATCATTTTCAACAAAATTACGCAGAATTCCGCGAATAAATATTACATTTGCAATTAAAATAAGAAAGAAGTATGACAAAAGTATCTCAACGGGGAACAATAATGCCCGCTTCTCTAATCAGGCGTTTGGTTCCATTGGCTAACGCCGCAAAAGAGCGAGGCATCAAAGTTTATCACCTGAATATCGGTCAGCCCGATGTTCCAACACCTCAGCAAGGGCTGGATGCGTTGAAGCATATTGACCGGAAGGTGCTGGAATACAGCCCGTCGGAGGGGTTGCTGTCATTGCGTCAGAAACTTCATCAATATTATAAGCGCTTTAACATCGATGTTGATGTTGATGATATCATTGTGACCACCGGAGGTTCCGAGGCAGTGCTGTTTGCGTTTCTTGCCTGTCTTGATCCGGGTGATGAGATAATCGTCCCTGAGCCCGCCTACGCCAATTATATGGCATTTGCCATCTCAGCCGGAGCGAAGATCATCACGGTTCCCTCGAGCATTGAGGATGGATTTTCATTGCCGCCGGTTGAGGAATTTGAGAAACTCATAACACCGAAGACCAAAGGCATTCTTATCTGCAACCCCAATAACCCCACAGGCTATCTCTACACGATGAAGGAGATGCTCCAGATCAGAGATCTGGTTAAAAAATATGATCTGTTCCTGTTCTCCGATGAAGTGTACAGGGAGTTCTGTTACACAGGCGCTCCTTACATTTCAGCGTTCCATCTTCCCGGAATCGAGGAGCAGGTGGTGTTGATCGACTCTGTGTCGAAACGATATAATGAGTGCGGCATTCGCATCGGTGCTTTGATCACAAAGCATGAGGAGTTGAAAAAGAATGTGATGAAATTCTGTCAGGCTCGTCTGAGTCCTCCATTATTGGGGCAGATTGTTGCCGAGGCATCGATTGACACTCCTAAGGAATATATGCTTGAGACTTACAATGAGTATGTAGAGCGCAGGAAATTCCTGATTGACCAGTTGAACAAGATCCCCGGATGCTACACGCCGATACCTATGGGTGCATTCTATACAGTGGTACGCCTGCCGGTAGATGATGCCGACAAGTTCTGTGAATGGTGTCTCGAACATTTTGAATACGAGGGGCAAACCATTTTCATGGCTCCGGCATCGGGATTCTATACAACCGAGGGCATGGGCAAAAATGAAGTGCGCATGGCTTATGTGCTTTGCAAAGAGGAGCTTGCCAAGGCTATGCAAGTGCTTGGTGAGGCATTGAAAGCCTATCCGGGACGAACTATCTGATGATGGATTTTTAAATCATTATGTTTCTATGAACTACGAGCTGTTCATAGCCCGTCGCTTACGTCTTTCCGATGAGAGCCGCCGCGGAATGTCGCCCGGCATCATAATCGCTATCGCCGGCATTGCCTTGTCGATAATGATTATGATGGTGGCGATGAGCATAGTGTATGGGTTTAAGAAGGAGATTCGTAATAAGGTCACCGGATTTGACTCGCAGGTGTCTATCCATCCTGCATCTTATGAATCGGGCATGGATGCTGAGCATATCGATTTCACTAAAGAGCTTGAGCAGGTAATTGCCGGCACCGGATACTTTGAAACGCCGTCGCTTGTGATTCAGCAACCGGCTATAATAAAGACCGATACGACCTTCGAGGCGATAGCAGTCAAAGGCATAAGTGCCGGATCGGGCTGGGATTTTGTGAGGGATAATGTGATTGACGGTGAGGTGCCTGACTATAATGATGCGGAAAATCGTAATAAAGTAGTGGTGTCACGCATTATAGCTGACAAGCTCGGGCTTTCAGTGGGCGACCGTGTGAATGCTTATTTCTTTGTCGACGAAGCGTTGAAAGCGCGACGTATGGATGTTGCCGCCGTGTATGATACCAACTTTGGGGATTATGACAAGGTGTTTGTGTTCAGTTCGCTGCCATTCACTCAATCGGTAGCTTCAGTTGGAGAAAACACCGGCAGCCGCGTGGAACTGATGACTAATGGCAATGCTTCAGTGGAAGAAAGCGCTCTGAAACTTCAGAATGAGATGATGCTTGCCTGTTATACCGGCAAGCTGAAAGGCACCTACAGGTTATCGACAGTCACCGATAACGGCATGATGTATTTCAACTGGCTGGAACTTCTTGACACGAATGTGGTGGTGATTCTTGTTCTGATGGCTCTTGTGTCGGGCTTCACATTGATATCAAGCCTGTTCATAATAATTTTGGAGCGGGTCAACATGATCGGTATTCTGAAGGCTCTAGGCTCCACTAATGGCGAGATAAGGCGCATATTCAGTTATGTGGCTCAGAAGCTTGTCATAGCCGGAATGGTGACAGGCGATGTGATAGGAATAGCATTTCTGCTTATTCAGAAATATACCAGGGTTCTGCCGCTTGATCCTGACGCATATTATCTTGACTATGTGCCGGTAGAGGTGAACTGGTGGCATATACTGCTGCTTAATATATGTGTGTTCGCTATATGCTGGCTCATGATTCTTGTGCCGGGACAGATAGTCGCAAGGATAAATCCTGCAACATCAATACGCTACGAGTAAATGAGCCTGATGGCTTTCTTGTCCCGGCTGCGGGAGTGTGTGACAAAAAATATTGCCTCACACTCCCGTGCGGAATAATTATTGAGCTGTTGCCAATTCTTTTGTGACCATGCGGCGTAAGGAGCGTCGGATGGTTTTCCATTTTGGGAATATGGCAAAAGGTCTTAGATTGCCGTAGCTAAGAATTATCGTGACTAATGCTGTGATCGCGACGATAAGAAGCCACCCGTATATTTCTTTCATGGATACGACGAGCGCTTGCTGCTGAACCATTCCGTAGAGGTTTTCTAACGGGATGTATGTCGTGTCGTGATTGAAGTCGGTGATCGCGGCGCTTAGGTTGGCTGCGTTTTTAGCCATGACACGACGCAGGAATTCGCCTATGATTGCCGGTCCGAGAGTGGCTCCCATGACAGCTCCGGTGAATCCATTGATTGTGAGTGCTTGCGGGAATACGAAGAAGTGGAGTCCGCTTTGCACAATCGAAGTTAGAAATACGATGGAGATTATGACCGAGGCTGCTCCACGGAAGAATAGAGGAATAAAAAGCATCTCCTTTTCCACTCCATAATCGATGAGGAAGTAGAAATAGGCGAGATATACCACTGCAAGCGCGAATGCGATGGCAGTCATGGTCTTGTAGCGCCATTTATTAAGAGCGAATGTGTAGTAGGTGATTGCAACTCCTACTGCAATTCCGGCAAACACATACCAGTTCAGGTCAATGAGATTGGTTTCGTCAAATCCTAATATCGCTTCGGCATAGCTGTGTTCAAACACGTGTTCAGTCGCCATGAGCGTGAAGAACACGAGGTAGACCAACGTAGCGCGTATCACGTTGCGATTTTTCATTGCCATGAATGATATGTAGGGGTGATGAAGGAATGATGCTCTCCACAGGTTTATGCCGAGACATATAAATCCTAATATCGCAGCATAAGTTATTTCCATGGAATCCCACCAGTCGTAGAAATTGCCATATACGCAGATGAATGTAAAGCAGAGCATGACAACGCTCCAGAGTCCGGCTCCGATCCAGTCAATTCCAAGAAGCGGAATCTGCATGGGTCCTTTGACCGGTTTTACAAGAATCTGTACCATAAGCAGCATGAACGCGAGCAATCCGGTCATGAGGATGTGCATATATTCCCATTGTGAGAAGAACGCGGTGTAGACGGTGAGGACTCCGCTGAGCTGTATCACTCCATCGACTATTATATAGACGTAGCAGAAAAATATAGCCATGTCGCGCACAGGCGTGATCCAAAGCTGTATAGTGGAGTTGCAGGCAAATGTAGCCCACATCCTGAACCATCCGGCAAAAAAGCAGGTGGTGACAAGCACCGGCACTGAGGATGTGTGGGCGCAAATTATGTTGGCTGTGATCAAGGCTATGCAGCATATTGAAAGTGCGACGCGGTTGGAATACCGGAATTTCAGCCGGAACATGACGGCGAAATTTATTGACATTCCTATCAACTGGGCATATCCTGCCATGAGGATATCTTCCTGCATCAAGGCTGTGGTGCCAACCATGTCGGAGGCGGCTGCGAGGTATAGCCCTCCTGAAAATTGGATAATCAGGACGAATAAGATGAACAACCACGGTTTTAGCCGCCGAGGAATATAATTGGGGACGTCGGGGATGTCAAACGGCCCCTGAGGTGCGTGCCAATCAGCCATATCAATATTTTACTTCACATTCCACGTTCATGCCGGCACGCAACCGAGCCAT
>OFFB01001237.1_pt1 | contig 16309 bp, 9 predicted proteins | sample 1521281 | NCBI WGS metagenome assembly OFFB01 (sample SAMEA3504109, study PRJEB24116) | mouse gut metagenome | biome: mouse gut; feature: mouse-associated habitat; material: faeces | place: Denmark | collected 2011
TTAAATGGCGTCCTCATGGTTGAACGCCGTTGCGCCTGATCGTGCCGGCAAGAGAGCCGTGTCTTGCCGGGTTGAAACACCTCCCCTTATATAAACATAGGTGTGGCGGGGGTTATTTACACTTTTTTTTTACAGGCATCACATCCCGTATTGTGCATCATGCATGGGCGGGGGCATCGTTTTCAGGGGGGCATCGTTTTCGGGGGTGGCATCGCATGATGATATCGCATTTATACTATTCCCCTGCATTTGCATTCGTAAAGCCAGTATGTCAACGCAGCTCTTTAGAGAAACAAAACTGAATCGCTGATACAAATTTTATAATTTTTGGTGGAATAGCAATAGACTTTTACGTAATTTTAGTTCATCTTCGTGTTAAAATTCTTAATTCATCTATATCTGTGGCTCGTTTAGCCCTAAAAACCGATCAATTTATGAAAATATTCCAATCTGCGACTATCGCTTTAGCTCTCTCTTGCTGCTCGATTCCGGCTGTAGCCGAGTCGTGGCTCGACTTTCCGCAGGGAGCTACACCGTCGGAAATTGGCGACAGGATCGCCAATAAGTATCTTATCACTCCTCACACGCGTTTCGGCAATCCGCGCGCGGAGAAGGCTCCGACTTACGTGACTTATCCTGACGCGCTCACGTGGCTCGGCGCGTTGTGGTATGCTCAGGCAACCGATAATTCGGTGATGACCGACAGGCTCATCAAGCGCTTTGAGCCGCTCTTTTCCGAGCAGAAGGATTTCCTGCCCAAGATGGTCCATGTGGACTATAATGTGATGGGCTCGGTGCCGCTTGAGATTTATATGCAGCGTGGCGGCGAGCGCTATCGTGAGCTGGGCATGAGGTATGCCGACTCGCAGTGGGAGCTGCCTACCGATGCCAAGCCTGAGCAGAAGGCTTACGCCGACAAGGGGTATTCGTGGCAGACTCGTGTGTGGATCGATGATATGTTTATGATCACCACCATACAGTCGCAAGCCTACCGCACGACTGGCGACCGCAAGTATATCGACCGCGCCGCCAAGGAGATGGTGATGTATCTCAATGAGATACAGCGTCCCAACGGACTGTTCTATCATTCGCCCGAGGCTCCGTTTTTCTGGGCGCGAGGCAACGGATGGATGGCGGCAGGCATGGCTGAGCTGCTGTCGATGCTGCCCGATGACAACCGCGACCGTCCGGCTATCATGGCTGCCTATAAGAAGATGATGAAGACTCTTAAGGAGCATCAGGGCGACGACGGGCTGTGGCGACAGTTGATCGACGACCGCGAGGCGTGGAATGAGACTTCTGGCACTGCCATGTTCACCTATGCCATGATAAAGGGCGTGAAACATGGCTGGCTCGACGAGGCTGAATATGCTCCCGTGGCGCGCAAGGGCTGGATAGGGCTGGTGTCATATATCAACGCCGATGATGAGATCACCGAAGTGTGTGAGGGCACCAACATCAAGAATGACCGCAATCATTACATGAACCGCAAGCGCATCGTGGGCGACCTCCATGCCCATGCCCCGATACTGTGGTGTGCCGCCGAGTTGGTGAAGTTCAACCGTAAATAACCGCCGGAAGCGGTTTCCAAGCCTGATTTTTTTGAATTATTATAGTATCTGTCACTGCAAGGGTGTGTGTTTTTCAAAAAAAATACATACCTTTGCTTTACTACTACACATCATTATCATGAAACATATATTATCATGAAAAATTTAGAGTTGAAGTGCTTCATTTTATGCTTGACCTTATTGATACCGTCCTTGAATCTTAAAGCCGATTTCAGGGACAGTTCTTCATTGTTCACCAACATCGGGCTCGAGGACGGGCTGTCGCAGCTGTCGGTGCTCGACATCTTGCAAGATTCAAAGGGCTATATATGGTTTGCCACAAGAAACGGACTCAACCGCTTCGACGGGCAGGAGATGGTGGTGTACAAACATCAGTATAACAATCCCATGAGCCTTGCCGACAATGACCTCACCCGCATTGTGGAGGACCATGACCGCAACATCTGGATAGGCTCATCGAAGGGATTGACACGACTCAACACCCTGACCGACAAGATGAAGCCTTACCGTGCGAAAGAGGTAAAGGCATTCGGCACCGGAGTGAAATCGCTGTTTGTTGACTCGCGCCACCGCTTGCTCGTGGGCACCTCCAACGGCGTGTATCTCTACATCCCGGAAGCCGACACATTCCAGAAGCTTGAGTTTGACGGAACCCTCAGCAAAGCCTACATAACCATGTTTGCCGAAACATCACGCCATGAGCTCGTGGTGTGCACAAAAGAGCATGGCATGGTCATCAGCGACCTGGATTTCAAGAATATAGAGGTCTATAACAAGAAAAATTCTCCACAACTGCTGCTCGACAATGACGTGACAAGTGCCTTTGAGGATTCGAAAGGCACACTCTGGATAGCCACCAATCAGACAGGCATCGTGAAGTGGGACCGTAAAAGCGGCGAGATAAAGCATTTCACCACACGCAACACCGAACTGTCAAACAACACCATACGCCAGATAAAAGAGACCGACGGCAAGCTTTTCATAGCCACAATGGACGGCGTATACACCCTCGACATTGCCACCGAACAGCTTCAGGCTCACTCCAACGCCAAACTGAGCCGCGGAATGCTCAGCCACTTCTCCATCTACTCGCTATGCGTCGATAAAAACAGAGGCGTGTGGATAGGCACCTACTCAGGCGGCGTGAACTACCTGTCAAAATACAACAACCGCTTCGTGCTCCACGAGCCGTCAAATTCCGTCAATTCACTGCTCGGAATCTACGGCAACATGGCAAGCACCAAAGACAATCTCTACATATCCACCGAAGGGGGCGGACTGCTTGTCTATGACCTCAATAACAAGAAATACTCGACCTACGTATACAACAACACCTCCGACAACCGTTTCAGCAGCAACATCATCAAAACCGTGACGCTCGACGGCAACACCGTGTGGTGCGGCTCAGCCCAAGGCAACATATACAGTTTTGACACCCAGACGCATAAGTTCGAGCATTTCTACACCATGGAATACGGATCCATATATGCCATCGTGAAAGATGAAGAAGGGTCGCTGTTCTTCGCATCGTCAACACCGCGTTCAGGACTCGTGAAACTCACCAAGGACGGACAATTTTCCAACTGCTTCATGAAAGGCGACAGCGTGCTTGCCAACGCCAGCGCCCGATGCCTGCTGTCGCTCGGCAACAAGCGCTACCTCATAGGCACCCGAAGCACCGGCGTGCTCCTGTATGACGAACCCAAACAGGAATTCACCAATTTCAGCAGTGAAGGAGAAGGACAGTATAAACTGCCCTCAAACTACGTCACATCAATCATCAAAACCTCCAAAGGAGAAATATGGATCTCATCTTTCGGCGGCGGTCTGAGCCTCTTCGACCCTCAGAAAGGAATAGTCAGGAGCCTGACCAAAGGCACAGGACTCACTGACGACGAGATATGCGCCCTTGTGGAGGACAATGACCACAACATCTGGTTCTCCTCCAACAGCGGCATCTCCCGCTTCAATCCATCGACCGATGAAATAAACACCTACAAAGTGAACAGCACCGGAGTGCTTGAATTCACACCCCACAGCGGCGCGGCGCTCCCCGACGGGTCGATCGCGTTTAGCGCGAGCAACGGCTTCATCACCTTCCACCCCGATGATATGCACCTCACTCCGCAGCAGTCGCCGCTCGTGCTCACCGGACTCACCGTCAACAACAACCGCGTGTCTCCCGAAGGTGAAGACGGCATTCTCAAGTCCACCATAGATGATACCGAAACCCTCTACCTCAACTACAATCAGAACAATATATCCATAAAATACAGCGCGCTCAATTACACTGACGCCGGCGTAAACCAATATGCCATCAGGCTTTTAGGCCATGACGACAAATGGGCATACGTGGGCAACCGCCGTGAAGCGTTCTACAACAACCTCGACCCGGGCAAATACACTTTTGAAGTGAAAGCCTCCAACAATGACGGAGTGTGGGACGACGACGCAAAGCGCATCGACATCATCATCGAGCCACCCGTGTGGGGCACATGGTATGCCTATCTGTTCTACATAATAGTAATCACAGGCACGATAGTGCTCATCATGTACTATCTTATCAAAAAGCGCGATCTCGAACAAGCATTGCAATATAAATCGCTCGAGCAGCAACAGGCAGAGGAGTTCCACCAGACTAAACTCAGAATGTTTACCAATTTCTCCCACGAACTCCGCACGCCGCTCATGCTCATCCTCGCGCCATTGCAGGAACTGCTTGACCGCAATGATCTTAACACCACTATCAAGAACAAGCTCAACCTCATCTACAACAATTCCCAACGCCTGTCACTGCTCGTCAACCAGCTCATGGATCTGCGCAAGAGTCAGGCAGGCAAGCTGCATCTCAAGATCGCCAAGGATGAAATGTGTGCTTTCATGCAGGAAATATATTCAGCCTTCAACCAGATAGCAGTGAGCAAAGAGATCGACTTCACCTACGAATGCGCTGAAGAGCGCATAGGCGCGTGGTATGACAAGTCGCTTCTGGAGAAAGTGGTGTTCAATCTCCTCTCCAACGCATTCAAGTACACTCCTGCCGACGGAAAAGTGTCGTTGGTGCTGAAAAAGCTGCTTAAAGCAAATCTTCCTCCGGAAAAAGCCGCACATCTGCCTGCCGGAGAAAAGTTTGTGCATCTGATAGTTACCGACACCGGTAAAGGAATCCCCGAAAGCGAAATGACCAACATATTCGCGCCATTCTATCAGATCGAGGACGGACGCTCGAAAGATAAGGTCGGCACAGGCATCGGACTGAGCCTCACCCAGTCAATCGTCGACCTGCACCATGGCATTATATGGGTGGAAAACAATGAGGACGGCGGAGCCGCATTCCATGTCATTTTCCCCATCGACAAGTCAGGCTACACCGACGATGAGATCGACAAAGACGCCGCAAACCGCGTAGTGACCGATGTCATTCCCTCAACCACCGAGCCCGAAAGCTTCGAGCTCGAGAAGAAATACACCGTCCTTCTTGTCGAGGATAACGAAGAAGTGCGCACCTACGTCAAAGAGTGCCTTGAACCCTACTTCTTCGTGATCGAAGCCGGAGATGGCGACACAGCCTTCAACATAGTGGTCGACAAATATCCCGACATAGTGGTCAGCGACATAATGATGCCCGGAAAAGACGGACTTGAGCTATGCCAGGAAATAAAACAAGATCTTCGCACAGGGCATATCCCGGTCATCCTCATGACTGCGCGCTCCATGGTGATGCAGATAAAAGAAGGATTCGCGTCAGGAGCCGACGATTACATCGTGAAACCATTCAACATGGATGTCCTTATACTGCGAATCAAGAACATACTGCTGTCACGCGAAAAATTGCGCAGCCTTTACGGAAAGAAATTCTCGCCTGAGGCTCTCGGCATAGAGATTGTGTCAAGTAACGACCGCTTCACTCAGAAATTCTTTGACGTGATCGAGAAAAACATCTCAAATCCGGATCTCAACATCGAGCTAATGTGCAAGGAGATAGGTCTGAGCCGCACCAACCTTTACCGCAAGCTCAAGGCTATCACCGATCTTTCGCCCGTGGAACTCATCAGGAACAAACGCATGGAAATCGCAGCAAAACTTCTCGTGGAATCTGATGTGACCGTGTCGGAAGTTTCTACTTATGTAGGCTTCAACAGCCACGCCTATTTCACTCAATGCTTCAAGGCTGTCTACGGAACATCGCCATCCGATTTCCTTGCCGAGCACAAAAAAGCATCATCACCTGCGTGATTTTGCTAATGATTGATACATTATTGAAAATTCAGACGGATTAGGTTTGCTAAATTCGTCTGAATTTCAATTTTTGAATCAATATGGCAATGAAAAAAGCAATAATTTCGGCAATAGCAGCCTGCTTCATTTCCCAGGCAGCATCAGCCTTTCCCGGATCAGCTCCGGACAGATACTCGGAAGGCATCGCCCAGACGGTAATGACACGCTATCCCTCAGCGCTTAACATTCCTTTCAAGCCCTGGTGCTATCCTCAGGGATATTTCCTTATGGGGCTCGAAAAGCTATGGAATTCAACCGGCGACCGACAGTATTACGACTACATCATGTCATGGGCAAATCAAGTGGTAAATCCCGACGGAACCCTGCGATATTTCAAGGGAAAAAGCATGGACGACATGATGGCAGGCTCAGTCATAGTATGGGCATACAAGCAGACAAAGGATGAAAAATTCCGAAAAGCCGCTGAAATAATCCGAAAGAGCTACGATGACTACCCTCGCACCACCGACGGTGTATTTTGGCACGGACGCGGCACTGTGGGACAAATATGGGTCGACGGAGTGTTCATGGGACAGATGTTCCTGACAAAATACGGCAAGTATATCGGCGATGCCGACTACTGCTTTGACGAAGCCGCCAAGCAGCTCATAGGGATGCACACCCATCTCAAAAAAGGCGATTCAGGGCTCCTATACCACGGATGGGACGAAGACAAAGATGCCCGTTGGGCTGATCCCGCCACCGGAATGGCTCCCGAAGTGTGGAGCGAAGGCCTCGGATGGTACGCATTGATAATGGTGGAGACTCTCGATATATTCCCCCGCAACCATCCTCAATATCAAACACTCGTCGACATCACACGACAACTGATGAAAGGACTGAAAGAGAGCCAGGACCCGGCAACAGGATTATGGTATCAGGTGGTTGACAAAGGCGACCGTCAAGGAAACTGGCACGAAACTTCGGGCAGCGGAATGTTTGTGTACGCCATACAGCGCGCCATCGAACTTGGCATAATACCGGCTGCCGACTACCGGCATACAGTCATCAACGGTTACCACGGCATCATTTCCAAAGCTAAAATAAGCCTTGCCGACGGCTTGCTTGACCTATATGACGCAAATAACGGACTCGGAATACAAAAAGACTATGACACATACGTCACACGCCCCCGTAAAAAGAACGGGCAGGAAGTCATATCGTCATTCCTGTGGGGAACATGGATTGCCGAAAACGCTTATAAGAACCTGACCGACAATGCCGATACGCCGGTAACCATCCCTAAATTCGCCTGCACCGACTATTCTCAGGGAAAAGTATTCATATTTGAGAATGACAGCATCGTGTGGCAACATGACGCGCCCCTATCCAATGACCTGTGGCATCTGCCGAATGGCAATCTGCTGTTCACCACCGGACATGGAGTACTCGAGATGACACTGTCTGGCGACACCATATTTGATTACCGAAGTGACAGCCACATCTTCGCTTGTCAAAGGCTCAAGAACGGCAACACCTTTGTAGGCGAATGCAATAACGGAAGGATGCTCGAAATAGATCCGCAAGGAAAAATCGTAAAATCGGTGTCAATTCTGCCCGAAGGGGTCACCGATGGCAAAAAATCATTCATCCGCAACGCCCGACGCCTTGACAACGGGCACTATCTCGTGGCACATTACGGAGGGAAAAAAGTGATTGAATACGACGAAAACGGCAAAAACGTGTGGGAAGTTCCGGCATCAGGTGGCGCCCACTCCGTAATACGCCTGCCTAACGGCAATACATTAGTGGCAATAGCCGATTCCGACAAAAATCCACGTATCGTTGAGTATAATCCGCGCAAAGAAATTGTGTGGGAGATATCCAATGCCGACTTTCCCGACACAAAACCGTTCAAGTTCCTTTCCGGGATGCAATACATTCTTGAAAAGGGTATACTTTTCACCAACTGGCAGGGACATGGAATAAAGGAAAAAGCTCCCCACATGTTTCTGGTGAACCGCGACAAAAAGATACTCTACACATTCAATCCGCGAAAGGAGATCGAAACACTCTCATCAGTGTGCGTCATTGACTGCGCGCCCGATGCCGCAATACACTGACAACAGCACCCTCTTCTTCTCCTTTCAATTGTCACAATCCGTTTTATCCTCATGGCGGCAGCTCAAGTTGCCCTCCTCAACCCATCGAGGATGAAACGGATTTAATACATTAATTAACAGACAACTATCAAATAGGTTATTGTACAATAATGACAGTGGCACACAATTCATAAAGCCTCCGACACATTTTTCACAACGCCCTGAAATCACAAAATATGCCGATTGGCACAATAGTAACAGTATTTTAAATAATAATTAAAATAATTCTTCACTTTTCATAATATCTTTGCAACATCGAAATTTGAAAATCAAATAATCATAAATCTAAAAATATAATGAAACTACAGGCAGGAATTTTATCACTCGCTCTCGTGTGCGGAGCTTGCTCAAGCAACAAGTCAGCCACAGAAACCGATGTCGTAAAAGACGGTTTTGACTTTGCCTCACAACAATTGAAATATGCGTTCACTGAGGTTGACAGCGTAATGAACAATCTCACCGAAGAACAGAAAGAGAAGATGATATTCGCCCCGAGAAACATCCAGCCCGACGGCTCGCTACGTCTTGTGGCATCACGCGACTGGTGCAGCGGTTTCTTCCCCGGAGAGCTGTGGTATATGTATGAATACACCGGCGATGATTTCTGGAAAGAAAAGGCACTTGAATTCACGGCTCCTGTAGAACGCGAGAAAACCAACGGCAAGACCCACGACATGGGCTTCAAAGTATATTGCAGTTTCGGAAACGGCTACCGCCTCACCGGCGACTCGACCTATCGCGACATTATGCTCGAATCGGCAAAAACATTGACCACCCGCTATAAGGATAAAGTAGGAGCCATCCGCTCTTGGGATCACAGCACCGACAAATGGGACTGCCCCGTCATCATCGACAACATGATGAACCTTGAACTGCTCTATTGGGCATTCAAAGAAACCGGCGACTCCCTATACTACAACGTAGCTACCAACCACGCTCTGACCACGCTCAAAAATCACTTCCGTGATGATTACAGCTCATATCATGTGGTTGACTACGACACCATCACCGGAGCTGTTCAGAAAAAACAGACTCATCAAGGCTATTCCCACGAATCGGCATGGTCACGCGGACAGGCTTGGGGTCTTTATGGCTACACCATGGCTTATCGCGAAACAAAACGTCCTGAATTCCTGGATCAAGCTAAACATATAGCCAACTATATCTTCACCAACCCCACCCTTCCCGAAGACTTGATTCCCTATTGGGATTATCAGGCGCCCAACATTCCCAATGAACCTCGCGACGCTTCAGCCGCTGCAGTATCAGCTTGCGCGCTCTATGAGCTGTCGATGTACGACCAGGAGAATGCGGAAAAATACAAAGAGTGGGCCGACAAGATTGTGGAGAGCCTTAACGGCGAAAACTACCGCGCACAGCTCAACGGCGACCATGGCTTCCTATTGCTTCACAGCGTAGGATCAGGCAACAGCAAATCAGAAATGGATGTTCCCATCATATATGCCGACTATTATTTCCTCGAAGCTTTGTTGAAAAAGCAGAAATTGGAAAACACCGGCTCAGCAATTCTATAAGATTTTACAGCAAGATATTATATAGAGTAAATTTCTACAGGTAAATTAGTATGGTTAAACAATTTATAAGTTTTTTTGTTTTAGGTATGGTATTGTGCGGGTGTCTTCATGCGAAGACACCTGTGCAGTTTAAAACCCGTCTTACCGACAATTGGGTGTTTCTTCGCCAGGATATCGGCAATATATGGGAGGCTGTACGCCCCTATAAAGCCGGCAATCCTGAAGAATTTCCGCTGTGGCAAGAGGTCACTCTCCCCCACTGCTTCAACGCCCAGGATGCTGTAGATCCTGACCTGAACTACTATCAGGGACCAGGATGGTATAAAACATTGCTGTCAATCGACAATCCCCACAAGGACGGCAGAATAATACTTGATTTCGACGGAGCAGGTCCCAAAACGGAAGTTTATGTCTACATGACAAAAGTAGGCAGCCATGTGGGAGGCTATGACAGCTGGAACGTCGACATCACCGACGCTGTCAATGAATTCCTGAAAAGCGATGCCGCATCACGCTTCGAAGGCAAGGTGCCGTTGAGTATCCGCTGCGACAACAGCCGTGACGCAGAAATGATACCTTCCGACTTGTCAGATTTCACCATTTACGGAGGTCTATACCGTTACCTCAATCTTGTGTACCTTCCTAAAGTTTCAGTAAGCGAGCTTCGCATCGAGCCGATGGTTGATGACGATATGAAGAATGCCCGTCTTACCGTGAGAGGCGATTTCTATAATCCTCTCGACATACGCTCGGCAAATGTAAAAGTAGTGGTCAAGGATCCGTCAGGAAAAGTGGTTGCCGACAATTCCCTTTCCGGAATAACTCCGCTCGGCAATAAGAATCTTCTTGAAATTGACATAAAAAAACCGGTGCTTTGGGATGTCGACTCCCCGAAATTATACACCTGCGAAGTAACCGTGGAAGCTGACGGACAATCGATGGTAGCTTCTGAAAAATTCGGATTCCGCCACTTTGAATTTATCAACAAGGGTCCTTTCCATCTCAACGGACGCCGCTTGCTGTTGCGCGGCACACACCGTCATGAAGATCATGCCGGTGTAGGTTCAGCCATGACCGAAGACCAGATGATACAGGAGATGAAAATGATGAAAGAGATGGGTGTGAACTTCATCCGTCTCGGACACTATCAGCAATCGGAAATAATCCTCAATCTTTGCGACGAGCTCGGAATACTTGTGTGGGAAGAGATTCCATGGTGCCGCGGCGGCGTCGGCGGTGAAAAATACCGTGGACAAGCAAAACGAATGCTCACCAACATGATTCACCAGCACTACAATCATCCTGCAGTGATAATTTGGGGACTTGGCAACGAAAATGACTGGCCCAACGAATTCGAGACCTACAAACAGAGCGAAATACGCGGGCTTATGAGCGAACTTCACAACATCGCCCATGACCTCGACAACACCCGTAAAACCGCCATACGCCGATGCGATTTCTGTAGCGACATCGTTGACGTGTATTCACCCACTATCTGGGCAGGATGGTATAAAGGAAACTATGAGGACTACGTAAAGTATTCCCGCGAATATTACGACAAAGTCAACCACTTCCTTCACGTGGAATGGGGCGGCGACAGCCATCCGGGACGTTTTGTCGAGGACCGCAATCCCACCAAGCAGGATTGGTCGGAAATATATGTGGTAAAACTCATCGACTGGCACCTTAAAGAGCAAGAGAATATGCCGTGGCTCACAGGCACCGCCTACTGGCCTTTCAAGGACTTCGCCACTCCGGTACGTCCTGAAAATCCGGTTCCCTACGTCAACCAGAAGGGAGTGCTTGAACGCGACTTCAATAAAAAAGAAGCCTACTATGTGTTCAAATCCTACTGGACCAATGACCCGATGGTGCATATCATAGGGCATTCACAGCCTGTGCGCTGGGGCGAAAACGGAGAAGAGAAAGAGGTGCTTGTGTATTCCAACTGCAAGGAAGCCGAACTTTTCGTCAATGGAGTAAGTCAAGGCAAAAAGACACGCAACAGCCAGGATTTCCCGGCTGCAGGACTGCGGTGGAATGTAAAGCTCAATCCCGGTGAAAATAAGATTGAAGCGGTAGCCGTTGCCCACGACAAGAGCATTGTGAAAGATGAAATTTCACAATCATATCAGACCGAAAAATGGGGCGATGAAGCAAAGCTTGTAGTCACCTCACAACCGCTCGATGACAACACTACACTTGTAAAAGTAAAAGTGGTTGACAATAACGGCATCCCTTGCCTTGACTCCAAGCGGTTCATCAGATTTGAAGTTGCCGGCGACGGCGAACTGCTAAAGAACCTCGGAACTGCCGGCGGCTCATCCAAAGTACAGGCGGCAAACGGCAATGCGTCAATCAAAGTGAAGAATGGAACGGGCAAATCAGTGGTGGCTGTAAAGTCCGACAATATGGAAACCCAGTTCATTAACATCTAACCAGTTCATTAACCCTAAAAAGAAGCCGATGAATAAATTAACCTCATTCCTCTATATTGCGGGAGCATCCTCCCTGCTTTACGCCTGCACAATGGTCAGCGCAGAAGAGAAGCAAGTAATGGAACCTCTACAGGAAAAAATCCTGGAGCAGACGGCAATAGATATGGAATCGAAGCCAGCTACCGTGACTTGCTTCATTGCCGAGCGAAGCGCCGGCACAAAGCATGACTTTTATTCAGAAGGCGACTACTGGTGGCCTGATTCCTTGAATCCTGACGGTCCCTACATACGCCGCGACGGAGAGACCAACCCCGACAATTTCGTGGAACACCGTCATGCGATGATACGTTTCAGCCGCATTGTGGGAAATCTCACATCGGCATATCTGCTCACGGGCGACCGACAGTATCTTGACCCGGTGATAAAACATCTCAGAGCATGGTTTATCGATGAAGAGACCCGCATGAATCCCCATCTGCTATATGCTCAAGCGATAAAAGGCATAGCCACCGGACGCGGCATCGGCATCATCGACACCGTGCACCTCATCGAAGTGGCTCAATCGCTGATGAAACTTGAAGAAAAGGGCGCTATCTCCCAAAAGGACCTTAATGGAGCAAAAGGTTCCGCCAATATCTCACATGGATGAAGACCCACCCCTACGGAATAAATGAGATGAACGCCACCAATAACCACGGCACTTGTTGGGCTATGCAGGCGGCAATGTTCGCCAAGTTGATCGATGATAAAGAAACTATGAAATTCTGTTCCGACAGATTCAAGAACGTATTCCTCCCCGATCAGATGGCAGCCGACGGAAGTTTCCCGCAGGAGCTCGCCCGCACCAAACCCTACGGATATTCCTTGTTCAATCTTGACGCCATGGCTACTCTCTGCCAGATTCTCTCCACGGAAGATGACAACTTGTGGGAATACACCACCCCTGACGGTAGAAACATGAAGAAAGCCGTAGAGTTCATGCTCCCCTACATTGCCGACAAGAGCACATGGGGATATGGCAAGGATGTGATGTACTGGGACGAATGGCCCGTGGCACACCCCGCTCTTCTTTTCGCATGGATGAATTTCGGCGACGAGCGCTACTATGCCAACTGGGCAAATCATGAACATTTCCCGGAAAACGAGGAGGTGATCCGCAATCTCCCCATCAGAAACCCGATTATCTGGCTATAATTTTTAACCAATCATTATGAAGAATATCATAACATCGTGTGCCGCTGCAATAGCGATTTCACTACCGGCTGTGGTTTCGGCACAAACCACCACCTATAAAACCACCGGATATGTCACCGATGAGAACAATGTGACCCGCATGGTGACACAAGAAGTGTCGACACGCCTCCGCAGAACCACATCACAGGGCAATCCGGAAGCGAGACTACCCTACACTCCCGGAGTTACACCCGAAAAGCTCGCCATTCCACTTTCCGAATCGGTGATGGCACGTTATCCCGACTACAAAAACGCCTACTGGAAGGACTACACTTACGTTCAGGGCTATATGCTGGACGCGATGGACAGGCTGGGACAACTGCAAAACGATCCCAAATATACTGCCTACATGAAAAAATACATCGACAATTTCATTGACGATGAAGGCAACTACAAAGGCGGAGCGCTTACCAATCTTGACAACTTCATGACCGGATCGGCATTCTGCACGCTTTACAAGCGCACCGGCGACGAGCGCTACAAGAAAGCCGCACTACAAATTTTAGAGGGCGTACATCCATATCCCAGCTCCGACGGACAATTCTGGCACGGCAACAAGTCGCCCAATATGTGGATCGATGGTGTGTTCATGATGCAGATGTTCCTCATCAGGTGTGCCGAGAATGTGGGTGAAGCTGAATTCTGTTTCGACACAGCATGCCGCAATATAATCTCGGCAGCCCGTCATCTACAGCGTCCCGACGGGCTTGTGCTCCATGCCTGGACCACCGAACCGGAGAAAGCCGCATGGGCTGACAAGAATACAGGATTGTCGCCTGAAGTGTGGAGCGAAGGCATGGGATGGTATTCGCTTGTAGTTCCCGAGCTGCTTGCCGTGCTTCCGAAAGATCATCCCGACTATCCCGCCGTATTGAAAATATATCAGAATATGGCTCGCGGATTGAAAAATGCACAGGATCCGCGCACCGGAGGATGGTTTATGGTGGTCGACAAGGGCGACAATCCTCTGAACTTCATCGACCCGTCAGGAACCGCGATGTTCACCTACTCCATCCAACGCGGCATAGACTTAGGCTTGCTTAAGGAGAAAGAATACGCACCCGTGGCACAGCGTGGCTATAAAAGCCTGTTCCCGTTCATATCGGTCAATGACCGCGGTCTTCTTGATGTCATAGGAGCCTGTGACGGAGTAGTGATCAAAAAAGATTTCAACTCCTACGTGACCGTGCCGAAAATCCTGAATGCGAAAGAGGCTGTTGCCGGTATTCTGTGGGCAGCTGTAATAATGGAAAAAGATAATCTATAAAAACAACTATAAAAACATCAATTAGCACTGTTTTAAATCGGATACATTGAGAACACACGTGATGGGTGACCATCTAATATAACAATTAATACACTGTGAATAAAGAGCTTCCGTGAAGAGATTTTCATGGAAGCTCTTTTTTAGAGCCTGGCATGAAATAATCACATTATGCAGTAATTCCACAAAACAATCCATGCCCTAAAAGCATTCTAATAGAATAAGGGTAATAATTAATTCACTGTTAAAAAATGAAGGTCGGATACTTTGTGCCATGCTATGTGGATATGCTCGCTCCCCAAGCGGCTATTTCAAGCTATGAACTCCTTAGGAAACTGGGGCTGGATGTTCATTATATCGAACGTGCCACCTGCTGCGGATTACCGCTCACCGACATGGGATATGGCAAAAAATCATGCAAAATAGAACGCAATCTCATTGAGAACCTCATCGGATATGATTATATCGTGATTCCATCGGGAATATGCACTGACCAGATGCGTAACGAGCTTACCGACATCGAGCAAACTCCCGAGGTGAAACACATACGCGAGACATCCCATGACCTTGTGGAATTCCTCCACGACGTGATCCAAGTGAAGGAATTGCCTTGGGCGAAGTTTCCACATAAAGTAGGACTTCATAATGGCTGTCATTCATTGAGGTCATTGATGCAAGCACGACCGTCGGAACTTATGATTCCCGACTTTTCCAAAACCGCCGACCTGCTGAACCTTGTTGAAGGGCTTGAAGTGACCTATGCCACACGCCGCGATGAATGCTGCGGCTTCGGAGGCACCTTCTCGATATGGGATGAGAGCTGCTCGGGACAGATGGGGCTCGACAAGGTGAATGACTATGTGAGAAACGGTATAGAATATGTCACGTCAGCCGATTTCTCGTGCCTTCTCCACCAATCATGCGTGGCACGAAAGCACAACCTCCCTGTAAAAATGTACTATATCTCTGAAATTCTAAATGGAGACGCATCATGAGCCAGGTAAATCAAGTAAAACTCGGGGCTCGATTCATAGCTGACGAAGCCCACCGCGTGAGCCACGACCGCTGTCTTTGGGCAGCACGGATGCGACGCGATTCTGTAGCCGCTGTCATTCCGCAATGGGAAGAGATGCGGCAGTTGGCATCAGAAATTAAATTGCACACATTGAGCCATCTCGCCGACTATCTCGAAATGTTTGAGAAAAATCTCAAGGCTAACGGCGTAATCGTGCACTGGGCTAAAGACGCCGATGAACACAACCGCATTGTCGCCGACATTTTCGCCAAGCATAATGTGAAAACAGTCACCAAAGGGAAATCGATGCTGATGGATGAGTGCGGCATGACGCCCTATCTTGAAAAACAAGGTATCGCAGTGTATGAAGCCGACCTCGGCGAAAGAATCCAGCAGCTCGACCACCAACGGCCGTCCCACATCGTGATGCCGGCAATCCATAAATTGCGCTCGGATGTGGCACGCCTTTTCGCCGAAAAGCTCGGCAGCGATCCGGAGAACGACGATCCGAAATACCTCAACAGCGTAATGCGCCGCGACATGAGAAAAAATTACATCAAGGTCGATGCAGGAATGAGCGGAGTCAATTTCGGAATTGCCGAGACTGGCGGCATCGTGGTGTGCACCAATGAGGGCAATGCCGACATAAGTGCGGCGTTGCCACCGCTATATGTGGCAAGCATGGGCATCGAGAAACTGATACCTCGCCAAAAGGATCTCGCACTGTTCATACGCCTGCTTTCCAGAAGCGCCTTGGGGCTGAATATCACTCAGTACACGAGCCATTACCATGGTCCACGTCCCGGTCAGGAGATGCACCTCATAATCGTCGACAACGGACGCTCCCGCCGACTCATGGCTGAACATTGGGAG
>OFFB01001238.1_pt1 | contig 16301 bp, 18 predicted proteins | sample 1521281 | NCBI WGS metagenome assembly OFFB01 (sample SAMEA3504109, study PRJEB24116) | mouse gut metagenome | biome: mouse gut; feature: mouse-associated habitat; material: faeces | place: Denmark | collected 2011
AAGTGCTTCTCATTGACGGGGACCCGCAAGGGAGCCTGACCATCAGCCTGGGCAACCGGGCCAGAAACGATTTTCTCTGCACAACGCATTACATCCGCAAAACTGTCCTGAAAGAGCTTGTCCTTGCCGATTTACAGCGGGTTTTGGCCTATGTGAAAGAGCATGAGCAGGAGTTTGTTCGTACCGCCGCCGACTACGGGGAGCAGGCCGCAAAAAAGGCCCTTACAGATTTTATGAAAGGAAATGTCACATGGGAACAACAGTAAAACAGTACGAAATGGTCATCAGCAATGTCTCAGAGATTTCGCAGGTGCTCTTGGATATGGAGGGAGGCACATATGTTTTGGCTGTGTTCAGTGAGTTATTACAGGAACTGCTGGATGAAGGAAACATTCCCGGTGCCGCATCAGTAGTGCGTAAGCTGTGCGAGGCCACCGAGGTTCCGCCTGAAGAAAACGCACTGGCCGGAGGCAGTAATGCGGCGTGGGTCTCCCTGTTTTCTGTCGTTCTGGAAGACACTCTTGAAGACGCGGTCCCTTAAGAATCTGTTGGATGTTCGCCCGTCATTTTTTAAGTTGGCAATTCAACAGAAGTGTGGTATAATAGAAACCAGAGGTGACTATCTATAAAAAGTCAAGCCCCCAATGAAGAAAAATTAGATATTGAAAAAGGAGCGCACTGAAGCAAGCCCTCAAGGAGGGCTTCAAAAAAAGAGAATATCAGATTAGCGGATCAGCGCCGGATCGTAAGGGATATTCTTGGTTTGCAGTGTGTAGATCACCCGCAGAAGTTTCTTGGCAACATGGGTCATGGCAACCTGATGGGTCTTACCCTCAGCCCGCTTCTTGGCATAATATTCAGCGAAAACAGGTTCGTTAGAAATAAGCGGAAGGCAGCAGTTGAGAAGGGCACAGCGGAGATGAGGCGAGCCATGCTTAACCATGTGGCCGGTGGATTCAAACTGGCCGGATTGCAAATAGCCCGGTTCCAGGCCCGCGAAAGCGAGCATCTTGGAAGAATTTTTGAACTTGCTGAAATCACCGTACTCAGAGAGGATGACGGCGGTGGAAGAAGCGCCGACGCCGGGGATGGAGAGCATGGGTGGGTCAATACCACGGACACATTCTTCGATCTGGTCATCCAATTCCTCCACCTTGGCGTCCAGTTGCGTGTAAAGCTCCAGCAGGATGGACATTTCCTGGAGAAGGACGTCAGTCGTACAACCAACGGTATTCTTTGCCAGCGCCTTGAGTTTGACAAAGTCATTCAGAGAGAAGTGGCCCCGTGAGATTTTACGAAGGGGTTCATAAGAGCGCGTGTTCATGCTGGCGATTCGTTCCGGTGACCGGAAATGGTCGAGGATGTACAACGCTGTGGCGGAGAACTTTCCCTTGAAAAAGGGTTTGAACTCGGGAAACATTTTGTCCAATACATTCGTCAACTCCACCAGTTGGCGGGAACGCTGGCGAACGAGGCTGCTGCGGAATCTTGTCAGTGACTTCAGCTGATCCAGGTGGTAAAATGAGGGCGGATAGGGTTTGTACTCTACCGTCATCAGGTATTGGGCGACATTATGAGCGTCAATGGGGTCTGTTTTTGTATTCCTGAGAGATTTGCCACGAACAAATCGGGATACCAGCAGAGGATTGAACTCCATGAACGCGAAGCCGTTTGCTTCCAGAAACAGCTTCAGATTCTGCCCATAGTGACCGGTAGCCTCAAGCCCTATCTTTTTGTCTCCCGGCAGACTGTCGAGCCGCTCCTTCAGCAGGGAAAAACCCCCGCGGTCATTCCCAAACGACCACGAGGACTGGATGGTGTCGCCGATCTCATCAATAACAGCGCAGTCGTGCTTGAACTTGGAGATGTCGATTCCTACAAAATACATGGTTTCCTCCTTTTCTTGTTCGCACTGCTGTTTCCACAGTCAGCTTGCCACTGTACTCACGCAAATTCAAACGTCAAGCGTTATATCTAATTACCATTTCAGACAAGCCGCTGCGGTCTGAGTCACCTCCAAACAGTCCAGCTGTAGAGAATATGTACAAATCCGCAGTGCTTGTGCTGATTATATCGCGGGTAGCTACTCCCGCTCTATAACTTTTTCAAAGAAAGGAGACATAGTAAAAACCACCCCCTTTCAGGATGTTTTTATTATACGTGAGGGTATGGCAGAAATGCGGTATACAATCAAGGATTCTGTGTTTACGTTCGTATTCAAACAACCGGAGTATGCCAGGAAGCTCTATCTGGCTCTCCACCCGGAGGATACCGATATAACAGAAGCGGACTGTAAATTGGTGACCCTGGAGAATGTGCTGACAACGGGGATGTATAATGATGTGGGCCTTCAGGTGCGGGACACCTTGATCCTGCTCGTGGAAGCACAGTCGGTATTCTCGATCAATATCGCTTTGCGGATATTGATCTACCTGGCGGCGACATACAAAGAGTATGCCGAGGACCGCAAGTTGAACCTTTACGGGACTGCGCCGGTCGTGATCCCTCGCCCGGAGTTGTACGTCGTCTACACCGGTGACCGCACGGATGCGCCGGACGAGCTGCGGCTTTCGGATTTATACAAGGGACCGGGAGCTGCGGACGTAGAAGTGAAAGTGTTGCGTGGAAACGGGACCGGAGACATCGTTGATCAGTATGTTCGATTCTGCAAGATAGTGGACGAGGAGCGAAGAAAGCATGGGCGCAGCCAGAAAGCCATTGAAGAGACATTGCGCCGGTGCATGGAAGAAAATGTGTTAGCACCATTTTTGGCGACCCGGCAGAAGGAGGTGGCAGAGATTATGGTAACCTTATTCGATCAGGAGAAGATCATGGAGATCCATGACTACCACGTTGCGGAGGATGCCCGGAAGGATGGCCTTCAGAGGGGACGCGCGGAGGGACGCGCAGAAGGTATGACGGAAGGGACGCTGCAATCAATTCAGAATCTCATCAAAAATATGGGATTGTCTGTCGAACGGGCAATGGCAGTATTGGGTGTGTCAGAAGCAGATCAGCCGAAATATGCAGAAATGCTGAAGCAGTAATTGCTCCGCCCAAATATGTTGTAAAAGGCCAGCGATTGTCATGAGATAATCGCTGGCCTTTTACGTTTATTGGTGTTGGAGTAAATATCACCATGGGAGTGAACGGGGAAACATTCGCCGAAATCAATTCGTAGACTATAAGGGCAGAACTGCCGTTTGCGCAGTCTAGCTTGATAAGATACGAGTACTCCGTGTAGGTGGGGTTCCATACCCAGTCTATGCATTTGCTATCGAAATAATGAGAAAAAACTCACTTTTTGGTGAATCCTACATGAATTGACGTTATTAATAATGAGATATACAATTATCTTTGAGGTGAATTACAATGAACCAATCGGTGAGCGCATTGGGCAAAGCTGTTCGTACGACAAGAAAAAGCAAACAATTATCACAGGAGGCACTGGCTGAGAAGGTTGGCGTTTGCAAAAGAACTATTATAGATATAGAAAATAATGCTGGCAATCCTAAGTTTGAAATACTGTGTCCGCTAGTGAGGGTACTGGATTTGCCACTCTACCAAGTTTTTTACCCAGAGGTACCAGAGTGTTTAGAGATAAAAAATTTGCTTATGCAAGAGTTAAGTGGATGTTCGATGTATGAAATGGAAATTGTATTGTCTGTAGTTAGGAGTTTGCGATTTACACTAAAAAAAGAGCGAAAGATGGGTTAAGAAGGAAGGCAGGAGACCATCCCGAAAGTTGTGTAAACCTCCAAGGTGGTGTAGAATGGGAGCACTACTTAGGAGGTATGAATGATGGGAACAAGGAAAGGACGCAGCCCGGAAGAGCAGGAGCGCCGTGCAAAGATCTGGGAGCTACTGCAGCTGAGCGGAGTGAGCAGCATGGCAGACATCCAGGAGCTGTTCAAGGAGACAATCGCCGAGTTCATGGAGGATGGTCTGGACGCAGAGCTGACGGAGGAGCTGGGTTACAGCCGGTACACGACTACAAGAACAAGAAGACAGAAAACAGCCGGAACGGGCACAGTTCCAAGAAGCTGCGCACCAGCTATGGGGAGGTGGATATCTCCATCCCCCGGGACCGGAAGGGGGCGTTTGAGCCGCAGTTGCTGAAGAAGAACCAGACCAACATCAGCCAGGATATTGAGGAAAAGATCCTGTCCATGTACGCAAAAGGGATGAGTACGGGGGATATTGAGGCACATATCCGGGATATTTATGGTGTGGAAGTTTCCAACACGACAGTGAGCCGGATCACGGATAAGATCCTCCCCGTGGCGAAGGAGTGGCAGCAGCGGCCGCTGGAAAGCATCTACGCGGTGGTCTTCCTGGACGCCATCCACTACCATGTTCGGAGCGAGGGACAGGTGGTGAAAAAGGCGGTGTACATCGCCATAGGGATTGATCTGGATGGCCGGAAAGACGTTCTGGGTATGTGGGCAGGCGAGAACGAGAGCGCCAAATACTGGGCTACCATCCTCAACGGTCTGCGGAACCGTGGGGTAGCGGATATCTTCATTGCCTGCACGGATAACCTGACCGGTTTTTCCGCCGCTATCGAGGCTGTTTTTCCCAAAACGGAGATCCAGAACTGCATCGTCCACCAGATCCGCAATTCTACCAGGTATGTATCCTACAAGGACCTGAAGGCGCTGATGGCCGATCTGAAGGCGGTATATGGGGCTGTGGACGAGGGCTCCGCCCTGGACACCCTGGAGACCTTTGCCCAGCACTTGGATAAGAAATACCCCAAAATCTCCAGCTACTGGCGGGATAACTGGCCCAATCTCAGCACTTATTTCAAGTATCCTCAGGAAATCCGGCGGCTGATTTATACCACCAACGCCATTGAGGGCTTCATCCGCCAGCTTCGCAAGGCGACTAAGGCTAAATCCGTTTTCCCCTCCGATGACAGTCTGCTGAAGATGCTGTACCTGGCCATGATGGACATCGCCAAAAAATGGACGGGCCGGCGCCAGGATTGGAGCGCCATCCACGCCCAGCTGGCAGTCTACTTTGAGGACCGTTTGCTCGACTGATCCGGCTGCACCTTGACACGCGGCCAAACCGCCGCTATTATAACGGTGAAGTGGGGCGGTTTTTGCCCCGCCCCACTGCCTATATTTTCGCCCTGTTCGCACCGGTTTGCGCGGTTACACAATTTTTGGGACGCTCTCGAAGGCGGTCGTCCAAGGTTCTCCGCATTGCTTATAGGCGGAATAACTACAGTGAGTTGTGCTGGATGTGCATGGCCTCGTGGCTTCGTCAACTGCCCCATTTCCTGGTATTTGTCCCCAAACTGCGTGTTCATATAGGGCATTTCCCCTGCTTCACGGCATTTTCGGCAGTAGTATTCCTCCCACAAAAGCGCCATGGTAACACCCGGCTTCACCAACTCCCGGTGGATGTGCGGGTAGTCCGGCTCCACGTACCAGCACCCGCTCTTATACTTGTCGGGGAATAGAATCTTTTCCAACTCTGCGTTGGCTATGTCGTCATCCAAGGGCCATGTGACTTGTTTCTCCTTTGCTGCTTGCAGAACGTTGCGGACAGTGTACCGCGAACAATGTACTGTTGATTCCATTAGTTGCCTGTGGTTGAGTCTGTCCAGTCTCAAAATTTCCAGAGAGTTTAGCATGGTGGGACCTCCAATTGATATAGTCACAGTTTTCCTGTGATACCCCAATTATACAGGTCCTTTTCTTTGTTTCCTTGAAGTAGGGCTTCTCTTTCTAATGGAAACTTCATTTGCCCGAGGCAAAGAATGCAGATTGAATCGAAATTAGGTATCCCGAATGAATTGATTGATATAACTTCAATTGAACGGAGTATTAAATTGAGCAATCGGTGGATACAGGCAGCACAAAATCCAGTTGATTTCGGATTACCAACTGATGATATCGGCTCTGATGGCTGCACTTGGGCATCGTCTGGATTGTTATGGAGTAGCTGGGTCGTTTCTGGCGAAACCCCAAATTGGTGGATAAAATGCCTTCGTTGGGTGTTATCACAAGTTAATGCAGATAATGGAATTCCGATTGTTTTGCGTAATGGTAGTTTGATAACGGATGCAACAGCTTATACATTAATGTGTGCTTCCGTTGCTGGCAACCAGTTTCGAAACTCCGCAGGAATTTTGTGTGAGTGGATTTTAGATAAGCAACTCAATGGTGGGTGGAAATGGAGTGAACAATCAAAAAATTACAATTTTATTTCATCAGAGATGCCAAATATCTTTGCCATTCCCTATTGCTTCTTTCATATTATCACATCCTAGCCCTCTTAGTCCAGCCTTTTCACTTGCTGAACTAAGGGGATAATCACCTTCTAATTAATTGGGGGCAACAACTATGCTAAAAGAGATATGTAAAAAATATTTTGTAACAAAGTACTTGACCCTCTTGGTTACGCTAATCAATATAAACTGTTTGTTTAGATTTTTAGCAAATAAGTTATGCACCTTTTTGAGTGCAAACGGACTTGGTATTGACGGGTCTATTGTATATCTTTTTGCAATAGCCATATCTGTCATCGAGGTGCTTTTCGTGGGTGCAGTTATCTGCCGTAGAGGGAAACGAGATGGTGATAGATTAGGGCTTGTTTGAAAATTGTCAACACGCCCAAACAGCGGGTCTTTTTCCGCCATACTGCGTTACATTTTCTTGCCATACGACAGTATGCCTGCGAAAATTTGCCTTGTCTGGCGAAAAAATCCCTCGCCGTTGGGCATATCGCCAATTATCAAACAAGCCCTAAACCCTATTGGCAATTCTTCAGAAAAAATCCTTGATTTAGCAAATCAATTGCGTTTGTTAAAAAACGATTTGATTATCAAGCACAGAATCTACAGTTTTTCCTATGTTACAGCCATCGAAGATGCTCTTCAAAAAAATAATGAGGTTTGGATTATTACTGGCGATTTGGAAGAGGATTCGGCAAATGGTGATTTGATTAGTATAATAGGAAAAAACCTTGAAAAAGGAGTCGTATACCGCTACTTTATTACTAAGGATCAAACTACTGGGAAAATATCAGGCAAGGCGAGTAATGGACGCAATATTTTAACAAAAAAATACGAAAAATATGTAGATATCAAGCTATTTTTTCAGGAAATTGATTCTGAACTTATTGCACCTGACATAGATATTATTATTTACAATGCAACAGATCCAGATGATATACGTCGAGGATTTGTGTGCGTAGAAATAGGCAACAATGATTCTTCTTATGCATATCAAGAATTATATCCAAATGTTCTCGAGGATTTGATTAATCAATTGAAGCCATCTAACGCAACTCTACATTTTCATAGGAATAATGCAGACCAGAAAAATATAAATAAATTTCTAAATGTGTTGGGTATCGGATATGATATTTTAACCGCTGGCCTTTTGGCTATTTTGAGTTTTACCAAAGTTGTCTCTTGGGATACGGCCATTGTGAGCATTATCCCTGCATTTGTTGTATGGATATTGATAATCATTGCGCTAGAGTTAGTAGATACGATATATACAAGCTTTTGCGACCAACTTCAGCAAATGGAAACAGAGCGCAACTTGATCTATAATGTATTAAATGAAAAGTCATTGACCGATGAAATACAGCGACTTATAAATAAAGAACAAGACAGAGTGTTCGCACAATATAGTCTGGATCGTGCAGACGCTATCATTCAGGTCGATGAGCGGAGCAAGGCAATCTGGTTATTAACCGATTTATCATATGATATTGCATCCGAAATCTTTTCAAATTGGCTTGTTAAGTGTATGACGTTGCACGATAAATTGAAATGTAATATACTTTATACAGATACAGCAGATGCTAGGGGGCGAGAAGACAATATTGAAGTGCTAAAGTCTCAATTTTCAGATAGAATATATTCAAAAATGATTCCAAGCGCAAGTGAACGATATATTTGGTCAAAAACATACGGAATGGTACTTGTTCAAAAAACGAAAGGTAAAAAAGGTGATATCTACATATCACTAGGAACATCTGAGAGTGCATTGTTTAAGAAAGTTGTAACGACCGAGCAAGAGGCAGCAACAGTATTGGGTATACTCAAAAAACTCAGTGACGAGGGAACGTTATGATTAATGAGTTAGATCAATTTTTAGTACCAGAATTGTATGATCTTTTCAATAAAGAATGCACATCAGATATTACTTGGTATATTGAGTATTGTAACAAGCATGATTTTAATAGAGTTTTAGAACTTGGAATTGGGACAGGACGGGTAGCTATTCCAATGGCGAAGTCTGGAATAGAAGTGTGGGGAGTAGACAAGTCATTGAGCATGTTGAATAAACTAGAAAGTAAAATTAGACATATTGGCATAAGAAACATTAATGTTGTGTTCCAAGACATATGTAGCATGCAAATAGGACAAACTTTTAATATAGCATTAGTTCCCTTTTGCACATTTAATTTTCTATTGTCTTCCCAAGAACAAAAACTAGCATTGTTGAGGCTAAAAAGACATTTAACTAACAATGCTATAGTTATCTTTGATTTATTAACCGTCAATACCTTTCCTCATGGGAATCGGGATGATAGCTTTTCCTTCTACCGTGCAGATGAAGATGGCAATAAAAAGGTAGAGATGTACATAAAAAACCAATTTGATCAATCGTCCCAGATATTTAGTCAAAATAGGCTGTTTAAAATATCTTCTTCTGATGATGGTATTGATACGGTTAATTTGATTATGAGGAATAGATTTTTTTTCCTTGGTGAGTTTGAACTGTTGCTTAATTCTTGTGGGTACAAGATCGCTCATGTCTACGGAGACTATAATCAGGGACCTTTTAACAATAGTAGTTGCTCATTGATAGTTATCGCAATTAATCTGGAAAATGGGAGATAGAGATTATGCCGCATTGCAATAAAAAAATGATATCATTTTTTCTGACTACAAAGTGTAATTTGTGTTGTCGCTATTGCTACAATGCAAAAGAACGCAATGAGATTGAGGAGCAAACAATTCCCTTAGATGTCGCGAAAGCTGCAATTGATTGGTATTTTTCAAACAACGAAAGTAGGCATATTCGCTTTTATGGGCCGGGAGAACCTACTCAAGAGTTTGATAAGATGAAAGCAATTACCGAATATGCAAAAAAACATAGCAACGGTGGTGATAGAGTTACTGTCGAAATACAAACGAATGGTATTTTTACTCCAGATGTGTGTGAGTGGGTTTTGAATAATGTGAACATAATCTGGATGTCTTTTGATGGTATGAAGGATATTCAAAACCATAATCGCCCTATTAACCCACAATTTGCGCATATTTTTTCTTACAAAACCTGCGCCGATGTCCTTGAAGAAAATGTATTGTGGCTCAACAATAACAAAGGGGATCGGGATTTAATGGTTGGAGCTAGGGTAACGATTACTGATGTCAATGTCAATCAACAGAAGGAAATGGTTGATTATTTTCATAATTTGGGCATACAATATGTTTGGACCGATCCTATTCTATATGAGGTAAAAAAAGAATCTGTTCACCCTATTAAAAATGATGCATGTGATTTGCAGGAATATGAACAAAAATATGAAGAAGATTTCCATTTTAGTATGAATACTTACCTAGATAAATACCTTGTAGCATATAGATACGCCAAAACAATAGGACTTTTTTGGGGGTCGTTCTTTGCAATAAATTTTGATGGTTCATCAAGCTACCACTGCAGAAGTTGTACTCCGTTGCAAGCACCTCATATCACTCCTGATGGCTATATTTCTGCGTGCGATATGGTTGTCCTTGGCGAGACGCCATATCACATGGCTCCATTTATTGTGGGGAAATGGGATAGTGAGCTCAAGCAATTTACCATTTATGATGAGAAAGTTAAGATTTTGATGGAGAGAAAATCAACACAAATGTTTCAATGTATGAATTGTGAAGCAAAATTGCACTGCGGAGGTTACTGTTTAGGCGAAACACTGAATGAAACCGGAAGTCTTAATGGATATAATCCACTTAAATGTAACTCGGTAAGAAAACTTTTTTCAGAATTAGGAACATGTAACACATATCCTTATTTGCATCCCTAAGGAGATGTAATATGAATATTGAAATTAGCCCATTAAAGAATTACCCAGATTGTATATCATCGGTTGTTAACTGGATATATCATGAATGGGGGAAAAATAACCCCCATTACTGGGATTCATGGATTCGTTCCTCGCTCAATACAAGCGGCATCCCAATAACATATGTGGTTTTAGTTGATAAAAATCTTGTGGGTACATTTAGCTTATGGCGTTGTGATCTTCAATCAAGACAGGATTTGTTTCCGTGGTTCTCTGCATTTTATGTTGATCCCCAATTTCGTGGCAAGTTATACAATGGGAAAAAGATTAGTAGTACAATATTAGAATTTGCACTTAAAGAGTTGAAGCTGCTTGGCTACCATCATGTGTTCCTTTTTACGGAAAAAAGTCCCGATTTTTACGAAAGAAATGGATGGTACATAGTTGGTACAACGTTTGATGAAAGCGATCAACTTGTAACACTTTGCTGTCATGACCTGTAAATGGAGGAAGTTATGAATAAAAGCGTATTAATAACCGGAGTAGCAAGAGGAATTGGTCGAGGAATTGCTGAACAGTTTTTAAATGAAGGCTATGAATTGTTTGGTACTTTTAACCGGTCTGAGGAAAAAGCCCGGGAACTTGAATCAATCTATGGAAGTGATCGTGTACATTTATTTGGGCCATATAATTTCCAAAATCTTTCTGATACCAAAGCACTTCTTGAAGAACTTCAGTCTTATAAATTTGACACTATTATAAGCAGTGCGGGTATGTTCTGTGATAAAGACGAGGAGGAAACATATGATGATTTCAATAATTTTCAGTTAGATCGCTTTATACAGAAGATGAATTGTAATTTCTACACCCCGCTTCTTCTTACCGTTGGTCTAAAAGGCAATATTATAAACGGTGGTAGTATTGTTATTATATCCAGCAATGATGCCTATTCTGGAGCCTATGCTAGTATGGCGTATTCTATTAGCAAATCTGCACTTATAAGTTTAATGAAATGTTTAAGTGTAAACTATGGCGAATTAAATATACGTGTCAATTCTGTTGCTCCTGGAGCTATTGATACTGATATGAACACTCGTGAGCAGATGGAAATTGCCCCATTTTTCACCCCGACGTCTCGTGTTGGTAAACCTGTTGATGTTGCAAAAGTTGTATACTTCCTTGCATCTGATAAGGCCGCATTTGTGAATGGGGTTAACATTACTATTGATGGTGGATATTCTAATGTCAGTATTTTGCTTAAGGCAGAGGCTACTCCCGCTTTGAGTGAAGAACTTCGCACTTTTATCCCAACTCAGCTTACCCTTAAGGAATAAATTCTCTTTTAAAACGAATGCGGCTATAGTATGTTGATGCCAGTACATCTTGTTCTGAATACCATTCAATCACCCTTCGCCCGCTTTTCCGGCATACCTCTATCAGTTGGCCTCATTCCGCCAGCCGGTTGTGTTGTATTGATTTGCTTTTTGCAATCCCCGTTCCATATTTTATCCCCAAAACTTTTGACTATATGTAGTGCCGTGTACTATCAGATAGTACATGGTACTATATGTAATCGAACGGTTCTTTTTTTGGGGGGGTAAAATATGGAGCGAGGGCTTATCAGATATTGACACAACCGTCAACGATTGGCTGGGCAAGATGTTTTGTCGGGTTAGTGGCCAGCGTCGGCGTTTATTGGGTGATACAATCTTGCTGGACCAGATACTTCCCGAAGAACTGGGTCGGGAATGTCTTGGTGTATTCGATGGTAAACAGTCTGATTTTAATGAAAATTTGGCGTAAAAATGCCGGGGAATTGAATACGGGGTATAGCTCAGCTGGGAGCCCGAATCACTGGCATTCACAGGAGGAAGTTTTCCATTGGAATATTGCAGCTGAAAGAGCAAAAAATGTTATCATCAAATCCCACAGACTATAGAGTGCGGATATACATGATCCTACGCACATCCATATTCATATTTTTTATAATCGTTTGAAAAGGCCCGGATTCTCATGATGAGAGTCCGAGCCTTTTTTAGTCACAAAATTTTATAAAATTGGGAGGATACCATGAACAGTAGTAAAAAACGAGTATGCATTCTCTATCGGACAAACTCCATCCTGCCGGCAGATGAACCTGAAATGAATCGGCAGCGTACCGTTTGCTTATCCTTTGCCAGACAAAAAGGCTGGCTTCCCATTCGGGAGTTCTGGGAAAAAGTAGATGACGAAACAGGTCCCGCTAAAAATGATGATGCACTTGTTGAACTTCGCGCTGGTGCAGAACAAGGAAGATTTGATATCCTTTTGGTTTCAGAATTTGCCCGTATTGGGCGAGTGCCGTTAGAATGTTCTTTCGCTGCTGCATTTTTTGAGCGCAGTGGCGTTGAAGTATGGGACACAGTAACCGGGCATATTGGATTATGTGTTTTGCATTAAGCAATCAAAATGGAGCAGTTGTCATAGAAGCAGAGGAGGGAAACATGCCTACCGCTTTACGAAAGAGCAAGGGGTTTGACAATCTTTCGGATTTCTGTACGCTATCAGACTTTGCAGCCGTATTCGGTATTTCAAAGGCGACAGCTTACCGCATGGTGGACCAGGGCCGGATTCCCTGCATTCGTCTAGGGAAGCGGATCATTCTTTCCAAGAGCCACCTGAAGCAGTGGATCGATGCGGAGATTGGATTTGAGATCCAATCAACAACTACGGAGGACATAGAAAATGGCTAGACGCGCAAAGGGGGAGGGGACCCTATACCAAGCCAAAGACAAGAGTTGGATCTACCAGTACAAGTTGGATGGTCAGAGAAAAACGAAGCGCTTCCAGAAAAAAGCGGATGCCAAAGCATATATCGAAGCACTGACTGCCGCTTCACCTGTGTCTTCTGTGGAAGTCGTCGGTCCCGCTCGCCAGCAAAATGCTGCCCCATCTGAAGTCATTACGCTCGGCGCATGGATGGATCGTTGGCTGGAAAACTACGCCCGTCCCACCATCAAGCATTCTACTTATTGCAGCTACGAGCTCTATGTCCGCGCCCATATCAAGCCGCAGATTGGCAGTTTGTATATGAACATTCTGCGGACCGATGATTTGCAGGCATTCTTCAATGAGCGCGGCAAAAATGGCAATCAGGCCAGAAAAGGCGGCCTCGCTCCCAAAACCCTGACCAACATGCGGAACATGATGCACATGGCCTTTGGACAGGCCGTAAAGAACCATCTTTTGCAGGAAAATCTAATTGAAGGCATCCGCCTGCCGAAAGCGGCTAAAGCTGAAATGCGCGTGTTGAGTAGGGAGGAGCAACGGCGGCTGATGACTGCTGCCCGCCTGGCTCCGGAACCTGCCGCATTCGGGATCATCTTTGATATGTTCACCGGCCTGCGCCTAGGCGAGCTGTGCGGTCTGCGGTGGGAAAATGTAGATATGGAAAACAAATCGTTTCTGATTTGTGAAACGAGGAATCGCCTGCCTAATCATGACGATTCCATTGCGGCCTCCACTACTGTCAAGACCACGCCCACCACCAAGACTGACAATTCCCGCAGGCGGGTGTTCATCATGGACGAGTTATTCCATGATTTTGAGATGTACAAGAGCATCCAGATGTCGATCAAAGAGCAGGACTATAGTTATAACCCAGAGGGTTACGTGTTCTGCCAGGAGAACGGCTCTCCCTACGAGCCCCGCACTTACCAGGATCTATTCAAACGTTGTATCCGGCAGGCTGGCATCCCGGACGCCAATTTTCATTCGCTGCGTCACACATTCGCCACCCGGTCTCTGGAGCAGGGAATGGATGTAGTGACCCTTTCCCGGCTCCTGGGCCACGCCAACCCGTCCATCACGCTGGACAAGTACGGTCATGCCTTGGACGACCACAAACGGGACAGTGTGGCAAAGTTGGGTGACATTTATTCGGCAAGACCGCAGCAGAGAGGACCCGCCCCGGCTCCGCAGGAGGAACCCACCCCGATAGGAATGAAAATGGGCTGGTAAGTAGCACGAGCAGCAGATAAGCATCAGCGATGCAAAAGAAAATGAAAAATAAGCATCACGAAAAATCGCTCCGAACTTTTTGACAAGAAAAACGGCTGATTTCCTATGAAATCAGCCGTTTTATGGTTGCGGCGGCAGGACTTGAACCTGCGACCTCCGGGTTATGAGCCCGACGAGCTGCCAACTGCTCTACGCCGCGATATATAGACTTATAAAAATCCCCGGATGGTGCCGGTGACCGGGCTCGAACCGGTACGGTATCGCTACCGAGGGATTTTAAGTCCCTTGTGTCTACCAATTCCACCACACCGGCGAATATTGGCAAGTATTAGAATACCACACCCGCCCCCGATTGTCAACCCTTTTCTTCCCACTCTCCGAAAAAAATTTCACCGCCCGTCTCCTGCCCTGCCCGAAACCCCGCCTACCCAGGCCCCACGGGGCCTGGGCAAGCGTCCATATGTCAGTCCAGCTCTCTTCTGGCGCTGCGGTACTTGCTCTCCAGCGGGCTCTCCTGGTCCGCCTCCTTCTTGTACCGCTCCACCACAGTGGAGGCAATATTCACCGGCAGCAGGGTTCCCGCGCCGGCCACGCAGCCGCCATGCCCTCCAGCAGGTAGCCGTCGTACTTCCCCGCCTTGGCCAGGGTCATCAGCTTCCGGCACTCCCGCAGGCCCTCGGCCCGGGCGGTCTTGATCTCCAGCCGGGGGTCCGTGCGGTGGATGACGTCCGCCACCGCCTGGGCCACGCCGCCGGAGACGGCGAAGCCCCGGCCCGCCGCCGTGCCCTCGTTGAGGGGCTCCCCGGCGGGGATGGAGGCGAAGTCCACCCCCTTGGCCTCGAACATACCCTGAAGCTCCTCGAAGGTGAGCACGAAGTCCACATCAGAGCGGATGTCTGCCCGGATGGCCTCCAGCTTTTTGGCGGCGCAGGGCCCCACAAAGACCACCTTGCAGCCGGGGTCCTCCTTTTTCATCAGCCGGGCGGTGAAGACCATGGGCGTCAGGGTCATGGAGATGTTTTTGAACTGCTCAGGGAACAGCTTCTCCACCATGGAGTGCCACGCCGGGCAGCAGGAGGTGGCCATAAAGCTCTGCTCCGCGGGGACCTTCATCAGAAAGTCCTCCGCCTCCTCGATGGTGCACATATCCGCGCCCACGGCCACCTCCACCGTCTTGTGGAAGCCCAGGGCCTTCATGGCGGCAGAGATCTTCTCCGGCAGGGAGTCCTTGCCGAACTGGCCCACGAAGGCCGGGGCCACAATGGCCACCACCCGGTCCCCCTGCATGATGGAGCGGATCACCTGAAAGATCTGCCCCTTGTCCACGATGGCCCCGAAGGGGCAGCTCACCAGGCACTGGCCGCAGGCTACGCACTTGTCCTGGTTGATGACCGCCCGTCCCTGCTCGTCGGAGACGATGGCGTCCATGCCGCAGGCGGCGGCGCAGGGGCGCTCCATATAGATGATGGCGTTGTAGGGGCAGGCGGCGGCGCACTTGCCGCACTTGATGCACGCATCCGGGTTGATCTGGCTCTTGCCGTTGACAAAGGAGATGGCCCCCTTGGGGCAGACCTTCTCGCAGGAGGCGGCCAGGCAGTTCTGGCAGAACTGGGTGACCTTGTACTGCTTGGTGGGGCAGGCGTGGCAGGCGTAGGGGATGATGTTGATAAGGGGCGGCTCGTAGTAGGACTCGGCGATGGCGGCCTGGTCCATGCCCTCGGTCATCAGGGTCCGGGACTGGATGGAGCGGATGGACAGGCCCATGGCCAGCCGGACCCGCTCGCCGGCAATGGCCCGCTCCAGGAAGATGGACTCCCGGTGCAGGGCCTTGTCGCCGGGGACGATGACGTAGGGCAGATCCTCGGCCTTGGTGTAGTCTCCGCCCTCGTAGGCCATGCGGGCCACCTCGGTGAAGACCTTTTTGCGGATGTCGGTAATCAGGGATGGAATGCCTCTCATGGTTGCGTCCTCCTTGTTATGTGGTAAAATCCGTTTCCGCCGCCTGCAGATCGGGGAGAATCCTCTCCAATGATCCTCTCAGGGGTATGTCCGAAAAATCTTCTTTCCAAACAGCGCGGCGGCCTCCTAAAGATCGCCAGCTGTTCCGCGGCGCCCCCGCTTCAGCGCCCGCCGCAGAAGGGGCGCGGCCAGCAGCGCCAGCCCGCCGCCCGCCAGGGCCGTGACCAGCTGGGGCCAGGAGAACATGGCGGTAAAGAGGGCGGTCTGCTGGGGCTGCAGGGGCAGCAGCGCACACAGCAGCC
>OFFB01001243.1_pt1 | contig 16271 bp, 16 predicted proteins | sample 1521281 | NCBI WGS metagenome assembly OFFB01 (sample SAMEA3504109, study PRJEB24116) | mouse gut metagenome | biome: mouse gut; feature: mouse-associated habitat; material: faeces | place: Denmark | collected 2011
GTTTTACTGATTAAATTTGGAGGCTTGATTCGACCTCACAAATCTTTGGATATTCCAGAAAAGCAGCCTGCCTGGCTGCCTGCTGGATCATTCGATGGGCTGCTGGTAAAACGAGCCATAAAAACTGTTAGTCGAAAGCGTGTTGACGATCACCGTGGGATCCACACGCCGGACATTGGCGATCACATCCGGGAGCTCATAAGACGAAATCACGGCCTGACAGATATAATACCGCCTGCCGGAATAGGCCCCGGTTGCGTCAATGATGGACATGCCATGATGACAGACGGTAAAGAAAGCATCCGCAACCTGATCCGGATCCGTAGTCGTGAACTGCACCGTGACCTGTGAGTACCGCTGATACAGCGAAGATATGGATTTTGTGGACAGGAACTGAAACAGGATCGAATACCCCGCTGCCATCCAGCCAAAAGAGAAGCCATACAGAACATACATGACACAGTTGGCATAAAAGACGTATTCAAAAATGCTTTTGTGCAGCTTTGTGCTGACATACTGTGCAATAAAGTCAGTTCCGCCGGTGCTGCCTCCCGCCCGGAGCGCAAGGGCTATGGTGAACCCCCAGCCGATCCCGCCAAAGAGGATATTCAGCACTTTGTCTTCCACCAGGGGCGTGAACGTGAAGATCTCCAGAAACAGGGATACGAGGGTAAACTGAATCGCCGTCAGCATGACAAACCGCTTGGAAATCCGTTTGTAGGCCCAGATGGCTGCCGGCACATTGAGCATCAGAATGCCGACGGATGTGGAAAAGGGGATCCCGATTCTGGCCAGCACCTTCTGCATGAACAGGGCGATTCCTGTAAAACCTCCGGAAATCAGGTTGCAGGGATCCATGAACACCTGCATCACGAAGGTCTGGCCAAGGGCACTGAGGACAATCATGATCAGGGACAGCATCAGATGAATGTGTTTGTTCTGTTTGTCCAGTTCCCTGAGGCTGGGCATCTGTTTGAGAGGATTGGTCGGTTTCATGTGATTCACCTTTCATGAGATATCATAGCCGATTTTGCAACAGAATCCGCAGCGAATCAATCGCCAGTGCTAAAATCGTGATATGAGCACAAGTCGAAAACAGAGAGTCTGGCATACAGCCGGAACCATCCTGCTGTGCCTGGGGCTGGCTGCATGTCAGATTGCAGGGCCGGGTGTTCCTGCCACAGATGACACCTCTGCCGGCATACAGGCAAATGACCGGACAAGTTCATTTACGTTTACTGGAGTGGGTGACAACCTGCTGCACGACACGCTGTTTGTCTACCACGAACAGGATACCGGAAACCGGGACTATTCGGGAATGTACTCGGAGGTTACACCGTATTTTCAGAACTCGGACATTGCATATATCAATTTCGAGACACCCTGTGCCGGGGATGCATTCGGTCTGTCAGGATATCCTTCCTTCAATGGACCACTGGAGATGATCGACACCCTGGCGGGGATGGGACTGAACTGGTTTTCCACGTGTTCCAATCACTCCATGGATGCCGGTGCAGACGGACTCCTGGCAGAAATGGCGTACATCAACGAGAAGTATCCTGGCATTTTCTATACCGGAACCTATCCGGATGCAGGCAGCCAGACCATGCCGGCTGTCATGGATGTCAACGGCATCAAAGTCGGTCTGGCAAGCTTCACCTATGGACTCAACGGATATACCCTGCCTGAGGACAAGCCATGGCTGGTGAATGTGTTTGTCAAAAATGAAGAAACCGGTGAAGTGGATTATACACTGATGGACAAAATACTGGATCCCCTGACTGCCGCCAGCGATGTGCAAATCGTATCCATGCACTGGGGTGTCGAATACCAGAACCAGCCATCCGACATGCAGAAACAGGTGGCGGCATATCTGCACAAAAAAGGCGTAGAGGCCGTCATCGGCTCCCATCCCCATGTGATTCAGCCGGCCGAGCTTCTGGAAAGCGAAGACCAGCAGACACTTGTCTATTATTCTCTGGGCAACTTCATTTCCGGCCAGGACCAGAACTGCACAATGGTGGGAGGCATGGCGCAGTTCACAATCGACTACGATTTTGACACAAAAAGAGCCACGATTGTCGATCCGTCCTTTACGCCGACTGTCACCTGGATTTCTCCGGATCTGCGACGATACAACACCCAGCTTTTCCGGGATTATACAGATGAGGAAGCTGCCACGCAGTATGTGACAGTGGTTCAGGGCCAGGACTGCAGCAGAGCCTATGTACGGGACTACGTGACACAAGTGATGGGAAAACCCGAGAACATACAAATCGTTCTTGACTGACAGGTTCCGGTTCCCTCATCCAGGAATCAGAGCGTATACTGGACATTCTTCAGGATGTACGGATACGGGAACCCTTTCAGACTCTTCGAAAACAAAAAAAGCTTGCGTCATTCGACCATTCACGGTATTATAAACAGGCGCAAGCGACATGGTTCCGTAGCCAAGGGGCTAAGGCAATAGACTGCAACTCTGTGACCGCCAGTTCGAATCTGGCCGGAACCTCCATTTGGGGATATGGCGAAATCGGCAGACGCAACGGACTTAAAATCCGTTGAGAGCAATCTCGTGTGGGTTCAAGTCCCACTGTCCCCACCAACGGACATAAAAACAGGGACCCTCCGGTCCTCTTTTTTTTACCCGGCAGTTTTCTATGTCTGCAGATGCCGGAAAAGGAGCTGATATATATGGCTGATTTGATACTCTTCGATCTGGATGGAACGTTGACGGATCCGGAAGAAGGCATAACAAATTCCGTAGTCCATGCCCTGCAGACCTACGGGATCCAGGAGTCCCCTTCCCGCTGCCGCAGATTCATCGGCCCTCCTCTTGGCCCTGAACTACAGGCTGTCTACGGTGTGGATCCGGTGGAATCCGTCCTTCGATTCCGGGAATACTTCGAGCAAAAAGGCATTTACGAGAACAAGCTGTACCCCGATACAGTCAGCGTGCTGAAGGCTCTCAGGGAGGCCGGGAAAACCCTGGTAGTCGCTACTTCCAAGCCGCTGGTGTTTGCGGAAAGGATCCTGAACCACTTCGGTATCCGTCAGTACTTTGATGGTGTATTCGGTGCCACACTGGATGAATCAAAGGTCCTGAAATCGGAAATCATTGCGGATGCCCTGGCGGCTTTCGAGACAAGACCTGCCATCATGGTCGGCGACAGACTGCATGATATACAGGGAGCAGCTGAAAACGGAATACCATCTGTTGGACTGCTGTCAGGCTTCGGTTCCCGTCAGGAACTGGAATCAGCTGGAGCAGACTATATCAGAACAAGTCTCACAGACGCGCTTGACCTGCTGCTGACTGCCCCGGAACCGCAGCGGGCGCCAGAAGACGGGTTAAACCGCAGTCGGACATAGCGGAAGACCAGTCAACAGAGTCAGGAAACATCATGGAGCCGGAACTGCATCAGTGCATTTCCGGCTCCTTTTGTTGTGGCGGTGCGGTCAATCAGTTCCTGTCGCAAACCGGCTTGTGCGGATGTGTCCGCTGCAGCTTCCAATACGATTGTCTGTTCTCATGCTGCTGCCTTAGCCATTCATCGGTCTCTGTTGCTTCCCGCCTGCATCTGTACTATATACCAGGATTTGACGAAAATAAAAAAACTGGCCAGAACAGCCAGTTTTCCGGAATAATCAGTTGTTGCTGGAACGGCTTCCAAGCAGCCGAAGGATGTACAGGAAGATGTTGATGAAATCCAGGTACAGCTCCAGTGCCATGAAAATCGACAGCTTTCCCTCCATCATGGTGCCTTCGGCCTGTTCCAGCATCACAGGCAGACGCTGGATATCCCAGGCTGTCAGTCCGGTGAAAATCAGCAGACCGACAATGCTCATCAGCCGCACCATCATGGGAACGTGAAACAGCATCAGCAGAAGCTGAGTGATGACAAGCGCAATCAGGCCGCCGATGCAGATCGTCCCGATCCGTGTCAGATCCATCTTCGTGGTATAGCCAATGGCTACCAGGCACAGGAAATACACTGCGCTGACCACAAAGGCCAGGGCAATGGTCCCCAGATCGTATACATAGGCCAGACTGGTGAGGGAAATCCCCATGGTCGCTGCATAAATCACGTACAGGATCTTCATGGTGGATTCCTTCATCCGGTAGATGCCGGCGGTGATGGAAATTGTGAGCACGATCTGTGCAAGTGCAAGGATCAGGCTGAGCATGGGCACGTTGTAGAGCATGTTCAGGAACGTTCCACTGGAGTAAAGCACAGCGGAGACTGCTCCCGTGATCACCAGACCGCCGGCCATCCAGCCGAAGCTGTTCAGCACGGCCTTGCGGATGCGGTCAGGTGAATATACAGAATAGAGATTCATGAGTCAAATTTCTTTCTAAGTCCGTTTGTCATTCTTCTGTGATGAAGGACAGCAGCTGGGCAGCTGCATCATTGATTCCATCACGGTTTTCCTTGTCGAACCCAAGGTGTGTATAGATTTCTCCCAGGTAGGTTCCATTGTCCTTGAGGGCTGTGAACACTTCATCGATGATCGGCTCGCAGAGTTCCTGCTTCTGCATGGGGCCAAACGGATTGGCAAAATAGGTGGTGGAGATCCCGACCTCCTGCGTGGTTCCCAGTGCCATGCGCTTGCCCATTTTGCAGGTTTCCTTGGCTTCTTCCACAGACAGCTCGTTCATGCCCAGCTTGTCTGTGTAGTTGTTCGCATAGCAGAACAGATCGATCGGATGATTGTGCACAACGACCCGATAGGGTGCGGCCGGGGACACCATCCGGGCATTTTTGTTTTCCGGACCCATGAAAATGGAACGGTCCATATCCCGGTAGGCTGTACCCGGATCCAGGTCATCCAGGCGGACAAAAGCGCCGATTTCAGTGCCCTGTCCATAGGGAACGCCGTTTTCCAGGTGGATGGTCCCCATATCATCGAACACGACCTCGATGTCTTTGATCTTGTCCTTCCCCGCAGCTTTGAGCGCCTCGATGGATTCGGATTTTCCGGCACCGGAGTCACCCATGAGCATAATGCCTTTCTTGCGGCCGTCCTTCAGGGTGATGTTGACAAACGCTCCGTGGATCGGCAGCCAGCCTTTTTCCATCATTGCCAGGTTGTGCAGAGTCAGGGACATTTTCTTCAGATAGCCAAAGTATTCGATTCTCGGGTGGTCCGAAATGCAGCCAACCCAGATGTTGTTGTCTGTGTCGTGATAAAACTCCGTGGCGTTCTTTCCGTCTTCGTTGCCGAAAATCACCACGAGATCCGGCTTGCCGGTGGTCTCTTCTTTGGTTGCAATTTCAAACAGATTGGCCAGGGACAGAGCACTGGCGGTGTACTTGGCATTGAAATAGACATAGCACAGCAGACTGCCCACCTTCATGGGGAAGCAGAACCACTCTTCCGGGTCCATGTTCAGGTAAGTCATGGGGTTGACGTCTGTTTCCGTGAACATGCCTGTCCGCTTGCTGGATTTCGGGTGAAGGATCATTGGAGTCCGCAGCATGACGGTATCGATCACCGGAATCTTTGCCAGTGCTTCGTAGCCTTCAGCAAACGGCTCTTCCTGATGATGCACAGAGAAGCAGGCATTGGTGCCGGCCTGCACCTGACGGTATACCAGATTCGGCCGTCCTTTGAGCTTTTCCTCAAACAGACGGTAGGTTCTCAGAATCAGGTCATTGAGGTGGGAATCCTTGTAAACCAGGGTGTTGATTCCGAAATCCGGCGCGTTGTCGGATGTCATGTATCCGAATCTCTGGAGGCTCCGCCATTCGTGATACGCTTTCTCGATGATATCCAGCATGAGTTCGATGTTTTCCAGATAGGGACTTTCAATTTCGTCCAGCTGGAAGACAGCCAGTTCACGCAGGAAATGAACAACTTTTTTTGCACTTTCCGCGACAGAGTATTTTCCCTGTTGCCGCAGGTAATCGTACATCTCCGGGCTGCTTTCCTTCTGCTGTCCGATAAAGTAGGTCACAAACTTCAGGAACGCCGGAGATGCCAGCAGGGTCTCCCTGTTTTTGGGGTAGGACTGGGAATAGTTCAGAAGAACCTGCCGGTTGCCGATGTGGATGTTTTTGTTCATGGGAATGCTCCTTCCTTGGATTGTCTAAGCCAGCCTCCGGCTCAAAGAGACTGGAGTTGCCTGAAACAAACTATACTCTAGCATATGAACAGGTGTATTTCAACGAAATACATATCAGCCAATCAGGCTCAATATGCGTTCTTTGACCATATCCACGGGGATTTCTTCCCTGACACCGCTTTCACGCTCGGTCCATTCGACCATGCCGCTGTCGATGCCTCTGCCGACTGTGACACGGTATGGAATGCCTATGAGTTCCATGTCCTTGAACTTGACACCCGCACGCTCCGGACGGTCATCCAGGACCACCTGCACACCGGCAGCTTTCAGGTCTTCATACAGCTTCAGCGCAGCCTTTGCCTGAGTCTCGTTTTTCATGGAAACAGGCACGATGGCAATCTGGAAAGGGGCAATTTCCAGGGGCCAGATAAGACCCGCTTCATCATGATGCTGGTCGGCGACTGCCGCCATGCAGCGTTCCAGCCCGATACCGTAGCTGCCCATCCAGACAGGCTGCAGCTGGTTGTTCTCGTCCAGATACTTCAGATCCATGCTTTCCGCATACTTGGTTCCGAGCTTGAACAGGTTTCCCACTTCGATGCCGTGCTCGAATGCCAGCGGTTCTCCACAGTTCGGGCAGATGTCCCCTTCTCTGACCTGTGAAATATCCGCAACTTTCCAGGGTTCAAAGTCAGTCACATTCACATTCAGGAAATGGTGATCCGTCTCGTTGGCGCCGATGATGAAGTTTTTCTTTTTCAGCACCTGACGGTCCAGGATCACGGGAATATCCAGTCCGACAGGCCCGGCAAACCCGACAGCCGCCTTCGTAGCTTCCTGCACCTGTTCTGGTGTCGCCAGAGTGAGTTCCAGTGCCCCCAGCAGCTTGCCTGCCTTGGTTTCATTCAGTTCTCGGTCCCCGGGCAGACAGAAGGCATAAAGCTTGCCGTCGGCATCATAGATCAACGTCTTGACAAAATCAGACGGCTCCCTTTCCAGGAATGCCGATATTTCCTCGATGGTACCGGCATTGGGCGTATGGCGCTTTTCCATCTCCAGGGGGTCGGATGCATCCATTGCAGCTGTGTCCGGCACCTCGGTGATTTCCAGGTTAGAACTGAAGCCGCAGGACGGACAGTGGACCACCGTGTCCTCGCCAATGGAAGACAGCGCCTGGTATTCTTCAGACAGCAGTCCGCCCATGACACCTGTGTCAGCCTTGACGATGCGGTAATCCAGACCCAGGCGGTCAAAAATGCGGCAGTAGGCGTCATACATTTTCGCATAGCCGGCATCCAGTCCCTCCTGGTTGATGTCAAAGGTATAGGCGTCCTTCATGATGAATTCACGGACCCGGATCAGGCCGAACCGCGGTCTGGGTTCGTCCCGGTATTTGTGCTGGATCTGGTACAGGTTGTAGGGAAAGTCCTTGTAGCTGCGCCCGTCCATGGCTGCAGCCACCGTGAACAGTTCTTCATGGGTCGGTCCCAGGGAGTAGGATTTGCCATACCGGTCTTTCAGGGTGAACATGTTGTCCCCGAAAGCTTCCCGGCGGCCGGACTTGATATAGACTTCTTCCGGGATAATGGCCGGCATCAGAAGTTCCTGGGCACCTTTGGCATCCATTTCCTCGCGGACGATTTCCTCGATGTTTTTCAGGACCTTCTTGCCCATGGGCATGATCATGTAAATGCCGTTGGAGACCTTTTTGATCATTCCAGCCCGGACCAGCAGATTGCTGGAGATGCTGTCTTCATCACGGGCATTCTCCCGCAGCGTATAAAAAAAGCTTTCACTCAGTTTCATGGCAGATTTCTCACTTTCGTATCCAAAATTATATCGCAGGTTCCCTTGCTGTGTCATCCGGTCATTTTCAGACAGACTGGCCCTGACCGCCTCTCCGACTGACCTGACTGCCCCCTGCCTGCAAGCCTGTGTGCCATTCGGTCACACCCGGTGCGCAGCAGGCTGCATCACGCCGGTCACTGTGACTGATCTTTACGACCTCAAGAGAAAAAACAGGCATCAGACTGCCTGTTTCTTCATGGTCTTCCGGATCATGGCTCCTGTCTGCACCGGACCATCCCAGCGGGCTTTCACCACCTGCATGGGCCGGTTCAGGATCAGCGGCTTCTGTCCGTCTTCATCCATCACTTCCTCGAGTCGAATGATCTGCGGCAGGATATCCGGGCCAAAAATCTCCAGTTCCTGTGCCGGGTCCAGGCGGTTCCGGATCTGGATCTGGATCCAGCCGTTTTCATCCCGTTCACTCAGTACGAGGGCCGTGAATTCCTGCGTCACCAGTTCTGCGTGTTCCCGGTACAGCTGCATTTCAGCGCCCGGAAGGCCTTCCAGGAAACCCGGACCTGTCGGCCGGTTTTCCGCTTTGTCCAGTTCTTTCTCCAGCTGGTGGAAGAATGATTCTGTGAGTTCCTGTCCTGATTCCACTGCATCGATCAGCCGCCGGTATGTGCTGACCACTGTGGCCAGGTAATAGGCGGACTTCATGCGGCCTTCGATTTTCAGGGAAGCCACACCTGCCTCGATCATGGCCGGGATCTGCCGGATTCCCCTCAGATCCTTGCTGGACATCGAGAACGGCTTGTTAGGGTCGCTCAGCTGCACATCCGAGTCATCAAACGGAAATACATGATATTTCCAGCGGCAGGACTGCGCACAACCGCCGCGGTTTGCATCCCGGTTCGTCAGGTGGTTGCTCAAAACACAGCGGCCGGAATAGGACACACACATGCCACCGTGAATGAAGGCTTCCGTCTCAGTCTGTGCCCGCTGGCAGATCTGGCGGATTTCCTCCATGGTGCATTCCCGTCCAAGAACCACCCGGTCCATTCCCTGCCTGGCCCAGAAATTGACTGTGGAAGAGTTGACTGACGAATGCTGCGTGGAGACATGCCGTTCAAAGCGGCAGCCCAGTTCCTTCGCCCGCAAAAGGATCCATGGACTGGCAGCGATAATTGCATCCACTCCGGCATCATCCAGATTGCGCAGCCATTCATCCAGACCTGCCAGGTCTTCTTCATGGGGGATCATGTTGACTGTCACATGCACCTTTGCATTGCGGCTGTGGGCATACGTCACCAGTTCCCGAATGTCCTCCAGCGTGAAATTGGAGGCTCTGGAGCGCAGGGAGAAAGCCTGTCCGCCAATGTATACTGCATCGGCTCCGTAGTCAATGGCGGTTTTGGCTTTTTCCAGATTACCGGCCGGGGCAAGAAGTTCAATCACTGTGTTTCCTCCTTGGTCTTGACACTCTGCTGTCTCCAGGTTCGGTCACTGCCTGGAAGCTGCATGCCAGCCACGCCGCCATCGATCACCGCCTGATAGGCAGTCAGGGCAGCGTTACGGTCGGAAGGCTCCAGAAACCGGGTATCGATGCGCAGGCGGTCGATCCCGGCATCCAGCAGAGCCGGCAGCTGTCCGAGGGACTGTACTGGTTCGGGAGAAAACAGAACGGTGCCGCTTTCCTGCTCCAGCACCGGAATCCGGTTCGGGCGTGTCGTTTCCTGCAGCATGAACTGCCCTTCCCCGATCACCAAACTGTCAATGGTCTGGCCGTAGGCTGTCAGCAGCTTCCGGCGGGATGAAAGAACCGGATAGTATCCATGGATCTGCACTTCCAGTCCATCAGTCTTTCTGGCTATTGCAAGCACTTCTTCCAGAGACAGTTCATGGGCCAGGGAGACCACATCCGCTCCCATCGATTTCACGGCCTGAACATCGGCACTGCTGCAAATCAGGGTGTCCGGCTGGAAGATCATCAGGCCGTCATACCCTGTCTTCCGGGCTGCCATGAGGACAGCCTCATCTCCGTAGTAGAGCCCGTCGGCATCATGCAGAGAGAGAAGCAACTGTTCCAGCGCATCCAGATCTTCTTCCATCACAAAACCGGGGAGAAGTGCGTAGAGCTTTCGTCCTTCCTCGATGGTCCGTAAACGAAGCTTACGCCAGTCCTCCACGGTGAATGCCTGTGGAAATCCTGCGGCGAAGGGCTCCACTGGTACAGCCAGACTGCCATGAACCGGTATGGGATCTCCGGGATTCAGCGTGACAATCAGCTCTGGTTTCCTTTCTGACTTCCCGAAAACATTTGGCGGAACACTCTGGCTGTCCATACTTCTGATTTTTTCCATCAGTCTGTTTTCTTCTCGAACCATGCCGCTGCAATGCCTCCCGGACCAGTGTGTGTACCAATGGCACATCCCACATTGATCTCCTGCACTGCATGTCCCTGCAGAAGGTCCTGGTTTTCTGCCAGATATGCCTGCAGCAGCGCATCGTCAGTACCGGTATATCCAAGGGCCAGCGGCTTGTCGAAATCGATTCCGGAAGCTGAAATGGCTTCTGTCAGGTACGCTCTCCCCTTTTTGACACCACGCGCCTTGCCCTTGACCACAGCTTCCCCGTTTTCCACGGCAATGACCGGCTTGATCTTCAGAAGAGCGCCTGCCATGGCCGCCACACTGGACACCCGTCCTCCCTTCTGCAGATACTCCAGGGTATCCAGCAGCGCCAGCAGGCGGATCTGTTTCTTTTCCTGCTCCAGGATCTCATATGCTTCCTCCAGCGACAGCCCTGCATCCCGGAGTTCCAAGGCTCTCTGCACGAGAATCATCTCGCCAATGGTGACGGTTTCGCTGTCCAGAACCTTTACGCCATGATCCGACATGGAGGCGGCCAGACAGGCACTCTGGTACGTGCCCGAGAGCTTCGAGGAAAGACAGATCACCAGGACGTCCTTGCCGGACTCCTGCACCGCCTGGATGGCCTCTTCATAGACACCGGGAGCGATCTGACTGGTTTTGGGCAGTGTGCCGCTTTCTTCCAGTCGGCGGTAGAAGTCATGACGGCTCAGGGTGACGCCGTCGAGGTATTCCTTGTCATCGATGGTGATGTTCAAAGGCAGGACGGTCAGTCCGGATGCACTATCCAGATCACACCCGGAATCCGTGATAATATCAAACATTGTATTCTCCTTCCAGCTGACGCAGCAGGGCTGTCAGCTCACTTTCATCATGAACCACATAATCGGCCGCAGGACCGGATCCCTGGTGTCTGCGGTCGAAATGAATCGTATGCCACCCCAGTGCTTTGGCCCCTTCCATATCATTCTGATAGTTGTCTCCTATATACCAGAAATCCGCAGGATCCGCGGTCACAGCCTGGAATGCGCGGGGGTCCGGTTTCGCAAACCCGATCTGTCCGCTGGTAAAGGTATGACTCTCCGGGAAGAACCGGTCTGTCTTCAGGGCGCTGAATTTCCTTCTCTGATGGACATCCGGGCCGTTGGAAAGGATCCAGAGTCCGGAGTAGGTATCGGCAAGCCATTCCTCCAGCTCAGGCGCCATGCGGATTTCTGTCTGTGCCCGGCGATAGGCTTTCTGGAAGGCCTCGGCCTGTGCCAGTGTGACTGGCTGACCCCACCATTCACAGGCTTTCCGGATTCTCAACACCCCGGACTGATCCACTGTCAGTGTTCCATCCTGCACCTGATCGAAAATCTCCTCCGAAAATGCGCGGGTCCGTGTATAAAAGGCTTCCGGATCTGCCTGCAGCCCCGGCAGGACCTCTGCTCTTGCCTGGTCAAAGGGACTGCGCATATCGTAGAGCGTATCATCACAGTCAAAGCAGAAGTTCATGACCGGTCCCCCTTCCCGGCTGGCGAACGTGGCTGATCCGCAGGGGGTGTCAGCGGTTCAGGCAGGTCATCCCGGCCGGGGCCCTCTGTCAGGAGTTCCTGGCGGGAAGCAGCGGCCGGATTCACGAAATCCTCCTTTGTACCAAACAGTACATAGATGTTCCTGGAGGACAGCTGCAGCTCCATCAGCTCCTGCATCAGCTGCGGATCGGCCGGGGTCTCTTCGTGAATGACAGCCAGAAGAAGCGGTTCATCCGGCTCGCACTTTGTGAGCGAAGCAAGCGTCTGCCTGGCTTCAGGCAGGTTTCCTGGAAATATTGTTCTCGTTTTCACGCTCCCGATTATACCACGCCCGCTTCTCTGTGCTCTTTGTATTTCAGCGGGTGCAGAATACCGGCTCTGATACAATGAACTCATGAAAAGAATACAGATCATTGAATTTAGTGCGGCGGTCCTGTTTCTGGTATGTGGAACCGGCCTTCTGATCTGGCCGCGGCTGTCTGGACAGCTGCTGTACTGGATCATGACTGCCCTGCTTGCAGTCACATTCATTGTCCTGATCATCCGCAGATTCACCTCAGGCAGCCGCATCAACTATATCCTGGCTGCTGCTGCAGCGGCGCTCCTGGTTCTGGTTGCTTCCATGCCAGGGGTGCTGGCCAGTGTTGCCTTTGGCATCTACATGCTGTTCTGTGCAGTGTCCTACTTTCTCCAGGCCTATGCCGATGGACTCTCCAACTGGAAGAATCCCTCCAATCTTCTCTTCGGATTCGGCTATCTGGTCCTGGCACTGATTCTGTTTCTCGCCAGACACGATGACAGCCGGCTGCTGCAGATTGTGATCGGATGGTATCTTGTCTTCCAGGGGCTCGAACTGCTGGTGATCCACGTCACTGCCAGACATCACAGACCGCTGGGGGTCAGCGTCATGAACCATATGACGTCCCTGCCCGTTGCCTTTGTCACATTTTTGCCATTCATGGTGCTCGAACTCATGGAAAAACATGTCAAAACAGATGGCAGCATCTCCTACAACCGTCAAAAAAGCGAAGAGGCACCGGACCTGATCGTCTACATCCACACCGGCAAGGAAGGCGTGCACGCTGTGGGGCACATGACATTCTGCTTTGAAGGTCGCATGTACTCCTACGGCAACTATGCCAAGCGGGAGGAGAAACTGGCGGGTACCCTGGGCAAGGCTGTGTTTTTCACCGTGGCTCCCGAGGTCTATATCAATAACTCCTGCATTTATGAAGGCAGCACACTCTATGGATTCGGGCTGAAGCTGACGGGTGAACAGGCAGAAAATCTGCGCCAAACCCTCGAGGAACTGACTGCCGGCATGGCTCTCTGGAAATGCCCGCTCCAGCAGGACTCTGATGGATGGCAGAAACCCGAAGAATACATGAAAGACTACGCCAGCCGGCTGTTCTGGAGAACCGGGTGCAAATTCCGGCAGTTCACGCATGGTCCCTGGCAGACGTACTGGGTCATGGGCACAAACTGTTCCCTGTTTGCGGAAACGGTCCTGACAGCCGCAGGCTGTGACATACCCCGAAAAAAAGGAATCGTTTCCCCCGGCGAGTATTTCCAGTATTTCCAGGAGTTGTTTGCTGATCCGGACAGTCAGGTGATCAGCCGGACCTGGCATACGGCCGATGTGCCTGAGACGCTGTTCAGGACCTGGGCCTGATCTGCAAGGCGGCAGACTGCGGAAATGAAAAAGACTTCGGATTCTGAAGCACACCCGATGGGCCGGAATCCGAAGTCTTTTGCTGTTGCAATGAATGATGAAGATCACTGTCACCTGAACGCCTGGGCGGTCACTTCAGCGTCTCGTAGTCTGCAGGATCCACCGGGTCTTCCCATATGGTCCCTGTCTCGGTCCCCGGCAGTTCCATGGCCAGATGAGAGAACCACGAATCTGGTGCGGCCCCATGCCAGTGTTTCGCATTCGCCGGAATCACAATGGAATCACCAGGATTCATTTCTATGGGATCCTTGCCCCATTCCTGGTAATAGCCGCACCCGCCGACACAGAACAGCAGCTGTCCCCCCGCCTTCTGCTGCCTGATGGATGTGCCAGTGATTCCTGCAGCCGGGTTCAAAGGTGACATTCGACAGTCCGCCACCCAGCGGGGCCAGCCAGCTCTGTCCGTCAAAATACTGTGCATAGGCATCGTTGGGCTTTCCGATGGGAAACTGGATCGTTTCCTGGTAGTCGGCTTTGGGATCGTTTTCGGTCCAGATGTCTTTCGCGAGCCGGAATGCAGCCCAGGCTTTGGGCCATCCGGCATAAAAGGCTGCATGCGTAATGAGTTCTGCGATTTCAGTTCCTGTGACACCGTTGTTTTTCGCGTTCTGCAGATGATGGGCAAAAGAAGTGTCTGTCAGTCCCTGGGCCATCAAAGCCGTTACGGTGATCATGGAACGTTGTTTCAGGGACAGTTTGTCTGTTCGGTTCCAGACCTCCCCAAAAAGAATGTCATCATTCAAATGTGCGAATTCCGGTGCAAATTCTCCAAGCTGCTGCCACCCGGCTGTCTGTCTGACTGTCATGCTGTTCCTCCTTGACGTATCTGATCATGTCTATTGTAGGAAATTGACAGCAGCTAAGAAAATACCGGTTTTGCACCTGTCTCTATGCCTGACAGGCATGAAATAATCCGGTCGGAAAGCGGAATACAAAAAGCACGCCATAATGGCGTGCAGCAAATCAGTTCTGTACAGTCACCTGCAGATCGCGCAGGACAGGGTAGTCGGTCAGCTTGTCTGAATCCAGATCTTCCTTCATCAGATCGACCGCGCAAAGAGACGGATTGGAATACGTGGTGTAGTAGAACCGTCCGGTCTTCGTATTGGCACCGCAGGTATACTGCGTGATCTCATATTCATCAGGCTTTACCTGGTCTGCGCCTCGTGTCTGGGATACCGAGCCGAGAATATGGAAGAACTGCGAGACATTTGCTTCCTCTGTATCCTCACAGACGGAATTCAGTGCGCTGAAAGCGACACGGACGAATCGGGAGATCGAATCCAGACCGCCGGGGATGCCTGCACTGCCCATTCCGGCACCGAACTTGATGAAGCCCGGGAAATTCTTCGAGAACCGTGTCGTTTTGAAATCCCGGATTTTGTTGGAGCAGTTGCAGTAGAACGAGAGGTTGTTGACGTGGAACGGGAAATCCGGCTCATTGGTCAGTACATGATAAGGGTTGTCATGAACCTGAAGTCCTTTTTCGGTGCTTTCTACGACAATTGAGCTCTCTGCGTCTGCGATCAGCCAGTGCAGCGGGCTTGGAGCGTACTTTGCACTGAACCCTTCATTGGTGATGTTGATGTTTTCGAGTTCCTGGCGGGCCTGGGCGGTGGTTTCACACCGGCTCAGAATATAGGGGATGAATTCAAAAGAAGCAATGTTTGTCTTCCCTTCCTGCACCGGAAAATATCTGCAGCTGGTCCAGAAGGCAAGGCCGGCACATCCCAACCCTTTTTCATTGATGCCCTCGAAATACAGAGGATAGTCATCCTGAATCATGCCCATTCCGATCATGGCATGATGCGCCGGGATGGAATCGGTATGACGCAGCTTGAATTCATAGTTTCGGGGTGTGATGACAACACTGACGGGATAGTCGATTTCAAGATCGAGATTGCGGCCGAAAAAATGGTTCGACCCATTGGTAAATGAAAGACCTGTACACATAAAAAATCCTTTCTGTAGAGCATGTCTGCGGCAGAGTCCTGCCTGTTCATTCTCCTTCTGATTGTATTAGCCGGCCTGCAGAAACTCCGTTCTGAAGCCCGTGAGGCCGGTGACCCTGCAGGCGGAAAATCGAGTAGGTGTCATTAGACCCTCTCACACCACCCAGCATGCCGTTCGGCACTGGGCGGTTCGTACAAATAACCTTTCTGCCACCGTATCGAAGTATTCCTCTATGGTCAGGAGGCCTTTCTTCTTCAGGTGTTCATTTTAACGAACCTGTTCAGCCACTCCCTCTTGATCAGGGAGTGGAACGATTCAATACAGGCGTTGTCGTATGGAACACCTTTTGCTGAATAACTCCGTACCATTCCTCTGGTCAGTTTCCTGTACAGATCACAGGTATAGTGGACTCCACGATCTGTATGGATCATTATCGGCTCATTGGCCGGTCGCTGTTTCCTGGCTTCTTTGATTGATTCCAGAATCGGTCCTGTATCCAATGTTTTGGTAAGCTTCCAGGAAATGATCTTTCTCGAATAGAGATCCATGATGCAAGCCAGGTAGACGAATCCATCCTGTCGTGTATGGATGTAGGTTATATCTGTACACCATACGCAGTTTGGGTGGTCTGGAGAGAAGTTTCTATCCAACAGGTTCTTCAGTTTTCCGCTGAAATCACTGTGTATCGTTGTTTGTGTATGTGGTTTTACCCACTGTGCCCGGATCCCCATTTGACGCATATAGACTCCAACGGTCCTTTCTGTGATGGTTGACCCCAAAAAAAAACAGGGGCTGTAACAGTAAGGCCGGTTTTACGGTCTGTAGGCTGATTACAGCCCATT
>OFFB01001244.1_pt1 | contig 16270 bp, 16 predicted proteins | sample 1521281 | NCBI WGS metagenome assembly OFFB01 (sample SAMEA3504109, study PRJEB24116) | mouse gut metagenome | biome: mouse gut; feature: mouse-associated habitat; material: faeces | place: Denmark | collected 2011
GGTTCGAATCCCGTACGAACCGCCATTTTTTTGGCTCCATAGCTCAGTCGGTAGAGCAGAGGACTGAAAATCCTTGTGTCGCTGGTTCAATTCCCGCTGGAGCCACCAGATTGATACCAAACTCGAACTTTTATGTTTCGAGTTTTAAAATGCTTCAAAATATGGTAGAATATTTATAAAGAAACTAATTGAATATGTCAATTTAGTAAACACACTTGTACATTGACATCGTCAATGAACGTGTGAAAACAATAAATTGTTTTGATTAATTAGGCAAAAAGTATGTTATAATAATAAATTAAAAGGAGATGATACCTATGTCAACAGATGAATTAAATGATTATGTTAATGCTCTTTTAAATAAATCAGAAGAAGCATACTTAATGTCTATTGAAATCATTAATAAGCCAACCATAAATTATAGAACAGAAGGTTTTTGTTTCTTTATATGTAATGCTTGGGAATTGTTGTTAAAAGCATATTTAATTAATAAGGCAAAAAGAATGGTTGATACGGAAAAATTAAATGGAATGCTTACAGAATTTAAGAAAGGTGGGGGAGAAGATTGAAAGATAAAGCAATTGAGATTAAAAACCTTACGAAATCCTATGGAAAGAAAAGAGGGGTTGACCATATTTCCCTTTCTGTGGAGAAAGGAGACATTTTTGGATTTTTAGGGCCCAATGGAGCGGGAAAATCAACTACTATACGAAGTATGCTGGGGCTGATTCGGTTTCAGGAAGGAGAAATCAGGCTTTTACAGATGGATACAGTAAAGCAGCAGACGGAAATTTTAAAGCAGGTGGGATACATGCCCTCAGAAGCAATGTTTTATCCTTCCATGAAAGTAAAAGAAGTGATCAGGTTTGCTGCAAAGGCAAGGAATATGGATTGCACTAAGGAGGCGGAAAAGCTCTGCGGAATTCTTGAGGTGGATGGGGAAAAGAAAATAGAGGAATTGTCATTGGGAAACAGAAAAAAGGTAAGCATTGTATGTGCTATGCAGCATAAGCCTGAAATCCTTATTTTGGATGAACCCACTTCCGGGCTGGATCCTTTGATGCAGGAAGCATTTTTTCAATTGATTATGGAATATAACAAACAGGGGTGTACCTGCTTTTTATCTTCCCATGTACTTTCAGAGGTGAAAAGCTACTGTAAAAATGCTGCCATCATAAAAGAAGGAAAAATCATAAAAAAAGACACCGTAAGTAATTTATCCCAATCAAATATGCGAAAAATTTTTGTCCGTGCAAATGGACAGGAGAAGGAGTTTTCATATACTGGTGATATGAAAGAACTGATTCATAAGCTGGATGGCATGGAAGTAGAGGATGTATTAATCAGGGAGCCTTCTTTAGAAGAGATTTTTATGCATTATTATGAACAGAGCAAAGAAAATAATCAGGAAGGCAGTGAAACGAAGCATTAAACGTTTCAGAATGGAGGAAATAATGGCTATTTTAAAACACGAATTAAAAATGAATATAAAGCTGCTTTTTATCTGGATGATCTGCGTAGGCGCTTCCTGTCTGGGATGTATTTTATTATTTAACGGACTTAAGGAGAGCATGGAAGAAATGGCTTTAGCCTATGCACAGATGGGAACTTTTTCCACAGCGCTTGGGCTGGATAAAATGAATGTCAGTACAATGGAAGGTTTTTATGCCACGGAAGTTGCAATTATTTTTGCCATTGGCGGAGCGATGTTTGCAGCTATGGCAGGAGTTATGGTACTGTCAAAAGAGGAAGAAGGTCATACCGCAGAGTTTTTATATACCCTGCCATTAGGAAGATTTGTAATTGTATTTTGGAAATACTTATCAGTGGCGGTTCAGATTTTTCTGTTTAATTTTGGATGCATCTGCTTATGCCTTTCTGGATTTGCGATAGCAGGAGAAATGCCTCCAGGCAGAGAACTGCTGCTTTTTCATGGAGCACAATTTTTGATGCACTTGGAAGTGGGGAGCGTATGTTTTTTGATATCTGCCTGCTGTAAAAGAAAACAGACCGGTGCAGCCCTTGGATTTGCAGTGCTTTTGTATGTTGCGGATTTGATGTGCAGAATTGTACCGGATATTGAAAATTTAAAATATGTAACGCCTTATTATTTTTCCAATGCAGCTGATATCTTTGTTAAGGAAAGTGTGGATGGAACCATGCTCTGGCTTGCTGTCTGGGTTATAGTTCTGGCAACTGGTTTGGCAGCAGTGATTTATCAGAAAAGAGATTTGTCATAAAAAGAATATTTCTCACAAAAAAGAACATACTGACTTTAGAAAATGAAGAAAAAATGTTATCAGATAAAGAGGTATGTGATGGAGAAGTATTATGAGATCAGGCTGGAAAGTATTGGCGGCCTGGGCGCCAATCTATGTGGCAAAATGCTGGGAGAACTGGGGATAAAATACCTGGGAAGAAACAGTACCAGCTTTTCCAGTTACGGTTCGGAAAAAACAGGGACGCCGGTAAAAGGATATATACGATACTGCGATAAGGAAAAGGAGATCAGGATTCATTCTCCGATCATCCATCCTGACCTTTTGGCGGTTTTTCATCAGGCACTTTTAAAAGATATAGGAGTGTGGGAAGGGTGTGATGAAAATACGGAGGTGATTGTAAGCATTGACAGTGGGCAGGCAGCAGAGGAATTTCAGGTTCCTGTATCGGTAAAAGCCTGCCATATCATAGATGCACAGCAAATTGCAATTGAAACTCGTTCCCGAATTAACATGGTAATGCTGGGGGCAATCGGCAAAGTAATGGGATTTGTCAAACTTTCTGATTTAAATCAGATTTGTGAAGATGCTTTGGGAAGCAAATATCCTGATGCCTTAAAAGGCAATCTTGAGGGCATCCGCAGGGGATATGAGGAAGTCAGTAGTGTAAAAGTATCCGGTCTTAGATCAACATCAGATAGAAAGTTAATAAGCGGGGAATCTTCTAAGAAATGGGGTTATATTACAGCTCCCATAGGCGGAATCAATCCCAGGTTTGGCAGCAGTGTTGCGGCAGATCTTTCCCCTTCCAGACAGGGATATATTCCTGTTTTTATTAAGGAAAGGTGCATTAACTGCGGGTTGTGCGATTCTACCTGTCCGGATATGGTTTTTCAGTTTAAAAAGGGAGTGTACAAGGGCAAGGAAATGATGGTAAATCAGGGATTGGATTACTATCATTGTAAAGGATGTTTAAGATGTGTGGATGTATGTCCTGTAAATGCGCTGGTACAGGGACTGGAAGCAGAGCATCCGGATAAAGATTATTTTCTTCCTAATCAGGATATCATACGAAAACCGGAGTACTATATTAAGGCCGGAGCTGACGGATATATTACTTCGGAGTCTTACCTGACGGAAAAAAGAATGGAGGGTGGAGAAGTATGAGAGATCAGGTAGTAGAATTTGCAAGCGGAAATGAGATTGCGGCAATTGCAATCAAACAGATAGGCTATGATCTGATGGGGTACTATCCTATCACTCCATCCACACAGATTGCAGAGAATCTGGATATTATGAGGGCTAAGGGAGAAACAGACCTGATTATGATTGCAGCGGAAGGGGAGCACAGTGCGGCAGGAATATGCTATGGGGCGGCTGTAGGAGGCGGAAGGGTAATTAATGCCACCAGCGCCAACGGACTTTTGTATGCCATTGAACAGTTTCCTGTACAGTCAGGAACCAGGTATCCTATGGTGATGAATGTGGTGTGCAGAACCGTATCGGGGCCCTTGTCCATTAAGGGAGATCATAGTGATATTATGTTTATGCTGAATGCGGGATGGCCTATTTTGTTTGCCCATACCGTGCAGGAAGTATATGATTTTAATTTGATTGCGTTAAAACTGGCAGAGACAGTTCTGCTTCCGGTAATTGTGGCTTATGATGGATTTTTTACCAGCCATCAGAAGAGAAGGTGCCTGCGTTTTAAAGAGGATCAGACGGTAAAGAAATTTTTAGGCGCCAAAAAGGAAATGTATCCTTTTCTTGATTTGGAGCATCCTATTACGGTAGGTTCCTACATGAATGAACCGGATCTGATCAACAACAGATATCAGCTTCATCTTGCAATGGAGAGGGCAGACCGTTTGCTGCCGGAATTGTTTGAAGAATATGGAAAGCTTTCCGGACGCGTCTATGAAAAAGCAGAAGGCTATCAGGCGGAGGATGCGGAAACTATTTTAATTTTCCTTGGCTCTTCCTATGATACTTCTCTGGAAGCAATAGATGATTTAAGGAAGCAGGGGCAAAAGGCCGGAGCAGTTACCATTCATACATTAAGACCTTTTCCCGCAAAAGAACTGTTCAGTCTTTGTAAAAACGCAAAAGTTCTGCTTGTGGCGGACAGGCAGGACAGCTATGGCGCCGGAGGAGGAAATCTTTCCATAGAGGTGCGTTCCGCAATGCAGAAGTATGGAGGCACTGCAAGAGTTAAAAGTCTGGTTTACGGTCTTGGCGGAAAGGATTTTTTTGCAGAAGACGCATTAAAAATGTATGAGTGGGCAAAAAATCCGGATACCTCAGATTTTGAATATTATGGAGTTGAGCCGGGTGAAGACTTTGAGGAAAATAATTTTTACGCTCCCTTAACAGAAAAAGAAACAAAGCTTGGTCTTACAAAGGTGGAAAAAACTGAGGATGGGAAGGTTCAGATGACAATCGGGAATTTAAATGCGGCTACGGCAATGCCTAAAAGGCTGGCTCCGGGACATGGCGCCTGCCCAGGCTGTGGAATACCGGTAAATATTAATCTTCTTTTAAAAGCCATAGAAGATCCCGTAGTCCTTTTGTTTCAAACTGGCTGTGGGATGATCGTAACCACTGCTTATCCCCGAACCAGCTTTAAGGTTCCTTACCTTCACAATCTGTTTCAAAATGGCGCTGCTACTTTAAGCGGTGTAGCTGAAATCTGTTACCGAAAACAGAAAAAAGGAGAAATACCTCCCGGAGATATTATATTCATTATGGTAAGTGGAGACGGAGGTATGGATATCGGCATGGGCTCTGCCATAGGAACCGCCCTTCGGGGACATAGGCTGATTCTATTTGAATACGATAATGGCGGCTATATGAATACCGGATATCAGCTTTCCTATTCCACGCCAAAGGGAGCAAGAAGTTCTACCTCCCATGTTGGTAAAAACCAATATGGTAAAACCTTTTTCCACAAGGATATGCCTCAGATTATGGCGGCAACAGGCATTCCTTATGTGGCAACTATGGCGGAAAGCAATCCCATAGACTTTATCAAAAAAGCGGCCAAGGCAGCGTATTATGCCAAAACCACGGGAACTGCTTATGTAAAGGCATTATCTGCCTGTCCCTTAAATTGGAATGATGTGCCATCTACGGAACGGAAGGTAATTGAGGCGGCTGTAAACTGCTGTTATTTTCCTCTATACGAGGTGGAAAAAGGGAAAACCACTTTAAATTATGATCCGGAAAAACAGAATAAGAAAATTCCTGTGATTGACTGGCTTTCCATGATGGGAAGAACAAAGCATCTTAAAAAGGATATTTATGCAGATATTGTAAAGGAGCTACAGACAGAAGTGGATACAAGATTTAACCGTTTGAAGGAAAAGGCGGCAAATCCGATTTTGTAAATGCCGCGAGGGTAAAATACCCCCACTGCCTGCTGAGTTACAAGTTTGATGCCCGTCAGCCTGCGGCAGGGTATTTAACTTTGGCAAACAGGAAATGATTTGAAATATTTAATGAAAAGAAAGGAAAAGATTATGAAACCGGTATTTCTAAAGAAAGAGGAAGAAATTTTATTTTTAGTAGAAGGGAAAGAAAGCAACTTAAATAGCTGTACCTGTCAGGGATTTTCCATTTTAGACAGCAGTACAGCAGAAGGCGCCGGAGAGAAACACCTGCCGGTGGTTGAAAAGGACGGAGACAAAATTACAGTGTCAGTGGGAAGCGTTTTTCATCCCATGACGCAGGAGCACAGCATTGGCTGGATTTATCTTGAAACCAAAAAAGGCGGACAGTTTGTAAAACTGTGTCCTGATGATGAGCCCACAGCGGAGTTTGTAATGGCAAAGTCGGATGAGGCAGTGGCAGCCTATGCCTACTGTAACCTGCATGGGTTCTGGAAGACGGAGATTGGATAGGCACGCATTATCTATCGTTTATGGTTCTTGCCCCATCTGTGATAATAATGCTAGAATGGCAGTCAATATTAGAACTTTGGTAAAAAGAAACTGAATTGCCGAAGTTCTAATATTTCGCGTTTCAAAGCAAATATTTCTTGACATATAAATAGAATTATGGTAGTTTATTAAAAAGTTTAGGAGAACATAAAAATGCAGAACTTACATTTTACAATGAATTATATGTACATGTATTACAGACGTACTTAGTAGTAATTGTGTTTCGATTGGATGCACAGTTACGCAGGCAGGTCTGATATGTCTGTGCATATAAATCGGAAGGTGTAAGTTGTAATTATGGCGGAATGCCTGTAATAGCCGATTGTTTTAAGAGTGCACTGGACATATTGTATGTTTAGTGTATTTTTTTGTTCACATAAGGATAGCTGGGGAAGCCTGGCACCCATTGTTTAGAAAGGAGTTTTTTATGAAATTATCAAATGGAATCGAAATTATTGTAAGGCCCTACAGGGAAGAAGATGCGGAAGAAATTGTCAAGCTGATTATCAGAAATTTTAAAGAAGTCAATGTGAAAGATTATGGAGAGGAAGCTGTGGCTGCTCTTGCTGCCTCCCATGATGTAAATTGGTTCAAAGGAGTGGCGGAATACGCACATGTGTATGTATTTTGGAATGAAGATAAAATTGTGGGTGTTGGTTCCATATCAAGTTTTTGGGGGAGCCCCACGGAAAGTATATTACTTACTATTTTTGTGTTGCCGGAATTTCATGGGCAGGGGATTGGCAGCCAGATCATTGATACCCTTGAAGCCGATGAATTATTCTTAAGAGCAGAAAGAATAGAAATTCCCGCATCTATTACTGCGGTAGAATTTTATCGGAAAAAGGGATATGAGTATAAAAATGGAATAAAAGAGCTGGATGATGAGCAGCATTATCGGTTGGAAAAATTCAAAAAGATTAGTCAGGAGGAATGGTGATAATGACAATTAGGACAATGAATATCGAAGATTTTGAAAAGGTATATACACCAACTCAAAAGGATTGATTTAATTTAACACGGAGGCTATATTATGGAAGTAACATTATTAAGGGCAAACATTGACAACGCAAAAGAACTACACGCTATGCAGGTTGAAGCTTTTAAAGAATTATTGGAGAAATATCAGGATTATGATACAAGTCCTGGAAATGAAAGCGTGGAAAAAATAGAAGAACGCTTAAAACAGGATTTTACTTTTTACTATTTTATCTGCATAGGACAGCAAAAAGCCGGAGCTATCCGCATTGTTGATATAAAGGAAAACGGAAAAAACAAAAGAATTTCCCCGATATTTATATTGCCGGAATTTCAAGGGAAAGGAATTGCGCAGAAAGCAATCCGGCTGTGTGAAGAAATTCACGGAAACGATAATTGGGAGCTGGACACCATTTTGCAGGAGCCTAAAAACTGTCATCTATATGAAAAAATGGGATATCGTCAAACAGGCAAAACAAAGGTCATTAACGAAAGACTTACATTAACATTTTATGAAAAGAAGGAGGCAGACATAACATGAATGTAAGCATACCTGGTTCCGGTAGATGAACAGGAACACGTGGCAATACCATTGTCGGAGATATATTAAAAGATGGCTTTGTATTAAACGAAGATAACTCACTGCGCAAAGAACTGTTTACTTTAGACGAAATTGATACGATTCGGAGGCAATATGGAATCAAGGAAGTTAAGACTGTAAGCGGGAAGGGCTGTTTTTACAGCCCTTAGGAAGACCGTTTCAATTTATATTGATGTTTATTTCTTTTACTATTTCAATGACCTCTATTTTTCCATTTACCAGCATCTCACATATAGAGGGTTGACTGGCAGGATCCTGTTTATTTTGCCAATAAAGTTCAGCTGATTTTATATTAGCTTCTTTTGTCAACTGACCTGCAAAGCATTTTGAAGCATCACCTATAAAACAGTTTCCGTCTATATGCAGCTTAACAATATGATATGTGGGACGTCCAATTTCAGCAAAATAATTTCCCCAGTTGTTTGCTTCTTCAAATGTCCTGGAAACATATAAACAACTCATACGTGATGGATACTGAGGATATTTTTTCTGCCGGACTTCTTCTAAAGCAAGTTCTCTTAATGCAACTGATGTGTGATGCTCTAATGTTTCAGCGTTATATTTGGACGGATTTGCATATATATCATTCACAATATTTATTTTATCATATACTCTCTGGAAAACACCATTATGATGGTTGTCATCAAATATAATTTGCTGTCCTATGTACATGGGTTTTTCGGTTACAACATGGTAAGCATACATTTTATTTTCCTCTGTTTCAGCCGATAGTAAGAATGCGGACAATTTAAAGCATGTATATTATTTTATGTTCGGGCTGCATGTATAAAATTATAATGTATGAGACTAAAATGTGCAAATACTTTTATTTTATAATAAATATGATAAGAATATGACAGCTATATGTCATATTAAAGATGCTATTCTATAAGTAAGAAAAAATAAAGGAGATAAGCGCATGGAAAAATGGTTGTATGTTATGATGATTGAAAAAAACAAATCATTTAACAAGGTTACAAAAGCTGTAATCGAAAGGCACGTTGCCAACATTAAAGATCTGGATGATAAAGGATACCTGGAGCTTTGCGGTGTTTTTAAAGGATGGCCCGGGGTTGCCGGAATGTATATTTTGAAAACAGAAAACTATGAACAGGCAGAAGAATTTTGTAAAGCGGAACCTCTTGTGGCGGAAGGGTATGCCACATATAAATTAAAAGCGCTGCAGGTGGCGGACAAGGAGAACAATTACCTTCTTTAAGACAGGAAAATGCAGAAAAAATGCAGGTAAGAAAAGGAGCGTCATATGCATTTTGTAAAAGCCAAAGGAATCTTATCATCAAACAACGGAATGAACTTATACTGGGGCTGCCTGCATGGCTGCATTTACTGCGATTCCAGAAGTAAGTGTTATCATATGGAACATGCTTTTGAAGATATTGAAGTCAAAGAAAATGCCATTGAGCTATTAGAACATGCCCTTAAGCATAAGCGGAAAAAATGTATGATTGGCACAGGCTCTATGACGGATCCATATATCCCTTTGGAACTGGAACTTGAAAATGTGAGAAAAGCGCTGCAATTGATTTACCAGTATGGGTTTGGATTTACCGCTATCACAAAGTCGAACCGGATTTTGCGGGACATAGATCTTTTGCAGAAAATTAATGAAAAGACAAAATGCGTTGTGCAAATGACGCTGACTACCTATGATGAAGATTTGTGCAGAAAAATTGAGCCAAATGTATGTACCACAAAAGAGCGTTTTCAGGTATTGAAAACGCTTCGGGATGCAGGAATACCAACAGTGGTGTGGTTAACTCCGATTTTACCTTTTATCAATGACACTAAGGAGAATATTTCCGGAATTTTAGATTTATGTATTGAGGCAAAGGTTTATGGAATCATTTGTTTTGGCATGGGGCTGACGCTCCGGGAGGGAAACAGAGAGTATTTTTATGAGCAGTTAGACCGTCTGTTTCCAGGGTTAAAAGAAAAATATATACGAATGTACGGAAATCAGTATATCGTTGGGAGTCCGGAAAATGACCGGCTGATGAAATTATTTACTCGGAAATGTTCAGAAAATGGGATTGTTCATAATAATGAGCAGATTTTCCAGTATCTTCACACTTTTGAAGAAAAGAATCCTGCGGAGCAATTAAGTCTTTGGAACCTTTAAAGGTTGACGAACTGCCGGGTAGGTGGTATAAACCAGTCTAATAGAATAATTGATATGGAAAATGCTTGTAGAAGACCTTCCTGACTGTTATGATAGGCTTAAAGTGTACTATTTCTGCCTAAAATGCAGAGAAAAAATAGAAGGAGGTACTTATGATGATCTACAAATGCAGTATCTGTGGATATGTGTATGATGAGGAAAAAGAGGGAAAACCAGTTTCCCAATTGACGGAATGCCCCATCTGTAAACAGCCGCCGGAGAAGTTTGAAGCCCAGCCGGAATCCGAAAAGAAGCCTGTTTCCGTAAATGTTGAGAACCTGGACTTAAGCTATCCCAAAGAAACCCGGAAGATGGACAGTGATTACCGGTATATGAAAGAAATCCACGAAATGGCTGTTACCGGAAAGTCAGCAATTGAGGCGATGGGAACACAGAGAAAAATGCCAAACTGGGATGATGTGCTTGTACTTGGCGCACAGTTAAATCCCATGCCTTTAGATGAACACGCAGAAGTGTCTTTGAAAACTGTAATTGGAAAACATGCAAAAAAGCCTATGGTTCTTGATATGCCGGTTTACATTTCGCATATGTCTTTTGGTGCACTTTCCAGAGAAACAAAAATTGCACTGGCCAAAGGAAGTGCCGCCGCCGGTACAGCCATGTGCAGTGGGGAGGGAGGCATCCTTCCGGAGGAAAAGGAAGCGGCACATAAGTATATTTTTGAATATGTGCCGAATTTGTACAGTGTGACGGAAGAAAATCTGAAAACCTCCGATGCCATTGAAATTAAAATCGGGCAGGGAACCAAACCGGGGATGGGCGGCCACCTGCCGGGAGAAAAAGTTACTCCTGAAATTGCAAAAATAAGAAACAAACCTCTGGGAAAAGATGTCATCAGTCCTTCCAAATTTCCGGGAATAAACAGTGCGGAGGATTTAAAAAGGCTGGTAAATGATCTGCGTATGTTAAGTGATGGCAGACCGATAGGCATTAAGATTGCTGCTGGACGTATTGAGAAGGATTTGGAATTCTGCGTCTATGCAGAGCCTGATTTTATTACCATAGATGGACGGGGCGGTGCAACAGGAGCATCTCCTGCCATTATAAGGGATTCCACCAGCGTTCCTACAATCTATGCACTTTATCGTGCAAGAAAATATCTTGATTCCATTGGATCAGATATTGATCTGGTAATCACAGGAGGACTCAGGGTATCTTCTGATTTTGCAAAGGCAATTGCCATGGGTGCAGATGCTGTGGCTGTTGCTTCTGCAGCTATGGTGGCGGCAGCCTGTCAGCAATATCGTATTTGCGGCACCGGAATGTGTCCGGTAGGTGTGGCTACCCAGGATGAAAAACTGCGTGAAAGATTACATATTGACACTGCTGCAAAGAGAGTAGAGAATTATTTGAAGTGTTCTGCGGAGGAATTAAGAACATTTGCAAGAATTACCGGAAATGCGGATATACACAGCCTTTCAACGGATGACCTTTGTACAATCAGCAGGGAAATATCAGAGCATACAAATATTCCACATGCAGGTGGAAAATAAATTGATTTAAAATGTAATTTAAAAGTTTTTTACTGAGGCAGGGCTTTCTTTTTGAAAGTCCTGCTTCGTTTTTTTAACATAAGGATGGCTGCCGGGTAAAATATAATTGACAAAATTACGATTGCTATTTTATAATTGGCATAACTGGTAGTACCAAATCTTAGCTGTAGGAGATGGTATATGAAAACATTGGCAATTGGTGATAACTGCATTGATCATTATGTGAATCGTGGAGAAAAATATGTTGGCGGATGCTCTGTAAATTTTGCGGTGTATATGTGCCAGCTTGGAGCCGAATCTGCTTATCTTGGAGCAGTTGGAAATGATGAAAATGGCAGGCTTGTCTTAAAGGAACTACAAAATGCAAAGGTTGATGTAAGCAAGGTTCATGTGATGGAGGGAGAGACTGCGGTCACAGAAGTTGATTTAGAGGGAAATGACAGGAAATTTCTTGCTTACCGTGAAGGGGTGCTAAAACAATTTAAATTAAATAAGACAGATGAGGATCTTATTCAGAGAGTAGATTTGATACATACTTCCGTATACGGAAATATTGACGAAAAGGTGGCTGATTTATCCAGGAATGCTGTTTTATGCTATGATTTTGGAAACAAGCTGGATTATCAAAATCGGGAACAGGTATTAAACGCAGTACAGTACGCCTTTTTTTCTTACACAAAAGAGGATGAATTTATTTTGGACTATCTGAAAAATGCATACAGGAATTCTATCAAATGTGTGATTGCAACCTTGGGGGAAAATGGCAGTATTGCCTATGATGGAGAAAAGTTTTACAGGCATGGAATAAGAAAGGTAGAGACTGTAGATACCATTGGGGCAGGTGATTCATTTATTGCGGGATTCATGTACGCAAAAATGAACGGAGAAGATATTTTATCCTGTCTTTGGGCAGGCGCTGCCAAGGCAGAGGAAACAATTCAGCATTTTGGGGCATTTTGATAACTAATGAGGGAAGAGAGTGATATATGGCAACATTATTAAGCAGTGAAATATTGGAAAAGCTGGAAGGCAAGATTCGAGAAATGGAAGTTGGAGAAAAGTTTCCTTCAGAGCGCAAAATGGCGGAGGAGTTTGGGATCAGCAGAAATATGCTGAGGGAGTCACTGCGCGTTTTAAGTGATAAAGGATTGATTGAGGTGATTCCGGGAAAAGGTGCATATGTATCCAACAGGCAGGATGAAAAACTGGCGGATTATCTGGAAAGCGTAGTATTTGACAACCATAACTATTTAATGGATATTGTGGAAGTACGGTCCGTTCTTGAAATGGAGGTCTGTCTTAAGGCGGCAAAAGTAGCCACAAAAGAAGACATCTGTGAACTGGAAGCTATCTATGAGCAGATGGAAACCTACCGTAAACACGTAAAGAAATTTAACGAATGTGATGTGGCATTTCACTTGCAGATTGCAAAAGCAAGCCATAACAGCATCTATCCGGCACTTTTAAGTTCCCTGTATGCCATATCTGAACGTAAATTTTTCATGATTACGGAAATATACCCTACTTGTGTGGATTCTGCCCAAAAGGAGCATAAAGCTTTAATTGAAGCCATAAGGGATCAGGATAGAAAAAGTATCAAAGCCATTGCCGGCAAACATTTCGACATCCAGGATATTTTAATCAGCCAAAGCAAAATCAAGGATATAAAAGTATAATGCAATATCTAATTTGCAAAAATGGGGAGCTGTTTTTTAGGCAGCTCCCCATTTGATAGAGGTTCTTTTTTATCCGCGTGCTCTTACAGGCAACTGTTTTTCATATTAGAGGATAAAAAAACTGTCTAAGAAGGAACAATAATTCCTGAAAATCTTTTTTATGAAAAATATTGACATTTATTCCTGTGCATGTTATGTTATTTATAACAGCACTGGTACTACCGGTTGAACCAAAATAAAAGTCATGACACAAGTAAGAAAAACAAAGGATGCTGCGCTTTGAGAGTCATTCTTATGTGAAAAGAAAAAGTTTGTGTCAACGCTGCATCCACAAACTTTTAAACCATATATGATCTCATCATGTACGGTTTAGTAAAAAGCGGCGTAGAAATGAGGAGAAAATGAATTACCCTGAAGTAAAAGTATTAGAAAATGTGAAAGAAGTATTAAAAGGGATAGAGGACCGCAAATTCAAGAGAATGTATGTGATTGCCTGCGGCGGTTCTTCCGCACTTATGTATCCCAGCCAGTTTTTGGTTGATACCAAAGCAGAAAATTTTGCATGTGAGTACTTAAACTCCAATGAATTTATTTACCGCAATTCCCCGGCTGTGAATGCGGATGCAGTAGTGATTTTGTGTTCCCAGGAGGGAATGACGCCGGAGACAGTTGCAGCAGCCAGATATGCAAAGGGAAAAGGCGCAACTGTTATCACAATTGCAATGGTGGATGATTCCGTGCTTCAAAAGGAAGGGGAATTTTTTGTAAAGTATGGATATTATGAGACAGCAGATCCTATTGATACCAGTTATGGAGTGATGTATCTCTTAACTGCCGGAATCTTACAGGCCCAGGAAGGAATTCAAATTTTTGACAGCATGGTAAAGAACCTGGAAGCATTAAAGAAAGTGATTGACCGGGCAAAGGAGCAGTATGCGGACAAGGCAGCAGAATTTGGACGTGCCTGCAGGGAGGATAAGGTTTTATACTCTCTTGGAAGTGGAAGCGCTTACTCACAGGCTTACGTATTTTGCAACTGCTATATGATGGAGATGCAGTGGATCAATGCAATTCCCATTCATGCAGGGGAATTTTTCCATGGGCCCTTTGAAATCATTGAAAAGAACAGTCCGGTTATTATGCTGATGGGATTGGATCAGACAAGATTTTTGGAAGAGCGTGCACTTACCTTCCTTGAAAAGTATACGGACAGAATTTTTAAAATTGATATGAAGGATGTAGATTTTATGGATGTGGAGGAAGACTATAAAGGATACTTGGGCGCACTTGTGATTAACAATATCTGCCGCATGTTTTCCAAAGCAATTGCAAAAGAGCGGGATCATTCACTGGACATCAGAAGATATATGCATTTAGTAGAGTATTAAAGGGAAAGAGAGGGTTATTATGAAGAGCAAAAAATTAATGAGTTTATTGCTGGCAGGATTTATGGTAGTGGGACTTTTGGCAGGCTGTGGCAGTTCTGAAAAAACAGAAAAAGTGGAAAATGCGGAAAGCACGGAAAGTGCTGCGGATAATACCATAGAAGCAAAAACAGAAAGTACATCAGAGGGGGATATTCAAATTACGGTATTCCACAGATTTTCTGACGGGGCATCCAAGCAGTTTTTTGATGAGGCAGCAGCATCCTTTGAGGAAGCCCATCCCGGGGTAAAGGTTGTGATGACCAGTGCGGATAATGCCAATTACAAGCAGGAGATCAGCGTAAAGCTGGCGAGTAATGAATCTCCCGATATTTATTTTGCATGGAGCGGCGTATATGCCCAGAATTTTGCAGACGGAGGCAGGGCGCTGGATTTAAGCAGTTATATCAGTGGAGATAAGGCGTGGTCAGAGGGAATCATAGCAAATCAGTTTGGGCCTTTTACCTTTGACGGTAAAATTTATGGTATTCCAATTGTAATGGATGGGAAAGCTTTCTATTATAATAAAGAAATTTTCAGCGAACTTAATCTTCAGGTGCCGGAAACCTGGGAAGACTTTATGACAGTTTTAGATGCAATCAGTAAGACAGATTATATTCCTATTTCACTTGGAAATCAGGAAGACTGGGCAACAGGACATTATATGACTACATTGAACCAGCGCATGGTGAGTGCGGATACTCTTGCAGCAGACTACGCGATGGAAGGTGATTTCAGTGATGCACAGTATGTAGAGGCACTTAAACGCCTAAATGAGATGACGCCATACTTTACTCCTGATTTTAATTCTACCTCTTACGATACAGGTATTAATGATTTTATTACAGGAAAAGCAGCAATTTATTATGAACAGTTTAATCAGGTACAGTACATTCAGCCGGCAGAGTTTGAATGGTCATGGTTTGATTTCCCGGATATCAAAGAAGGCGACGGAGATCAAAACGCACTTACCGGTGCACCCCAGGGTTTTATGGTATCGGCAGATACGGCACATCCTGATGAAGCAGTGGAATTTTTGAAATATCTCACATCAAAAGAAGTTGCAGCAAAAATGGTAAAGGATACACAGATGATCAGTTGTGTAGACGGAGCAATTAATGCTGACACAGCCGATGAAAAGGTGGTAGAGATTGCAGAGACAATCAAGGCTGCATCCAGTATTAACCTTTGGCTTGATAATGCAATGGACAGTGAACTGGTAGCAGCTTACTTAGCTGACATTCAGCGGATGGTAGGCGGAGGCATGACACCGGAAGAAGTAATGGCTGATGTGCAAAAGACAGCGGGAGATTTAAAAGCTGAATAAATTTACGGTAAATTTGAAAGGAACAGGGACTGATCATTAAAAGGTTCCTGTTCCTTAACAGGAGACATTTTAAAGGAGGCAAGCATGAAAAAAAATAAAATTACGCCTTATCTTTTTATCATTCCTGGGCTTGTTTTATTGCTGTTTTTTGTCTATTATCCTATTTTTCAGAATCTGCGTTATGGCTTTCTTAACTGGGAATTATTTTCCGGTTCAAAGAAGTTTGTAGGGCTGAAAAATTATATGAAACTTTTTGGCAGTGATGGCTTTTGGGTAGCATTTAAAAATAATATTTTATATATTGTAATTTCCCTTGTTTTTCAAGTGGGATTTTCCCTTATTTTGGCGGCAATTCTGGAAAATATGAAATGGCGGAAACTGTCTACGGTGAGATCGGAAGAGCACACGTCTGAA
>OFFB01001247.1_pt1 | contig 16241 bp, 18 predicted proteins | sample 1521281 | NCBI WGS metagenome assembly OFFB01 (sample SAMEA3504109, study PRJEB24116) | mouse gut metagenome | biome: mouse gut; feature: mouse-associated habitat; material: faeces | place: Denmark | collected 2011
CTGTCTTAAGGTGTCGCCTTTTATATTTATATTATAAAAACTTAAGCAGAAATACCTGCTGATGCTTCTTTTGTCGGAAGTTTTAGAACTTCTGCATTTTTATGGTTCTTAACCATATCTGCTGTAACAACGAACTTATCAATATTTTCTTTTGTCGGAACATCATACATAACATCAAGCATAATTTCTTCAACAATAGAACGTAATGCTCTGGCACCTGTTTTACGCCTAATAGCTTCTTTTGCAATGGCTTCAACCGCATCCGGTTCAAACTCAAGGTCCACTCCGTCCATTTTTAGAAGAGCTTGATATTGTTTCAATACAGCATTTTTAGGCTCTGTTAGAATCATTTTCAATGTTTTTTCATTCAACTGATCTAAAACTGCATAAACAGGAACACGACCAATAAATTCAGGGATTAAACCGAACTTCATCAAATCATCAGGCTGTAATTTTTTCAACATTTTAACAGCATTAGCTTCTTTTTCAGCTTGTGACAATGCAGCTTTAGCGCCAAAACCAACAGAATTTCCTTCACCTGCTCTTGCATCGATGATTTTTTCCAAACCGACAAACGCGCCGCCAACTATGAAAAGAATATTGCTTGTATCGATTTCGATAAATTCCTGATGCGGATGTTTTCTTCCGCCTTGCGGAGGAACATGAGCAACAGTACCTTCAATCATTTTCAATAATGCCTGTTGAACACCTTCACCTGAAACATCACGTGTAATAGAAGTGTTTTCACTCTTTCTTGAAATTTTATCAATTTCATCGATATAAATAATTCCGCGTTCAGCTTTAGCCGAATCAAATTCAGCATTCTGATACAAACGAAGAAGAATATTTTCAACATCATCACCAACATAACCTGCTTCGGTTAATGTTGTAGCATCAGCAACTGCAAACGGAACATCAAGCATTTTTGCAAGAGTTTGTGCCAATAAAGTTTTGCCGGAACCTGTCGGTCCAACTAATAAAATGTTAGATTTTTGAATTTCTACAGCTTCTTTTCCTGTTTCTTTATTGTGTTTTAATCTCTTATAATGATTGTATACAGCTACAGATAACACTTTTTTAGCATCATCTTGTCCTACAATATATTGATCTAAATATTCTTTAATTTCGTGCGGTTTCGGGATTGGCTTTTCAGCTTTTTCAGGAGTTTCACCTTCTGCTGCGCTATCTTTTTCTTTTGCTTCAAAAAATTCTTCATCAAGAATTTCATTACAAAGCTCAACGCACTCATCGCAGATATAGACTTCAGGACCGGCAATAAGTTTTTTTACCTGGTCTTGAGTCTTTCCGCAAAAAGAACATTTTAATTTATCATCGTTTTTTGGCATTTAATTAAATCTCCAAATTTCTATTATTTAACAATATCACGGGAAATAACTTTATCAATCATACCGTATTCTAAAGCTTCCTGAGGTGTCATGATATAGTCTCTATCTGTATCCTTTTCAATCTTTTTAACAGGCTGACCGGTATTTGAAGCCAAAATTTCATTCAATGACTTTTTAATTCTGATAATTTCTGCAGCTTGGATTTCAATATCAGTAGCCTGACCTTGAGCTCCGCCTAAAGGTTGGTGAATTAACACTCTTGAATGAGGTAATGCCATTCTTTTACCTTTAGTACCTGAAGATAAAAGGAAAGCACCCATAGAAGCAGCCTGACCTAAACAAATTGTAGATACGTCTGCTCTGATGTGCTGGATAGTATCATAAATTGCGAAACCTGCAGTTACGCTTCCGCCCGGACTGTTAATATATAACATAATATCTTTTTCAGGATTTTCACTATCTAATAACAATAACTGTGCAACAACTAAGTTAGCAACCATATCGTCAATAGCAGTTCCCAAGAAGATAATTCTTTCTCTTAACAATCTTGAAAAGATATCGAATGATCTTTCACCTCTGCTTGATTGTTCAACAACTACAGGTACAAAACTCATGATTTAATTCCCTTTCTTATTTATAATTATAACTACGTTTTTTTAAGCTTCAACTTTTTCTTTAACTTCAACATATTCAATGTTATTGTTAGCAAGCAAGTAATCTCTAACTTTATCGTTAACGATTTGTTGAGATAAAGAAGACAAGAAGTCAGGGTTTTGACCAAATTGTTTCAATAAATCTTGAGGTCCTACACCATAAGCTCCTGCCATTTGTGCAATTTTAGTTTGGAAATCAGCTTGTTCAACCTTAATATCAGCTTCTTTTGAAATTTTATCAATAATTAAAGAATTTTTAATTCTTGTCATAGCATCTTCTGCTAAAGTTTTTTCAAATTCATCGCCTTGAGATTTTACAAAATCTTCCCAATTAATTCCTTGATAAGATAATCTTTGTTGATAATCAGCTTTTAAAGATTCAACTTCTCTATTTATCATACCTTGAGGAATTTCAACAGATGCTGATTCAACAATTGATTTAAATACTGCATTTTCTGCATTAACTTTTTTGATATTTTCTCTTTGATTATCAACATAATCTTTGATATCAGCTTTTAATTCATCAACTGTAGAGAATCTGCTTGATTTTTTAACGAATTCATCTGTTAATTCAGGTAAAATTCTTTGTTTAATTTCATTGATTTTAATAGCAAATGTAGCCGGCTGACCTTTTAATTTTTCATCATGATATTCTTCAGGGAAAGTAACTTGAATATCAAATTCATCTTTAATATTGTGACCGACTAACTGTTCTGCAAACCCAGGAATAAAGTTTGAATGAGCTAAATCTAAAGCATAACCTTTAGCTGCTCCGCCTTGAATAGGTTCACCGTTACAAGTTCCTTCAAAATCGAATACAACAGTATCAGTTTCATTTGAAGGTCTATCAAGAACAAGTTCCATAGAAGCATGTTGAGCCAAGAAACCTTCCAAAGCTTTATCAAACGCATTATTATCAGCTGCAGGAACTTCAACTTTCACATCAATTCCTTTATAAGAGCCTAAAGAAACTTCCGGTCTTGTTTCAACTTCAAAAGTAATCTCGACATCTTTGCCTGTTTCAAACTTGTAATCTGTAATTGCAGGCTGTGTGATAATATCTAATTTGTTATCATAAACAGCTTGACCTAAATATTTAGGCAATAAAATTTCTAAAGCTTCCTGACGGATTCTGTCAACACCAACGTGTCTTTCAACAACAGCACGTGGAGCTTTACCTTTTCTAAAACCGTCTACATTGATATATTGTGAAATCTTTGAAGCTGCAGTATTATAAGCACTTGTTGCTTCAGCTGCAGGAATTGTCATACTAATACTTACTACATTGTCTTTTAATTTTGTTAACTTTGTTTCCATTTTTCTAATATCCTTTTTTATTTACATGTATCTTGTTAAATTTTACCGCAAAAAATAATAAAATCAACTCATATAAACGAATTATATCCTTTATTATAGCCTTTCCCGCACAATTATTTACAAATACTTGCAACCTGATTGTCTTTGTGCTTCAATCAGAATATAATCAGGTGATTCCTCTTCAACCCGGTTAAGGAAATCAGGCAAGCGGCGGCCGGATTACCGCTAGTGACAAAGAAAAAGAAGGAAAACAACAAATGTTAAAAATCAGATTAAAAAGATTGGGTGCTAAGAAAAACCCTACATACAGAGTTATCGTAATCAACTCAACTACAAAAAGAGAAGGTAGACCTATTCAAGAATTAGGTCACTACAACCCTAAAACTAAAGAAATGAAATTAAATAAAGAAGCTGCTTTAGAATGGATTTCTAAAGGTGCTCAACCAACAGAAACTGTTGCATACTTAATCAAAAACTGCAACGAAGACGGTACTTTAAACTATGTAAAAAAAGAAACAGTTAAACTTTCTAAAAAAGCATTAGCTAAAAAACAAGCTGAAGAAGAAGCAGCAAAAGCAGCCGCTGAAGCAGCAGCACAAGAAGCTGAAGCTCCTGCAGAAGAAGTTGCTGAAGCATAATTTTCATAAAAACTTATGATAAAAAAAGAGCTCTTATTAAAGAGCTCTTTTTTTAAACACTTAATTTATAACCACCGCCATAAATCGTTTCTATATATTTTTTGCCATCTGCAATTTTATCAATTTTGCTTCTCAAGTGCCTGATATGAACACGTATTGTTTCTATATCATCATCCGGAGAATATCCCCAGATATCTTTCAAAAGCTTGGCTGAAGACACCATATTCCCATGGTTTTGAAATAAAAGATTAAAAATGTCGAATTCTATAGGTGTTAATTTTACTTGCTTATCTCCGATTTTAACACTATAAAGCTCCGGCAATAAAGTGATTTCGCCTAATGTAAGTAAATCTCTCACAGAAGCAGATTCCGGAATATGATTAGTACGTTTTAAAAGAGCACGCACCCTCACCAGAAGTTCCTCTATTTCAAACGGCTTTACAAGATAATCATCCACCCCGATATTAAAACCGTTCACTTTATCATTAAGCTGAGATAATGCTGTCAACATAATAATTGGGATATTTTTTGTTTCTTCATTTTGCCTTATTCTTTTAGCTACAGTAAAACCGTCAACCTCAGGCATCATTACATCCAATACAACAAGCCACGGGAGCTCCTGCTTGACAAGCGCAAAACCTTTAACACCGTCATATGCCTGAATAACATTATAACCGGCTAATTCTAAATTAACCTTAATAAGTTCATTTATTGCAATATCATCATCTATAACTAATATCTTATTATTCATACAAAAATTCTAATACAAAGGAGTAGTTTTTAAAATACCATTCATAAAACTTAACATATCCAAATATCAAAAAATGAACATATAAGTGTCTTTATGACATTTGTTCAAAAGTTAATGAAAGAATTTAACCCGAAAACTAACAAATTTTTATTTTTTATTATATTATGTAGTAGTGTGAAAATATACATTTATTTAATAAGGAGAAACGCAAATTGACAGATACACCTTTAGAAATGTTTCAAGCAACAGAACAACATGAAAGACACTTAGGCCAGCATGTTCTTGCTGAATTTTTTGAATGTGATCCAAATACATTGAATAGCTTAGATAAAGTTGAAAAATACATGATAGATTCTGCTTTAGAATGCGGAGCAACTATCGTTCAAAAATGTTTCCATATGTTTAACCCGTATGGAGTTTCAGGGGTAGTAATTATCGCAGAAAGCCACCTTGCAATCCACACTTGGCCTGAACTTGGCTATGCGGCTGTTGATTTATTCACATGCGGTTCAAAATGCGACCCTAAAGTTGCTTATGAATTTTTGAAAAAGAAATTCAGTTCTAAAAGAGCTAGCTTTACCGAATTAAAAAGAGGTATTATTTCAGATGAAACAATGAAAGTCGTTGAAAAACCTTTTGAAATTATGGAACAAATCGAAAGCTAATAATAGATTTAATAGAAACTAAAAAATCCGGTTTATTTAATTAAATCGGATTTTTTTATGGCTTCCGGTATAAAATTAATTAAATCTTGTGCCATAACAGAATAAGCAGTTAAATTTTCTGCCGCGATATCACCACAAAGTCCGTGTAAATAGACTCCAAGAGCTGATGCTTCAAATAAATCCATACCTTGAGCGGCAAGCCCTGCAATCATGCCAGTTAAAACATCACCTGAACCGGCTTTTGCCATAGAATTATTGCCTGTTGTATTTAAATATTTTCTACCGTCAGGCGCTATAACTACTGTTTTATGGGTTTTTAGAACAGTTACAGCATTATAAATCTTAGAAATCTTTTCTGCGGCTTTTCCCGTATCATTTAAAACCTCATCTAATGCACAATCCAAAAGTCTTGCGGCTTCTTTCGGGTGAGGGGTAAACATAACATTTAAAAGCTTTTTAGATGTAAAAAACTCAGGCATTTTTGATAAAATATTTAACCCGTCAGCATCAATTATCAGTGGTAAATTTTGAGGTAAATTATTTATCACTGTTTGAAAAAGTTCAACTGCTTCACGATTTTGCGATAACCCACAGCCTATTTCAACAACATCCGAACCCGATAAATGCAGTAATACTTCTTTCCTTGGTAAAAATACAAGATTTGACGTTTGAGCTGCAACCGCATCAATTACACGCTCGGTTGAAGCTAAAAAACAATACCCGCACCCGACTTTAAGCGCAGAAACGCTTGATAAATAAGCAGCTCCCGGCATGTAATCAGAACCTGCTATATTTAAAACTTTACCGTAAGTTCCCTTATTAGAATTTTCAATACGCTTTGGAAGCTTATAATCCATTCTGCCTTATTGCCTCATAAGCTACAATTGCAACAGAATTTGATAGATTAAGACTTCTTTGCCCCTCCATCATCGGAATAGTTCTGGCATGAGAATCTTTTACGTATTTATCAGGCAAACCTCTTGTTTCAGGTCCGAATACAATAAAATCACCGTCTTTAAAATCAATATCTGTATACAATTTATCGGTTTTTGTTGTCAAATAATAAAACGTACCGTCAGGAAATTCATCGTACAACTGTTCCATTGTGTCAACTTTATGTAAATCCACACTTTCCCAATAATCAAGCCCTGCACGCTTTGTATATTTACTTGAAAGCGAAAAACCAAGCTTTCCTACCAAATATAAACTTGCCCCGCAACAAGCGCAAAGTCTTGCGATATTTCCGGTATTTTGCGGAATTTCAGGTTCATATAAGACAATATTTAACTTACTCTTTGTCATTCAAAACAGCCTTTGCTTCGATTACAACAGGTAATCCTCGAACTACACAAAAAACAATCGCAATAACAGCAAGCCAATATCCCACTTGGAATACTACATCCGCATGCGGTAAATTAGGAATTTTAGATGCCACAATAACAATAAATGCAAGTACTTTTGCAACTGCATAACTTATTCTCATAAATTTTGAACCGGTTATAAATTTACAAACAGGATTTTGCTGCATACCAAATGGGGTATAACCTTTCTCCATAGCTGCACTTCTGATTGTATCAGTCACGAACCCTCTAGTTATGGCAATAAGCGGGAATAAAATAGAAAGCCATCCTTGAACAGCAAACAAAATCCAATAGGTATTTTCAACAATTCTATCACCCATGATATCAAGTAATGCACCTAATTTAGAAACTTCGTTAAATTTTCTTGCTACCCATCCGTCAACACCATCCAAAGCAAATGCTAAAATAGTCAATACCAGTGCCCAAATATAAGCACATACACTTTGTGGCATCGCTAATATTAAATAAACTGCAACAAACATTAAGAATATTCTAAATATTGATATAAAATTTGCCATAACATCCTCTTATACTAAACTATAACTTTTTTGATCTTGAAAGTGCCCAATCAAAATTATCAAGATTTTTAGCTCTATCACCAAGCATAATTTTTTCAGCTTCTTCTAAAATACTAACAACAATAAATCCGTTTTCACCGTCTGAACGAGCTTTTTTACCGGATTCACAGCAGCTGATAAAGTGCTGGCATTCAAGTTTTAAAGGTTCAATTTCAAGGACATCAGGCTGAATAACTTCACTGCTGCCTGCTTTGAAATTATCATAAATTGTCAATTTATGATCAGGTACTGTATCATCTAAAATTGCAGTTTTCTTTGTACCGCGAACCAGTAATTGAACGTGTTTTTTAGGTGTAATCCAGCTATCCGCAATCTGCCCTATCATACCGCCTTCAAACTCAATTGAGATATGTGTAATATCCATAATATCATTTCTATCTGAAGAAGCACCGACCGCTGAAATAACTCTTACAGGGTCTTTGCCTGTCACATAACTCATCATAGAAACATCATGAGGTGCTAAATCCCACATTACACTTCTATCATTTTTAAAATAATTAATATTTAATCTATCACTTTGAGCGTATACAATATCACCCAAAACACCTTCATCAATAAGCATTTTCAAACGATTTACCGCAGGATGATATAATAATAAGTGACCAACCATAAGAATAAGCCCTTTGCTGTCTGCTAAATCAGTCAAATCTCTAGCTTCCTGTGCTACAGTTGAAATAGGTTTTTCTACATATACGTGTTTACCGGCTTCAAGCATTGCTTTTACAAACTTATAGTGAGTATGAGAAGGTGTGACTACAACAACTCCTGTTATCTCATCACTATTTAAAATATCATTAAAATCTTTTGTAGTTTTAACATCCGGATATTGCTCTTTAACTTTTGCCAGATTTTCATCATCCAGGTCGCAAACCATTCCTAAAGCATTTAAGTTATAAAAATTTCGGACAATATTTCTGCCCCATAAGCCGCAACCTAACACTGCAATTTTTTGTTCACTCATATTTCCCTAACCTTCTTATATTTAACTATTCTTATTTTAATTATAAACTTGAAAAGATATTTTGCAAATACTTTACATTAGTATCTGTTTCGTCTTTCCTGCTCTCTTAAAGCGCGTGCATTTTCTACACGCATGTTATACATTTGTTCATAACGTTCAAAAAACAGATCTCTATATTCATCAGGAAATATATTTGCAAGCTTATCAAGCAACGGTCTTGGTATTTCAGAAAGATTAACCATTCTGTCAAGCTGTTCATTTGTTAAAGGATAAAGAGGTTTGTAATTTTTATAAAATATATGATTACATTCCGCTTCAACCTGTGATGAATACTTAGAAACCTGTTTACCAAGCTTATATGTTACAATATTTTTATCATATAAAATTCCGTTATAACCGCCCATAACAAGTCTTATAATTAAATCATAATCAGCAAGAAGTTTAAATTTCTCATCAAATCCGCGAAGCTCGCTTAATACTGATTTTTTGAAAAACAATGCCTGTCTGGCGCAAGGCGAAACCTGAAAAGTATTTAATATTGCAGGCGTAAATTCAAAAACATACCCGTCAGGCGGACAACAATAAGCAGGAAAATAACAAAAATCAGCCTCGTTTTCTTCCATAGCCTCAACAATTCCTGCAATTGCTGTTATATCCTGATAAAAATCATCACAACTTAAAAATGCGACATACTTACCTTTTGCTCTAAGTAAACCCTTATTCATAGCATCAAACTTTCCTCTATCAGGCTCTGAGAAAAATGATATAAATCCTGAATTTTTATACTCTTTTAATAAAATTTCTGTCCCGTCAGATGAGGCATTATCAATAATAATATGCTCAATTTGCGGATAAGTTTGTTTATCAAGCAGATTTATTAGCAGGGTAAAATCATCAGCCTGCTCGTTTTCTACGATATTTGAAGTTGGTGTAATTATGGTCACATCAGGTTCATACATAATTTTTATTCCTTATATTTAGTAATTCAAATAAACATTGCGAAGAATTTGTTCTTCTATATTTTTCTTATCAGCAGGAGAGGTTTTTGCATCATTTATCATAATATCAAATGCGTAAACTTTTCCTCTTCTTGTAGTTATATATCCGGCAATAGCACTGGTATCAGATAATGTACCGGTTTTTGCTCTTAAACTATCTTTAAAAGCATTCTGTTTTTCAAAGTTCCTTCACCCGGTTTTGGAAGATATTGTTTAAAGCTTTCAAAATCTTCATTTGAAGCTTTATAAACAAGAAAATCTGTCATAAAATCAGATGTCATAAGGTTATTTTTTGAAACACCACTGCCATCTACTATTTTTATATCATCAGAATTCAAGTTCACTCTTTTCAAATACTCATCAAGCATTGCAAGAGAATTTGAAAGACTGCCTTGTGAAGAGCTCCAGACAGCACCTGCGTATTTAAACAAGCTTTCTGCCGCCAAATTGTTGCTGTTTTTCAAGATTGGTGTAAGAACTGTTCCAAAATCATGTTCTATTGTATCAACGTGATAAACATTATTTTCCGGAAGTTTTGCATTTTTAATCTGTGCAAAGTACTCAAATTTCTTACTCCTTATGGCATCTTCAAGACGCAATATAAAATTCATCTTAGGATTTGCAACAGGAAGCATTACAGATGAAATTTTTGAGACACTTCCTGATACATTAAGCATATTTGCTGCAATTGTTGTATTTTTTTCGACTTTAATATTTGTAGGTACTGTCAAATCAGTAACAACAAGATTCATAAAAGTCAAAGGGTAAAACGGTTTGACGGTAAGTTTTGCAGCAACATTATTACCTGTCGGAGTGACATCAATTTTTATAAGGTTTTTATTTATGTTGTACGCACTGAATTTTGGCATTAAAGGATTCATATCATCATCCCACTGCCATCCTTCACCCCATTCGACATTATCGAATATACTTTCATCAACATAGAAAGTTTTTGGTGCAATGTTTTTACTTTTTGCAGTTTCGATAAGCTTTTCCAAATCTGATGTTGCAAGAAGCGGGTCACCGGAAAGTTTTAGATATAAATCATTATTTGTACTTTTATATAACGAGGTTTTAAAAGTATAATCCGCACCAAGCATATCAACAGCAGCAGAAGAAGTCACAAGCTTTAGAGTTGAAGCAGGCTGTCTTGGCACTCTTTCATTAAGTGAAAATACAGAATTTTTTGATGCGGTATCTTTCACAGAAACAGAAATTGCACTGTTATTTATACCTAAAGATTTTATTGTTTTGGTTAAAGATTCAGCGCTTACCGTTGACATTGTAAAAATAAAACTTAAAAACAAACCGATTATTTTTCGCATAATACTTTTACCTCATAATTATTTTTTATATCATTTAATACCGGATTTTTTGTTCGAAATTCATACATTTCATCGATTTTGAGCTCCGCTGAGACAATTCCTTCGCCGCTCATAATAGACACAAGTTCTTCGCCTTTATAATCTATTATACGGGATTCTCCAAGATTATATTCTCCGTTTTCTATATATCCTGACTGAGTTAAGGCAATCATATAGCACTGATTTTCAATTGCACGTGACTTTGTCATCATCTCCCAAGGTATAGGCTTTTTAGAACCCCATGCCGCACAATTAACCAAAACATCAGCACCTGATTTAGCATACGCTCTGTAGATTTCAGGAAATCTTATATCATAACAAACTGTTAAACCGAAATTTACCCCGTCAAGATTTACCATAACAGGCGAATCGCCCGGTGTAATATATTTCCCCTCGTCACAACCGTAATACGAATACAGATGATTTTTAGAGTATGATGTCAAAAGCCTTCCGCATCTGTCAAAAACAGGACAGGTATTATAATATTTTCCGTTTAATTCTGTTATATAACTGCCCCCGATAATATTTATCGAATACTTTTTAGCAAGTTCGGATAAGAATTTTGAAACATCACCATTCTGTAAATTCTGAGCTGTTTTTATAAAATTAGAACAAGACCATCCGACAGTCCAAACCTCAGGTAAAACAAGCACATCCGTATCAAGCGGAAGTTCATTTTCAACCAGAGATTGAACTTTTTTTATATTAGCCTCAACATCACCTATGGCAGATGACATCTGAAGCATTGAAATTTTTATTTTCTTTTGTTCCATAATTTAAGCTTTCTCGCTTCTTGATATTTTTCCGGTGCAGATTTTTCAAGTGCAAGCAATGAATTCCTAACCTCTTCTGCAACCTGTTCATCGGTTTTATCATCTGTATAAATAGGTTCACCATATATATTTAAAAGCCGGCAAGGACCGATAGGGGAAGTCATTTTATCCCATGACGGAAACCGTACAAATGTGAAATCCGGCGAATACCAGTGAACAGGAATAATAGGAACATTAGCTTCTCTTGCAAGAACAATAGCTCCTGATTTAACCTTATGAACAGGACCGCGCGGACCATCAACCATAATCGCGATATTTTCACCGTTTTTTAATTTTGAAATCATTTTTAAAGTACCGGAAACCGAGCCTTTACGATTAGAAGAACCGCGGCAAAGCTGGAATCCCCATTTATCACAGACTCTTGCAATAATTTCACCATCTAATGAGTTACTAATTAAAATATTAACATTACCTCTATCAGGAAGACCGTGCACACAAAACTGGTTTTCATGCCACATAGCATAAATACACGGAGTAATTTGAGGATTGTTATATTCTCTGATATACGTAAAAAATTCCTGAACCTTCATAATCCTATATGCAAGATTCGAAACCTGATCCATGTTTTTTCTATTAATAAGCCTAACCATAGTATAATAATTGTACCACACAAAAAGCTAAAAGACAGATTATTAAATTTGTAACTTATAAAATAAAGCAAAAAAAGTTCTTGACAGAAAAAAATGTTTAGCATAGAATCATAAATGTGGTTACACCGGGATGTGGCGCAGCTTGGTAGCGCACCTCGCTTGGGACGAGGGGGCCGCACGTTCAAATCGTGTCATCCCGACCATTTTCAAAAGGCCGTTTCTTAAAAACGGTCTTTTTTAGTAAATAGACAAAGATGAGGGATAAGAAAAGTGGATTTTATTTCATTAACAATAAAGTTTTTAACTCTGTTAGCTGATTTTGTCGGCAATTACGGTTTGGCAATCATTTTATTAACAATTATAGTTAGAGGAGCAATGTGGCATTTGAATGTTCAGCAGCAGCGTTCTATGAAGATGATGCAGACCCTTCAGCCAAAAATGAAAGCTATTCAGGACAGATACCAGAGCAACCCGCAGGTTATGCAGCAAAAAATGATGGAGTTCTACAAAGAACACAAATTTAACCCGATGGGCGGATGCTTACCGCTTTTAATCCAAATGCCGATATTTATCCTGTTATATTCAGCATTAATAAGCCCTCAATTCATTCAAGTCGCAGGCGATCAGCACTTTTTATTTGTTAAAAGTTTAGCTACAACAATGAGAGCAACCGCAGGAATCTCTGAAAACGGAGTTTTGGGTGCTGCTAAAGGTGATAAATTTATCCTTGGCAACACTGCAACAGTTTATCTTCCGGGTGAAGAAATCAAAGGTGTAAAAGTTGCAGATCCTGCTACTGCTGTTGAAATTCAAGGAGAACTTGAACCTGGTAAAGATGTAGATTTAGCAGTAAGTCTTGACCACATCAAATTAAAATTCAGCCAGCAGGATAAAATTGAAAAAGCTGATTTAACTGTAACTAACAGCAATATCCGTGAAAACGAAACAATTACATTTGTCAGAGATGGCGGTGTTTTAAAAGCCACAGTTCCGACTGTTGCCGTTGCAAAAAAACTTCACTGGGATGTTTTATTGCTAATCGCGTTATTTGCAATTACAATGTTGATTTCACAAAAAATTATGATGGCAATGAACAAAAACGATTCTGCTGATCCTACTCAGCAAGCATTGCAAAAATCAATGGGAACATTTATGCCGCTTATGATTATCGCAACATTTGTGATTATTCCGATTCCGGCAGGGGTATTATTGTACTTGATTACAAGTAACATTATCCAAATCCTTCAAACAATTATCATAAACAAACAAATTGACGCTGAACAAGCTAAGAAAAAAGAAGCTGTTAATGATGATGAACTAAAAAATGCAAAAAAAATAAACGAAAAATAATTAAACAAATATAAAAACAGCTCCAATTCATACTATTGGGGCTGTTTTATTTACAAAGGAAGATTATGAATATTTCAGAATTTGATTATGAATTACCCGAAAACTTAATAGCTCAGCTGCCTGCAGATAAACGCGAAAACTCAAAAATGCTTGTGCTTGATAAAAACAACAAAACAATCGAACATAAACATTTTTTTGATATTACTGACTATATTGACAGTGATTCTATCCTTGTTTTGAATAACACAAAAGTTCTTCCTGCTCGTCTTTACGGGACAAAAGAAACAGGTGCAAAAATCGAAGTTTTTCTTTTGGAATCTCAAGGTGAAGGAAAATTTTGGTCTTGTCTTATCAAACCTTCAAAAAGAGTTAAGCCGGATAATATTATTACAATCAGTGATGAATTAAAAGTTCGTCCTGTTAAGCGTCTTGAAGATGATGGGGAATGGCTTGTTGAACTAATTTATGATGGCGATTTATTTGAAATTCTTCATAAAGTCGGTAATATTCCGCTTCCGCCATATATTGAAAGAAAACTAAAGTCAGAAGAATTAAAACAATTTGATATGGAACGTTATCAAACAGTTTATGCAAAAGACGAAGGTTCTGTTGCCGCACCTACCGCCGGATTACATTTCACTCAAGAAATACTTCAGAAATTAAAATCAAAAGGCGTAGAAATTGCATACGTAACCTTAAATGTCGGTCTTGGCACATTCAGGCCGGTAAAATGCGAAAATATTTTAGACCACAAAATGCACTCTGAAACCTTTGAAATAACCCAAGACGCCGCAGATAAAATAAATTTAGCAAAAGAGCAAGGGAAAAAGCTTATTGCAGTGGGTACAACAACTGTACGTACACTTGAAACAGCATATCAAAAATACGGATGCATTAAAGCATGTCATGACCATTCCGAGCTTTTTATTTACCCGCCGTATGAGTTTAAAGTCGTAGACAAACTCATAACAAATTTCCACCTGCCAAAATCAACACTTTTAATGCTTGTAAGCGCACTTGCAGGTAAAGATTTTATTTTTAAAGCTTATCAGGAAGCAATCAAAAATGAATACAGATTTTTCAGCTACGGCGATTGCATGCTTATCAAATAATAACTATTTCAAATTTTTATTTACCCTTTTCGCGAAAAATAATCTCATATCCTAAAGTTTCTGCAATATCAGCAACTTCTGAAAACTTTATTGTTTCTTTTTTTAACTTTGCATAAAAATTTGAATAGCAATCGCTGGTATTTTTACTTTGTGCAATACGACTTACGAGTTTTCTTAACGATAGCCCTTTATAAATAGTCAAAGTTTTTATAAAATCAATAATTTTAATATTGTCAAATTTGTATTCCATTTTTCTATGTTATACTTTGCGCCAAATAAAAACAAACCAATTGACATATTATAGTTGTACACATATAATTATTAATTACATGACTATAATTTATTTGATTTTAACGACAGAAAGGTGTGTAAAAATGAAAAATATGTATTTAAAATTTGGTTTTACTTTAGCTGAGGTACTTATAACTCTTGGGATAATAGGAATAGTTGCAGCGATTACTATTCCCGGACTAATAAACACTAACAAGGCACATAAATTACACGCACAATTTTTGAAAACATTTTCTACACTCCAACAAGCATTTAAATTAATGGAAAACGATGATATTTCAATGGATCCAAATACATATGGAAGACGAGAATTTTGCGATAATATATTAAGCAAATATTTAACCGGCGCAACAATATGCGGAAATTCAAATTCAGCACCCTGCTATAAGATAAACGGCGGTAAACCGTATAAAACATTATCAGGTAAAAACATATCAACAATATATCTGGATGATGGGCAAGTATTATTAAAAGATGGCACCTTATTAATGTGTGAATCTTCAGGACATGCCTGGGAAACCTGGATTAGTGCGGACATAAACGGATACAACACACCTCCAAATATATGGGGTTATGACTTATTTACTTTTCATTTTGTTGACGGAGAACTTCGAACTATGGGTGATTTAAAAACTCAATACCAAGCCGAAAAAGATTCCTTATGTGACTTAAATGGAAAATCTGCCCTAAATGGAATAACTTGTGCATTAAAGGCAAAAAATGATCCTGAATATTTTAAACGAATTGTTAAAATGCACTAATTTGACTTTTTATTTCTCTCCATTAAACCATATGATGGATACATTATTTTTTGATATTGAGTAAAATAATGTATGGGAGGTAGTATAAGAGCATGTTCTCAGAAATGATTCAAGGTTTACTAAATTCAGGCGGACGTGGTGCAGCAATGCAACGAGCATCACAGTTAAATAATTATGTCAAAAACGCTTCAAAGACAGTCAACCCGCAGCAAAGCATGGCAAATTCGCTTGATGCAATTTACCCGCCATCAGCTGATAATGTTCAATCTTTTGAAAAAATTCTTGCAAATACTACCCAGTCAAATTTCGGTTCTCTTCTTCTTAATCCAAAATCTTTGAATGTCAGCGGAAGTATTTATGATGATGATATTGATACATCAGGAATTACTGATGCAAATTTAAGGAGAGCTATTCAGGAAGTTAACGATGCATCAAGAAAATATCATCCTGAATCCAATAAAACACAACTTTTAGGCATGATAAATAAAGTTGCACAACGTCACGGTATAGATGAAAAACTTGTACAAGCCGTAATTAAACAAGAATCAGGCTTTAATCCTAATGCGACATCAAGAACAGGGGCTATGGGATTGATGCAATTAATGCCTTCAACCGCAAAATCTTTAGGTGTAAACGATCCTTATAATGCGGCTCAAAATGTTGATGGCGGCG
>OFFB01001249.1_pt1 | contig 16210 bp, 14 predicted proteins | sample 1521281 | NCBI WGS metagenome assembly OFFB01 (sample SAMEA3504109, study PRJEB24116) | mouse gut metagenome | biome: mouse gut; feature: mouse-associated habitat; material: faeces | place: Denmark | collected 2011
CCTGCCGTTGCGGCGGTCATGATCGCAGCCGCAATGTCGTCATGCGACGTGATGACCGGCTACTGGGGAATGGATGTCGGAACCGACGGACCGATAGGAACTAACATAGGCATATCCGTGCCGCTCGGCGGCTACGGACCCTACTACCGCAATCCTCCCGTGAGCCGACCCATTCCTCGCCCCATGCCACCCATGAGGCCCATGCGTCCTGCTCCAATAGGGCCATTCTTCCCGTACTAAACTTATTTAATTTTTTATATCTATGAAGAAATTTCTATTAACTCTTCTTGCAATCGTAGCCACGGTTACGGTAGCATCGGCTGCGCGCGACAAAGTGTCGCGCGATGTGACCGACCTCCCCAAAGAGGCTCAGATAACACTTTCGCGACACTTCCCGAAAGCCGGAGTGAGCCACATTAAAATCGAGAAACACACATTCGGCGGAACCGAATATGACGTGATTCTCGTAAACGGCACCGAAGTCGAATTTGACAGCGACGGAAAATGGACCGAAATCGACTGCGGACACAACGCAGTGCCGGCAGCCTTGATCATGAAACCTATCCGCGACTATGTGGCTAAAAACTATAAAGGGCTCAACATTGTTAAGATAAGTGTCGAGAGGTCCAAATATGAAGTTGAGCTTTCCAACGGACTTGATCTCGATTTCAGCCGGTCAGGCGAATTTTTAAGAATTGACGACTGATACTAAAACACACACAATCTCCAGAACCTGAAATCAATCATGATAAGGTTCTCAAACAGCAGGAGCGGCACCCGCAATGGATGTCGCTCCCGTTTCTTTTTATCATGAGCTGTCGCTATCCGTCAAGCTCTACCGTGTGACCCGGCGATTTAAGGCAGAAACAGCGTGTGTCCTTATCCTTGATGTAAGCGCCGAAGTCGCACGCGCCCTTGAAGTCGCCGCCGAAATGCATCGGGAAAAAGTTTCTCACCTTGATCTTGTCGGTGAACAGCGTGGCGCCTCGACTGAAATCAGAGCCCTGACGCTCGTCAACAGGGAACATCGCCACATAAAATTCACGCTCCTCCTCAGCTATACGGTTAAGGATAGTGGTGAAGTGTCGTTCAGCCTTGTCAATCTCAGCCTGTGTGGACTCATCCTTCCAATGCCAGTCATTGAGATCGCCCGCATGGAAAATGGTCTTGCCGTCGGCAAGCGTCACAGCGAAGCTTACACCGGCATCGGTCGAGCCAAAAGCCTTGACCCTTACATCGCCCGGAAGATTATCTATGACATCGCCCGCGCTCATGTTGGCTATCTGCATCTTGTCCTTCGACGGAATGCGGTCGCCGTCAACATCGTTGGACAGCACATAAACTCGCTTATGATCCTGGGCGAGGTCATATATCTGTGGCGCGTAGTGATCGGAATGATGATGACTTACGAAAAACAGCACCGGAAGCTCCCGGTTGCTGTCAAGAATTTTGTGCAACGCATGAGCAGGATCCTTATAATAATCAAAGACAAGGATAGCCTTATCAGTGGTTACTGCAAATCCGCTATGGTCTAAATAAGTTACTTGAATCATGGTCAATATTTTTACATTTGATACATAATCCCAACACTCCCCACGCCGCCAATGTTCATCCCTTTAACTCCATTTAAAACAACCCGCCTACCCCCCAACAGTTATTCAGATCTGTTATTTTGACATTTCGTTGCATTCCTACATAAAATAAGTTGGGAGATGCCTCCCGGTATCTCCCAACTTGATAATAAACCAATCATTATCACATTTCTTGCAATGGAAAAAGTAATTTTGCTATGTACTAGTAAAACATCGTAGGGACATAAATGTTCCGGTGTATGCTGTTTTTAACTTTGATTAACCAGACCATATTCTTTATTTGATGTGACATGTGTATGTGCCATTATCAAAAATGGTTATATTTGTAAATGATAACCACGGCGGAGTTTAGTGGTAATTAAGGATGGTGTGCATGGTTTTGGCACTAAAGTCATGTACCTTTGTGTTATAAATAAGAATAAATTGAATAAAATATATATGGCAAAAAAAGAAACAACTAAGAAGGGGGTTGAGATAGATCCTAAGAAAGCTAAGCTCAGCGCGCTTGGCGAGGCAATGGCACGCATTGAAAAGAATTATGGTAAGGGTGCCATAATGAAGCTTGGTGATGAAAATGTAGAGGATGTGGAAGTGATTCCTACCGGATCGATCGGGCTCAACTGGGCGTTGGGTGTAGGAGGATTTCCGCGTGGCCGTATCATTGAGATTTTCGGTCCTGAATCGTCCGGTAAGACCACACTTGCCATTCACGCTATTGCCGAAGCCCAAAAAGCAGGTGGTATAGCTGCCATGATTGATGCTGAGCATGCATTTGACCGTTTCTATGCCGAAAAGCTCGGTGTAGATGTGAACAATCTTCTGATTTCTCAACCTGACAACGGTGAGCAGGCTCTTGAGATTGCGGAACAGCTTATCCGCTCGGCTGCCGTTGATCTTATAGTGGTGGACTCTGTTGCCGCACTTACGCCCAAGAATGAGATTGAGGGTGATATGGGTGACCGTAATGTGGGTCTGCAGGCGCGTTTGATGTCGCAGGCTATGCGTAAACTTACAGGTGCCATTTCACGCACCAATACAACCTGTATATTCATCAATCAGCTTCGTGAAAAGATTGGTGTGATGTTTGGACCGTCGGAAACGACCACGGGCGGTAATGCGTTGAAGTTCTATGCTTCGGTCCGTATAGATATACGTTCAAGCTCCTCGATCAAGGATGGCGATGATGTATATGGCCGTCACACGAAAGTGAAGGTGGTAAAGAATAAGGTGGCTCCACCTTTCAAGCGTGCGGAATTTGATATTATGTTTGGTGAGGGTATCTCGCGTAGCAGTGAAATTATAGACCTCGGTGTGGATTACGATATCATTAACAAGAGCGGTTCGTGGTTCAGCTACAATGGTACTAAACTTGCACAAGGACGTGATGCCGCCAAGAGGGTGATTCAAGACAATCCTGAGCTTGCCGAAGAACTCGAAGCTAAAATCATGGAAGCCATGAATAATCCCGAGTCTAAGAAGAAAGCCGGTAAGGGTAAAGGAAAAGGCAAGGATAAGAATTCTGCCAAGAATGAAGATGATGAACCGGTAGCAAAACCGGAAGCCGACCTTGATGATCTGGATTTTGACGATGATTTACCTGATGATTTTTCTATAGAGGAAGATTGACGCATACGCTGAGGATTCAGCGATTGGTATTTTGCAACTGCATGTCTGATTTGAGTCAGCGTGCAGTTGCTTTTTTGTCTCTATTGTGTGACATAAGTGTTACATTATGGCTTGAAGTTGTTACAAATGCTGTTGCTGTGTGCGTTTCGCAACATTATGTTGCGAAATTGTAACAAGATATTGTATGGATATAATGTATTGATTAATAATGCTGTGTGTTATATTGTAACAAACTTGTAATCATATTAACATATTTTAATTTGTAAATAATTTGGATAATTAAAAACTACGTAACTTTGCATCGTCAACGACAACGAACTATTTATTTACAAATACCTAAAACATCATATTATGCGTCGATTTTCATTCATCATGTTGTGTGTAGCTATGTTCTGCCAAAATGTTGTGGCACGTCAGTTAACTGCTGAAGAGGCTTTTGATAATGCAATGTTGCAATATTCCATGAAAGCCCCCAAGGCGGCTATTCGCACAATGTCGAGCGTGATGACCGCAAGTCAGCCCACGCTATCTTATACGGTGGAAACCGATGACACACCTACGGTATATGTGTTCACGCAAAAGAAGGGTGGCTATTGGATCGTGGCTGCAAATGACGCTGTTTCCAACAGTTTGCTCGGTTATACTGATACCGGTGTATTCGATGCCGATAATATTCCCGGAAATGTGGAGTGGGTGTTGAATCAATACGGTAAGCAGGTGGCTCATGCCGCATCTATGGAGAATGTGGCTGCATCGGATGACGACCAAGAGTTGAGCCAATATGATGTTGCGCGAAATCGTAAGCAGATAGAGCCTATTATAACAACAAAATGGGGTCAGACTTATCCCTATAACCTGTATACCCCAGTTGTTGACGGTTACCAGTGTCCTACCGGATGCGTTGCAACAGCTATGGCTCAGGTGATGTACAATTTTAAATATCCTGTTTCCGGAACCGGTAAAAATACAGTGTCATTGTCAGGTACTAAATATACATTGAACTTCGACGAGGTTGTGTTTGATTGGGATGCCATAGACGCCGCTGCCGGACGTGCCAATACATCAAGCAGTTCCGACGCTATATCCAATCTGATGTATGCATGTGGAATAGCGACCGGTATGAGATATACTCCCTCTGCCAGCAGCAGCAATTACCTTACTGCTTCACGTGCCATGGTGAAATATTTCGGTTATGACAATGGTATGGCATGTCTGAGTCGTGATTTTTTCACCGCTGATGAGTGGTCGGATATAGTATATAATGAGCTTGCAGAGGGTCGCCCCGTGATGTATTCCGGTTCAAGTCCTGCAGAGGGTGGACATGCATTTATATGCGACGGGTACGATGGTGACAACTATTTTCATGTCAACTGGGGTTGGGACGGTACTTACAATGGCTATTTCCTGCTTTCGGTACTCGACCCCAAAGGAAATAATGCAGGTTTTGCTTATAATGAAAGCATCATAGTGGGTATACAGCCTGCGCGGGAAAATTCAGAGGTTCGTCCTGTAGTGCAATTTGTCTCGGAGCTTACATTCGATGCTGCTTCTTATACCCGTACAGCTAATGGTTCCGTTACCTTTAAAGATGCACGTGGAATATTCAATCAGAGTGTGGGAGCAGCCACGTTTGTTTTCGGAGCACGTCTGGTTGATGCTGACGGCAACGAGCGCTTTGTAGAGTCAAAAAGTTCATTGAAACTTCTTGCCGGTCAGGCATTCAGAACTTACACGGTGCCTATGAGCCAATTCCCCACCGAAGGACGCTGGACTGTGATTCCTGCCGTGAAAACTGAGTCAGGTGTGTGGTATGATTGCTTTATAAAACGCGATATGGAATATGCCTATGTGCTTGATGCCACTGAGTCGGAACTGAAATTCACCCCACTTTCAGAGGTTAAGAAAAATGATTTAGTGGACCGCGATGGTGTTACTGTGGCTGAATTCGAACTGCCCACCAAGATGACTTATACATACGGTATGGAAATCAAGGCTGTGGTAAATAATCTTTCAGAAAAGGAATGTACCAAAATCTTCACTCCCGTACTTAAACGCGACAATCAGATTGTAGCCACCGGTTCGGATTTGACATTCGATGTTGCAGGAAACAGCACACAGACAGTAGACTGGCGCACTTATCTACAGAATAGCGTGGATGCAGGTACCTATCAGGTTGCCATCATCAATCGCTATGGTAAGCAGGTGAGCAATGAGCTTACACTTGAAGTGGAATTGCCTACAGCGGGTATTGAAGACCTGAATGTCGATGACAATGCTGAGATTGTTAAAACTGAAGTGTTCAATATAAACGGACAATTTGTACTAACCTATGAAAACGCCCAAGAAGCAAATCTGCAACCGGGCATGTATGTACTGCGCCATACCATGGCCGACGGCAGCACTAAGACGGAAAAAGTGATGCGTCGTTGATTCCTACAGAACCAAACAGTACGGTCTAAGTGTTATAGTGTCAGAGCGATGTAAGTTCTGACACTATATTTTTTGTAACGTACAACTATTTTCTATTATGAGAAGACATCTCCTGACCTTGTCCGTGGTGTTTGCGGGCACGTTGATAGGTGCTGCACGCCAGCTGTCGCCCGCTGAAGCCATGAGCCGGGTGGAATTGCAGACGCCGAGTATGAAACCTTTGGCTGTGTCTTCGAAGTCGGAGCCGAAGCTAAAATATACGTTGAGCGAAGACGATATCAATACGTTGTATGTGTTTAGTTGCGGAACCGATGGCGGATTCCTTGTGGTGCCTGCCGACGATGTTGTAGACAGGACTCTTTTAGGCTATTCCGATAACGGTACCTTTGATTCCGTCAATATTCCCGAGAACCTGCAATGGTGGCTTATGCAATATAGCGAGGAGATTGCCGCGATGGTAAACAATGGTGGTGAATCCCAACGTGCCGGTGTGCGCGAGTCATCTGTTGCCCGGGCTGATATAGAGCCTATTGTTAAGACTTTGTGGAATCAGGAGGCGCCGTACAATGACTTATGTCCTGTGGTGGATGGTGTGCGCTGCCCTACCGGATGTGTTGCCACAGCCATGGCACAGGCTATGAATGTGTTTCAGTGGCCTGAACGAGGGATAGGGTCACATTCCTATAAACCGGTTGATGTCGGTACGACACTTTCGGTTGATTTCTCTGCCACAACGTATGAATGGGACAAGATGGAAGATGTGTACACGTCATCGAGTTCCGAAGAATCCAAGGCGGCTGTGGCGACATTGATGTACAGCTGCGGTGTTGCCATAAGTATGAATTATCACCCGAACAGCAGCGGTGGCAACTATATTACGGCATCGCGCGTGCTGGTCGATAATTTCAATTACGATAAGTCATTACGCTGTCTGGGGCGCGATTATTTCGAACTCGACGAGTGGATTGATATGATTTATGCTGAATTGGATGCCGGCAGACCTGTGCTTTACGGTGGTACCAGTACCTTAGGCGGTCATGCCTTTGTGTGCGACGGTTACCGGGAAGGCGATTATTTTCATATCAATTGGGGCTGGGGTGGTACCAGTAACGGGTATTTCCTCATCACGGCTCTGAATCCTGAGGAACAGGGTGTAGGTGGTAGTTCGGGTGGATTCAATATCGGCCAGACTATGGTAATAGGACTTCAACCACCGGTTGAAGGTTCGGAAATAATTCCGGTAGTGGAATTTGTGAGTGATTTTTCAGTTCAATCACCTACTTACGACCGTGCGGCAATTCAAGATGTCACATTCTACGATCCACGAGGAATATTCAATCAGTCGGTTGGTAAGGTCGATATGACATTTGGTGTAAAACTTACCGATGAGTCGGGAGCTGTGACTTATGTTCCGGCTACAGAGTCCATGGACTTGCTTGCAGGTCAGGCAATACGGCGTTATAGTGTACCGGCTGCCGACTTTCCGCAGTCGGGTAAATATGTGGTGACACCGGCGGTGAAGAGTAGCGGTGTGTGGACTGATGCCTGTGTGAAGATGTCCAATGTACGTTCGCTCGCGCTTGATGCATCGGCGTCGGAACTGAAGTTTTCCGCTACAGCCGAACCTGCCATCAAGGTCACAGATTTCACGCTTGATACACCGCTTTATCCCGGAAAAGAATTTAAGATAACTGCTGTGCTTACCAATGTAGGCGGTGTGGAGTACTATGAAACCGTGGAACCTGTTCTGCTCAAGGATGATGAAGAGATAGCTCAAGGTACGCCTATAGCAGTGGAACTTATGGCGGATGATTCTAAAGAATTCGTATGGGTAGGTACTTTTCCGTCATCCCTTGCCACCGGTGAGTATGTGCTTCATCTTGTGGATTCCTCCGGTAAAGGAATGAGCGAAGGTATTCCGGTTACGGTAGAAACCGCTCCGACGGAGACAGCGGCTGTTACTGCATCATCAATGTTTGTGGGTGCTACCGGTCAAGGTCTGGTGGAGTCGGAACCGGCGGAAATATCGCTTGCCGATTTTAAAGCAGAGGTGACATTGAATTGTACCGCAGGATATTTTGCCCATAATATCAAGGGATATATTTATTATGCCGCCAATCAAGGAGTGAAAACTTTCGACGGTACATTCGTCGGCATTAAGTCGGGGCAGAATACTACCGTGTCGTTCCAGGAGGATTTGTCGGATCTTGAGGTTGGGCATACATATATATTCGTACCGTGGGCGGATGATTACGGTCAATTGGGTAATCCCATGTATTTCCGGGCTTCAGGTACATCGGCGGTCGATGACATTGTGTCGGATATCGAAGTCACACTTTCGCCTAATCCCGCATACGATATGGTTTGCATAACTTCCTGTTCGGCTATTCAAGTGGTATCGGTTTACTCTATCTCTGGTGCTCAGGTAATGCGGATGGCAGGTGACGGGAATGATTCCATGACATTTACGGTAGCTTCGCTTCCTTCGGGAATATATATGGTGCGAGTGGTCGCCGATGATAATATTGTGAAAACGTTGCGCTTATTGAAGCGTTGATTCGGTTATTGATAAATGTGTTGGCTTCCATCGGCTTCCGTTGGGAGCCAATCGTTTTTATTGGGATTAGTCCCTGCGTCGGGCTTGGGCGGCGAGCATGCGGTGTCCTATACGGCAATATAGACATTTGCGTGTCTCGCAGTATTGACGGCGTAGTTGTATGAGTGCTTGTGATGAGAAGGCATCTGATATTTTTATGCCGTTGCGAGTGAATAATTCCACTATGGAATTGCGTTCGGCTGGTATATATTGCAACAGCGTTATGGCACGGTCGGTCAGTTCACTGTCGTCATGTGTCATTCCATAGGCAAACTGCAGCGGCACCACAGCGTTGATTACAAGTCCCTGTATGGATGTGCAGCTTAGTGCTGATGGGGTATTGGGTGATGGTGTGCCGAAATTATAATGGTTTGCCCAATAGCCGGTGAGGGTGGGTGTGAATAGTGATTCGGCTTCGGTCAAATCCGTTACTTTGAGTATCCGCGCAAGCATGCGGAAACCTCCGTGCAGCATGGCGGCGAGGGTGGCTATGCGACGGTGCGGAAAATTACCCGGTCTCATGCGGGACATCTTCCATCCGAGCGATTGCGGTGCCCGCAGTCCGAACTTGTGGGCAAGAAACGTGTATTCGTTGCGTAGTCGCTGTACGTAATCATCATTATGGCTGGCGGTGTCGAGCAGTCCGCTCTGACCGAACAGCAGGGCTTCGATGGCTGTGATAGAGTCGCTGTGCTTACCTAAAAATATGAGTGGCAGGCTTAATGCGAGACGTTCAAACGGTTCGCCATTCACTCCGAACCCAAGGCACCGTGCCACAGTGGCGTAGCATGTGCTCTCCCAGTCTCCTGAATACCGTTGGAGTAACTGATGTATGCGGTCGCTCTTGTCGTATATTCTTTCATACGCCAAGGTGTCGAGCCAATCTCTCAGATACAGTGGTTTCATCTCTGCAATCTTGGCTGCGCAGGGCAGGTCGCGGTCGGCACGGTTCACTAATGATTCGTAGCTGAGATGAAACTGTGGAGCGCATGGCATACGTAACTGGGGTATAGGTTCACCGTTGGAGCGGCGTATCACGGTATCGTCACGGTCCACCACATGCAATACTACCGAATCGTAGGCTTGGTCGCCATCATGGCCATGTCTGTGCCAGTCGCTTGCCTTTACGTGTATTTCCACGTCGCCCGCCCACATGCGTCCGTCAATCTGTATCTTGGCGTTGAAGAAATCAGGACCGGCATCGGTGTTCAGGCGTCCGGGGTCAATAACCTGTACAACCTGTCCGTCGACAGTGCGCATGTCGCTCTGAAGCCACAGCCTGTGCTGCCAGATATATTGCATGAGCCGTTCCATAGATGTGTGTGTTGACAGTTATCGATAGGTGAGCGTGGCACCGCAGTCTTCAAGCTGGCGTTTGATGTATTCGTAGGTTCCGATATCATATACCGGAAATATAGAGGGAGTTCCATCGACGAATTCCTTGGCTTCCTTCAAGCCTATGCCCAAAAGTTCCTTGACGCATTTCACAACCTGTAGCTTTGCAGGACCGGCTGATAGAAGAACCAGCCGTTTTGCGGTTCCGTTGGGTTGAGTATATTGGATAGGTTGGGGCTTTGGCTCGTTGGGAAATGTTACGGAGATAGTGCGTGTGGGTGTTTCAAATGTGTACTCCTCGATTCCGAGTGATGTCCCCATGGCACTGGTGAATTCTACAAAGTATGAGCCGTAAGGTATGTCGAATTTGTGGACCACATTCGGGGTTATATCTGCAAAGAAGTCACTATCGACAAGCATCATGCACTCTTCGTTGGCACGTATCTTAATGCAGCATACGTCGGGCGATGATTGCAGGGTTGTTGCCGCTACAGGTGCGGTGCTTGTTTTTCGCAGGTTGTTTATGCGGTCCTGAAGTGATTCGATACCGGCTTTGAGGTCTGCTATGGAGTGGCGTTTGAATTGTCCCGTGAAGAAGTCGAGGAACTGGTGCTGTCCGAGTCCGTTGCGTATTTTTTCCGGTAAGCTGAGTCCTTTGGGCGGAAAAGGGTAGTATTTAAGTGCTGAATCTTCGTTGAGAGGTATTATGATTCTGTTGAGTTCGACCGCCCGTGTAATTTCGAGAGCTATCCAGTCATCGGCGTTCACGCAGCGGTCCAGGCACCCCTTTGAGTAAACGAATAAAAATACCGGTGCTGATGCTATGGCTTCATAGATACGATTGTCGAAAACTCCCACGTGCGGCAGGTCGTCGGTGTCGAGAAATACTTTGTAGCCTAAGCGTGTGAGTTCTGATTTCAGTATCTGCGCCGAAGTGACTCCTGTGTCCCTCCGGTAGGATATGAAAATGTCGTATTCTTTATTCATGGCATGTCAAAAGATTGTCATATACAAATATACGACAGTTTTTAGAATACGCAAAGCTAAAATGCGTAGTCTGCCATGTATGGGGTATTGTCGGTTTGCTTTATATGGAGCGGGCGAATGCTATCATGGATATGGCGGCTTCGGCGGCTTCGCAGCCCTTATGTCCATGTGTGCCGCCTATGCGGTCGAGTGCCTGCTGCTCGTCGTTGACGGTGAGCAGTCCGAAAATTACGGGCGTGTCGCAGTCGGCATTTAGCGCGGTTATGCCTTGGGTCACGCTTTGGCATACATAGTCGAAGTGCGGGGTGTCGCCACGCACCACACATCCGAATACTATTACGGCATCGTGGCATGATGCCTCTATAATCTGTGATGCTGCGAATGTCAACTCCACGGCGCCGGGCACGGGATATATATCTATGTCGTCGTTGGTGAATCCGTTGGCAAGTAAAGTGTCTACGGCGCCACGGCACAGCTCGGAAGTGATGTGTCCGTTCCATTGTGCCACAGCTATGGCTACTCGTGCATTTTCAAGTTTTGGGAGTGTAAGTGTTGGGGTGTTTGTTGACATGTCTATGTGGGTGTGATTTTTATCTTGGGAATAATTTGTGCCAGAAGCCGAAAATGTCGAGGTTAGGGTTCTTGGCATTGAGCAGTATGTCTACTATACGCCGGTGTTCGGCGTCGGCATTGATTTTATTTGCCTTGTAGAGCATAGTGTTGAGGAGATGTATGCCTTTGTCGCGTGACGCTTTTACGGCAAGGAGTGCCTCGCCGAGGTCTATGGAGAGCTGTAGGTGCTGACGGGTGAATTCAGGGTCGAGTTTGGTAAGCGTTTTCAATGCACGTGAGAAGTACTGTACCGCCTCGCGTTGACGGTTCATCTTCATGAGTGTGCGACCCTCTGTGGTGAGCGATTCTATCAGGCGCATACCGGCACCTTCGATACCTTCATTGCTCATCCGCAGGTAGCGGTTGGTGGCTTCCTGGTATTGGGCAAGTGCGTTTGCCTGCTTTACCCGTGACTGGTACACACCGGTTGATGCGTTCATTGCCATTATGTGGGCTGAGCCATAGCGTAATGGATTTATTTTGGCAAGGCGTTCGAAGAGTTTCATCGATTTTTCAATCTCTCGTTCCGCCTGCTTGTGCTCATCGCGTGAGTTGTGTATTACGGCTATATCGTATAGAAGCGATGCGAGTATGGTTAGAAACGGTTCGTCCTTGCGCTTGGACTCCTGTGAGAGCAGGTTCAGTACGGTAGCGGCATTTGCCAAAGCCTCGTCCGTGAGTCCGGCGTGTATGTAAAGAGAGGTGAGAATCTGCATCAATGCTGCGTGAATATCGAGCAGAGTGCCGCTTTCCTCACCCATTCGTGCTACTATAGTGTCGAATTCCTTTATGCCGTCGATAGCTTCGTCGATACGGCCTTGACTTACCAGTATATTGGCTGCGCTGCGCACGAAATCGTATGCGGCGTTGAACGGCAGTTCGCTTATGGCATGACGTAGCGCGGTGATGTTGAGACTGCCCTCAGATAGAGCGGTCTCTACTCCGGTGGTTTCCGTGGCGGGTATGAAAATGGGTTCTAATGAAATATCTTTCATGCGTGCCAGGGGTTAATGGTTGGTTACTGCTGATAGCGTGCGGGTGATTAGTTCGTCGGCAGTGGTATTGTGCAGTCCGGCGATGTCGCGTCGTGTTAGCCCGAGCCGAGCCATTGAACTTATAAATCCGGCGAGTAGCGCTGCTTGTGTCGAGACTGAATCGGTGGATATGCCCGATATCTCCTTTGAGGAGTATCCTCCTGGGTGCATCAATTCCAGATTTCCGTTGGCAGTGTCGCAGTTTACGGCTGTAGGACAATAGAAGTTTATTTTGTCGCGGTAGCATTGCCGGGCATCTACTGCGCCGAATATGCTTGCGATGTCGGATTTGTGCGTGAATACGACATGTGATGTCTCGAGGTTCTCGAGTATGGCTGGCATAAGACGAGTCACTCCTCGGGTGAGTGATGATGCTATGTCGGGTACGTATAGTATGGTGGCATTGCGCTGCGTTGCGTTGTCGAGCAACTCTACAAGCTGAGGGCGCACGCGTGGGTCTAACGCAAATCCGGAGCCGAATACTACAATGTCGTCCGGGTCGATACGCGGCCATACGGTATCGAATTTCTGGTCGGGGTACCTGCCGTAGTCCACTATGTCGCCACCGGAAGTGTGACGCAGTTGTATGGGTGTTGTCCCTCCGTCGGAAAAGCGGTCGATGGATGTGATATTGACCCCATTGTCCTGCAGGTGCCGAAGCAGAATGCCACCTAAAGTATCGCGAGCCACCTCACCTACCATAGTTACGTCGTGACCATCTATTCCGAGTAATATGGCTGTGTTCAACAACGTGCCAGCAGCGCTTACATTGGCTTGCAGCGGCAATGTGGTTGCATCGGCGGGAAATGTGATGTCAATTGCGCAAGTTCCGCAGACTATGATTTTGGGCGATGACATGGTAAGTTGTCAGCAGCAACACAATTTCGAACCGAGCGATCCGCCATGGTGGCGCAGCGCGTATTGGTCTTTGGTAAATCCGGTAAGCCGCATTACGTTGACTACAAGGATGTCGCAGATCACAGTCATCATGGTTATGGAAGTGGTGGGGGTAAGGCCGTGAGGGCATACCTCAGGGGCATTGCCGGTGGTGAGGGTAGCGGTGGCAAGCTTGGCAAGTTCGCTTTCGGGGTCACCTGTGATGACTATGGTGGGGATACCGGGATATAGTTTTTCGGCTAATTCGATAAGGTCGATGATTTCACGGGTATAGCCTGAGTTGGATACCAGGAGCAATACGTCGTTAGGTTGCAGAACGCCAAGGTCACCGTGTTGAGCCTCAGCCGGATGCATGTTCACGGCCGGTGTGCCTGTTGAAGAAAAGGTAGTGGCAATATTCAAGGCTATATGTCCGGCTTTACCCATGCCGGATGTTACGAGCTTTCCACCCCGCTTGTGCACGTGCTCGATTATCAGCTCCACGGCTTTATCGTAATCGGGCGTGTAGGGGATGGATGCAATGGCTTGACTTTCGGCAGCTATGATGCTACGCATGGAGTCGGCAATGTTCATCTTACTATATATAGAAATGACACGTGTTACTAATTTTCAACTTACAAAATTACAACAATCCGTGTCATTATGCAAGTTTAAAGTTAATAAATGTTGTTGAGGGTATATGATGTGGGACAAAAGTGTACTCTTATAAGGGGCGTTGCTCGTAGGCAGATGCGGCTTCGAGCCATGCTGTATCAATGGGTGCCCCGCTTGCTGTAGCCGGGTCAAACCCCGCCATTACGGTGCGTCCCACACATTTTGTCTGTCCGGTGGCTTCATTGACCACCCGCTGTTCCAGAGTCACACTCCGTTCGCCCACATGTACTATAGTGGTCCATACCTGCAATTGCTCTCCGAAATATGATGGTGCCGCGAAGTCGCAGTCGATATGTACCACTACCATGCGGATGTCCTTGATGCTCAAACGGCCGTTGGATATGGTGGTGAAATAATCGAGTTTGGCGAGGTCCATAAACGACAGGTACACGTTGTTGTTGATGTGGCCGAGCATGTCTATGTCGGTAAATCGTGTCTGTACCTGCAGGTGGTGTCTGAACGGAACTTTTGCAGGAGCCACGTGTGGATTGTCGGATGGTAGGTATGTCGGTATGGTCATGTTGTGGTGGGTTAGTGGAATATGATGTCGGTGATGGCGTTGGAGCCTACAGCCCGGTTGATCTGTTCGACGAGCCGTGAGCGGTGGAATGCGAGCTCGTTTTTTAACGCGGCTGAAGTTATATGTACATGTAGTTTGCCGTGGTGCACGTAACGTTTGAATGTGTACCGGTTGACTCCCGGGCCTACAATTTCAGGCCATAGATAGCATGCGCGTTGTTGCGCCATGGCGTCGGTCAGTCCTGCCTGAGCCATGGACTCGTCTATGATTTCAGCTATTGATTTCGGTTCGGTTCGTTTCATTGCTGTTGCGATGAGGTGGCGAGAGTGAACCGGCCTCCCTGTACGGTCCACATCCGGTAATGACCGCCGGTACGTTCCATAATGTCATCGAGATGCTTGCGGTTGGTGTCGGTTACGAATATCTGTCCGAATTCATCGGCTGTGACCAAAGCCATAATGCGCTCCACGCGGTCGCGGTCGAGTTTGTCGAATATGTCATCAAGCAGGAGCATCGGGCGCATACCGGTGGCTGTGTGCAGGAAATCGTACTGTGCGAGCCGCAGTGCTATGGTGAATGTCTTGCATTGACCTTGCGAACCGGTGCGCCGCATGGGCATATCCTCTATCAGCATCTCTATGTCGTCGCGGTGCGGACCTACGGATGTGTACTTCACTATCTCGTCGTGGCGTCTGGCGGCATCAAGCAGTGCGGTCAGGGAACCATCGGGGCTTGCGTCCAACGACCCTTTGAATGCCAGGCTAACAGGTTCGCTGTCCTCTCCGGCTATCGCCCGGTAGTAACGATGGAACAGTCCGGTGAGTTTGTCGACCCAGCTCTGCCGTATGGCATGTATGTATCTTGCTGCCATGTCCATGGCAGTTTCTATGGCTTCGTAAAGTGTGTGGTCGACTATTCCGGCACGAAGGAGACGGTTGCGCTGCTCCACGCCGGCATTGTAACGGATCAGTGCGTCGAGGTATCGTTTGTCGCTTTGCGATATCACCATGTCCATCCATCGGCGGCGTTCCTCGCCCGAGCCGCGTATCAGGTCTATATCCTGCGGAGCTGCCATTACAAGTGGGAATGTGCCTATGTGTTCGCTCAAACGGCTGTATTCCTTACCACCGCGTTTCAGGCTTTTGCGCTTGCCGCGTACCATGCCCAGCGATAGCTCCTCGGGGGTGTCACGGCGGATGTACCGGGCTTTTGCCATGGCGAAATCCTCGCCACGGCGCAACAGCATGGTATCGGTCATCCCTGAAAAACTCTTGCAGAAACTCAAGTAAAATATGGCATCGAGCAGGTTGCTCTTGCCCATGCCGTTATTGCCCAAAAAACAATTGATTTTCGGGGAGAACTCCAATGAGGCCTCCGCAATGTTCTTGAAATTGGTAAGTGAAAGTCGCTCCAGATACATATCAGATACAAAAATACGGATAAGCGAGCGCAATGCCAAATTTATTTGGGCATTGCCGAACGAAAGTATTTAAGATGAAGTCAAAAATACGGATAAGTGAGCGCAGTCCCAAATTTATTTTCATCTCCGGCATGAAAAAAAGGGCATGGAAATATCCGGAAATTCAATATGTGGTAAATTCGATTATGTGGCTGATTGATTATTCCTTCTGATAATCGAGATAATGGAATATGCTGCTACGATTATAAACTGCAAAACATTAAGGCATAACAGATAGAACCACCATGTGAGTCCCGCGCCACCTTCGCTCTTGAACAATAGTCCGTAACTCAACAGGGAATTATATCCCAACCAAAATATAATATTGCATAATGCTGTTCGGTATCTGAACTTACGAATAATGGCTATGGCAATCAGCGACAGTGCAAACGCCACAGCAAGGAGCAATGTATCTTCACTCCATGATGAGCATAAGCATACTGAAACAGCCATAATTGCTCCGATAAT
>OFFB01001252.1_pt1 | contig 16188 bp, 10 predicted proteins | sample 1521281 | NCBI WGS metagenome assembly OFFB01 (sample SAMEA3504109, study PRJEB24116) | mouse gut metagenome | biome: mouse gut; feature: mouse-associated habitat; material: faeces | place: Denmark | collected 2011
TGCGGAAGCCATGATCGTCGTATCGGAGATGGGAGAACAGTGGTCTCCGCATACTGCGCCGGCCATACAGGCGGAAATGGAAATGATCATAAGCTGGGGATTGGATTCCGCAAATACGGCAACTACAATAGGGATAAGAATGCCGAAGGTACCCCAGGAAGTCCCCGTGGAAAAAGCGAGGAAACAGCCTACGAGAAAGATAATGGCCGGTAAAAAGTTCATCAAAGAACCTGCGCTCTGATTCATGATATCGGCGACAAATACGGCCGCCCCGAGACTGTCGGTCATAGCCTTTAACGTCCATGCAAAAGTAAGGATGAGGATCGCTGGAACCATTGCCTTAAAACCGTTGGGAAGGCATTCCATGCATTCCTGGAAGCTTAAAACCCTTCGGATCAAATAAATAATAATCGTAATAATGATAGCGCAGATGCTGCCGAGGGCGAGTCCTACCGATGCATCGGAGTTGGAAAAGGCAGCTACAAAGCCGGCGCCTTCAAAAAATCCACCGGTATAGATCATACCGATGACGCAGCATATGATCAGGGTGACGATGGGAATGAGAAGATCGGCCACTTTCCCCTTCGGATTGGCGGGGCCGGCTTCCTTTCCGGTATTTTTTTCACCCATGGAGAACAGGTCTCCTTTCAGAGCGTTGGCTTCATGGGATTTCATCGGCCCGAAGTCCACATTCATAAGGACGAGGGATACCATCATAAGAATGGTCAAAATAGCGTAAAAATTGTAAGGTATGGCACGGATAAATATGGAAAAGCCGTCCTCGCCTTCCACGAATCCGGATACGGCTGCCGCCCAGGAAGAGATCGGCGCGATAATGCAGACAGGAGCCGCCGTAGCATCGATCAGATAAGCCAGTTTCGCACGGGACACTTTGTGTTCATCCGTTACCGGCTTCATTACGCTGCCTACTGTCAGGCAGTTAAAATAATCGTCGATAAAAATAAGCACGCCGAGGGCGATGGTAGCAAGCTGCGCGCCGGCACGGGACTTGATTTTTTCCTTGGCAAAATGCCCGAAAGCAGCGGATCCTCCGGCCCGGTTCATCAGACTTACCATGGCTCCCAGTATGACGAGGAAAATAAGGATTCCTACATTGTAACTGTCGGAAAGCACGGCGGCAAAGCCGTCGTTAAAAATATGCGTGAGCGTGGTCTCGAAGGAAAATCCCGAATAAAACAGCCCGCCCACCAATATTCCGATAAAGAGGGAGCTGTAGACTTCCTTTGTGATAAGGGCCAGCACGATCGCCACGATCGGAGGAACGAGAGCCCAAAAAGTAGCATACATGGCAGGGATGTATTCCTCTCCGGCTTCCGCTGCAAATGCGGTAAGAGGTATAAGCGCCATGCAGAGCAATAAAAGTCCTGCTCCGTAATACAATTTTTTCTTTTGCGTTTTCATTTTATGTACCTCATTTCTTTTGAGTATGTATAATTATGTATAAATACAAAAGAATTCTATCACTAAATGGTATAAAAATGAAGTATTTTTTATATTTTTTCAAAAAATTCTATAAAGAGAGAATAAACAGGCCCTTACCGGAAAGGCAAGGGCCGTAAAAATATCATATGATTGCTAAAAACGATCGGAAATCCGGCATTAATATACCATAGCTTCTTCCTTGCCGGTCATAACGCGGATTGCGCCTTGTGCAAGAGCCAGAAGTTCATCTTCGCCAGGGTATACGGTAACCGGAGCGATAAACGCTGCACGTTCCTTCAAACCTTCTGTCACAGCTTTGTCATATGCGATGCCGCCGGTCATGATGATCTGATCCACTTTGCCTTTCAGAACACATGCCATGGAGCCGATATCTTTGGCAACCTGGAGGATAAATGCTTCGCGGATCTCCGCTGCTTTTTCATCACCATCATCCACCATCTTATCCACGTCGCGCATATCGTTGGTATTCAGGTAAGCGTTAAAACCGCCGTTTCCTACGAGCTTTTTATAAACTTCTTTTTCCGTATATTTTCCGGAGAAGCACATTTTGACCAATGCGCCGGTGGGAACGCCGCCCGCTCTTTCCGGGGAGAATGCTCCGTCACCGTCAACGGCATTGAATACGTCCACTACTTTGCCTTTTTCGTGAGCGCCTACGGAAACGCCTCCACCCATGTGAACAACGATCAGGTTCAGGGAGTCGTAAGAAACGCCTTTTTCATTGGCATAACGCTTTGCAACCGCTTTCTGGTTCAGCGCGTGGAAGATGCTGGCCCTGGGAAATTCGGGAACGCCGGAATATCTCGCGATAGGCATAAGCTCATCTACGACTACGGGATCTACGATATAAGAAGGTGCGCCGATGGAATCCCCGATTTCTTTTGCAAGGATGCCGCCCAGATTAGAAGCATGCTGTCCCTGGACGCCCACTTTCAAATCTTCCAGCAGATCGTCCGTAACGGGATAAGTGCCTCCTGCCACGGGTTTGAGCATGCCGCCGCGTCCGACGATGACATCGAGGGAGTTCATATCGAAATCTTTTTCCTTCATCAAATCCAGAATAATGTTTTTCCTGAAATCTTTCTGGTCTACGATAGAAGCATACCGGGCGATCTCTTCCGTAGAGTGTCTTAAGGTTTCTTCAAATAATAAAGTTTCGTCTTCGAATACGCCGATTTTTGTAGAAGTGGAACCCGGATTGATAATTAAACTTTTGATTGACATAGCCTATTCTCCTTTTTATATAATGAAATAATTTTATTTCAGGTATTCTGCTACAACTGCGCCAAGAGCGAGGGAATTTACCTTGACTTCCATGGAGTCCGAACGGGAAGTCAGGATAACAGGCGCTTTGGTTCCTGTTAAAATATTGCCGTTCTTTAAATTGGCGGTATGCACCATCGCTTTATAAACAAGATTGCCGGCGTGGATATCCGGGAAAAGAAGGATATCGGCGTCGCCCTGGATCGGCCTGTCGGTTGCGCCTTTATGTTTTGCCGCTTCCGCATCAATGGCAAGATCAAGGGAAAGAGGGCCGTCCACGATACAGTCGGTGATCTCCCCGTCTTTGTTCATGCGGGTGAGTTCCGCCGCTTCCACGGTGACGGGCATCTTCGGATTGACTACTTCCACAGCGGCGAGGGGAGCTACTTTCGGACATTCGATGCCGCAGGCTTTCGTGATTTCCAGTGTATTGTTAATGATATGTACTTTGTCTTCCAGAGTGGGATAAGGGATAAAAGCTACGTCCGTTAAAAACAGCAGATGATCGATGCCTTCCACGTCGAAAACGCATACATGGGATAAAGGTTTGCCCGTTCTAAGTCCGACTTCTTTGTCGAGGACGCTTTTTAAGAAATGTTTTGTGTCGATGAGGCCCTTCATATACATGTCGGCTTTGCCTTCATGAACCAGCTTAACCGCTGCAAGGGAAGCCTCGATATCGTCCTCTACGTTCACAATTTCAAAGTCGCTGATATCCACCTGGATGTCAGATGCAATGGCCTTGATTTTGGATTCATCCCCTACTAAGATAGCGTCTGCGATCTTCCTGTCTTTGGCCGTCCTTACAGCCTCCAGAACGGCGGAATCCTGCGCAACGGCAACGGAAACCTTTTTCATGGGGATTTCTTTTACCTTGGAAATTAAATCGTCAAAAGTTTTGCTCATTTGTCTGCACCTCGTACTCATGAATTTTTGTGTTTTACCTTACAATTAGGGTACAACTTTACTAATCGTTAAAATAATAACACTTCTTATAATTAAGGTCAAGGGGGGGAACACGACAAACGCATGAGTAAATAAATGATACGTTTGCCGCGGGCAATAACCGGGAACAGAGCCTTTGATTTCAGAATGCTACCATTGATTCCAGGTCATATAAATAACGGTAGTAAGGAAAAGAGTAATCCATATCAGAAGGCAGGTGGCGCGTCGGAATATGGATGCCTGTTTTTCGCAGGAAGGGCTGCCGGGGTTAGAACTGCGGACAGCCCTGCCGGTATCCGTGGAAGAACTGCCAGCCAGGCCGATAGAGATATAAACGAGGCAGATGACGATATAGCGGAAATCGCTGCTGCACGTATAGGGATATTTTAAGGAAAAAACAACAAAGCTTAATAAAACGGCCAAATAACCGGAAGCGAGAAAGAGAGCTTCACAGGCGGCTGAATGACGGCGTTGTTTTTTGGCGGAAATATATTTCCGGCATTGCGAAACGAGGAAAAGAACGGCCGAACAAAGGGCGGCAATGATGGCGAGAGGATATACGGCCTGGCAAAGAATAAGAGGCAGACCGGAAAGTTCCTGCGGATATACTTCTGTAAATAAAGAGGTCTGGAACATAATAACCCATGTGTTGTGGATGGCGTCGCCGCTTAAGGGATGGAAGGGAAAGGAAAAATGCCAGTCGGCGAATGCCGGAAGGCCAATTCTGTCCCAGATTCCATAATTTCCCGTATACATGACCGAAGCTTCTGTGGCTGAGGATATGCCGGGTTTGACATGAAAACGGATGAGGTTGCGGATGATCCAGGATAAACCGATTGATCCGGCAACGAGGGCGAACAACGCATAATTGCGGATGGACAGAAGAATGTCCCTGCGCTTTTCCGACCGGATGGTTCGGATAAAATCCAGCAGAAAAATAAGCCCTACAGGAAAGGCAATGACAGCGGTATTGATTTTGCAGAGCATGCCAAAACCTATGGAAAGGGCAATGAAAATCAGATTTTTAAGCGTTTTTTGCCTGATCCAGCAGAGGGAGGCATAGATACAACAGGCAAGAAGCAGGGTGGAAAGCATATCGTTATTGACGCTGCCGGACATGATCGTAAGGGCCGGATGAAAGGCGACAAGGAGCAGACCGGTATAAAAAGGCTTGCCATGCGCGCCCAGTTTCCTTAAAATAAGAAAGGTCAGGAGCATCAACAGGCCGGAATAGAGGAGGGGGAGAATCTGGAGATTTTCAAATGCCAGATCCTCAGGCATTCCGATTCCGGTCAGGAAGATCAGCCAAAGCCCGGATAACGCATAATGGAGGGGCGGATGGTAGTACGAAAAGAGCTGGTAAGGGTTCAGGTCGGGCAGCCGGCGGAATTTATAGATATATTCAATGTAGCCGATATGGCCGGGATTGATCTGGCTGGTGGCAATTCCCGTATAAACGCCTTCGTCATGCTGTCTGTCGTAAAGGCCCGACAGAAGGACATAACAGGAATGAAATAACATTCCTGAAAAAATAATGGCATATATGATTTTTTCTTCCGTCAATTTTCCTGCCCGGTGCAGAAAAAAGAGGGAAAAAGGAACTGCCGAAAAAAGCAGCAGACAGCCGTGCCATATAACATCCCGGGGAAGCCGGGAAAGCACGGGGATACCCTGGATCAGCGCAGATGCCAGGCAGAAAGTGAAGATAATAAGTAAGGTGGATTTTACATGTTTGCTTAATGGATTTGTCATAGGTATGGAACCCTTTCGTGAAATAATAACCTGCTTGCGCATCGGTATTATTTATTATAACATATTATTGACATTTTACGAACAAATCCTGCTCCGGCGGATGACGGCAGGCCAGACTTGGTTGATCTGCCGGGCAGATGAAATACATGGAATGAGGAGAGAAAACAGTGATGCAAAAAACTGGAGAGGCGCGGAGGGAGATGGGAAGAAAAAAAATAAAGAAGGGCTGGCCGGTATTTTGGATTATCCTTGGGGTGCTGGCGGCGGAGATTTTTATTTTTAATTTTTCCGCATGGAAGAGCCTGTTTTATAAGGAACGGGCGGTTTTTGAACAGATCGGCGTGGAAGGCGGGGTTGAAACAACGGAAGGATCAAGGGAATATGTGGTACCCGAGGGGATCTTGACTTTACACATTGCCGGAGTGGACAGGAAAATACATAATCTTTTCTTTGCCGTGGATTTTTCGGAAGAAGAAGGCATTCCTTATACGGTGACAATGACGGATGCGGGGAATTATTATCCCTATTCCCTGCCGGAGAGGATGCTGATGCCAGGAATCAGGAAAAGCTATTATACGAACGTCTATCCTTCCGGGAAAGCGGGAGAGGTAACGGTGCAATTTGCGGTGCCGGCAGGAAGCGTGGCGACGGTAAATGCAATCTGTGTCAATGCCCGTATTCCTTTTTTATTCAGCATAGGAAGAGTGGTTCTGTTGCTGGGCGCAGCATTTTTATTTTATCGGGCATCATGGAAGGAAAAAAGACAGCAGGAGGCGGAACGCTGTCTCGGAACGGCAAAACAGGCAATTATGATCGGAGGAACGGTTCTTCTGCTGACAGGGATGGCGTGGAAGCTGGCTCATGTAAATCCCATATGCATCGTGTCGCCCTGGCCCCATCACAAACAATATCAGGAATTGGCAGAAGCCATGGCAGAGGGACATTTTTATCTGGATTTCGAACCATCGGAAGGGCTTATCCAAGCGGAAAATCCCTACGATACAATCTATCTTCAGGCAAATGGCATCGATTACAGGGCGGATTATGCTTATTTTGAAGGAAAGTATTATGTTTATTTTGGCGTCGTACCGGAAATCTTGCTCTATTTACCTTACTACTTGCTGACGGGCGGGCATTTGTCTAATTATATTGCCGTCTTTCTGTTTTACAGCGGCTTTCTTCTGGCAGTATTCGCCCTGCTTTGGGAAATCGTGAAAAAATGGTTTCCGAAGACTCCTTTTTTCATTTATCTCATGATAAGCGTTCTTACCGTATGCGCGGGAAACTATTTGTTCGTAATTGCCAGACCGGATTTGTACGACACGCCGATTATGGCGGCCAATATGTTTACGGCAGCCGGGTTTTGGCTGTGGATCAGAGGAAAATATACGCTATCCGCAGGGAAGAGAAAGATATGTTATATTCTAGGTTCCCTGAGCATGGCCCTGGTGGCCGGATGCCGCCCGCAGATGCTTTTATTTTCATTTTTGGCCATCCCTCTTTTTTGGGAAGAAGTGATAGAAAAAAGGGAGCTGTTTGGTAAAAAAAATCTGTGGGATACGTTTTGCCTTTGCATTCCTTATGCCTTTGTAGCGGCAGGAATTATGTATTACAACGCGGCCAGATTCGGATCTCCGTTTGATTTCGGAGCGGCCTACAGTCTTACGAGCAATGATATGACGAAGCGGAGCTTTAATTTTTCACAGACATTGCTCGGGCTTTGGCATTATTTTTTCCGTCCGCCTGTAATTGGGAGCGATTTTCCTTATTTGGAAGGCGTTCAGATTGCATCCGGTTCTTATATGGGAAAATTAAATGCGGAATATACTTATGGAGGGTTGCTGGCAAGCAATGCGTTTTTGTGGCTCTTGCTATGGCTGGGAAGAGGCAGGGAACTGCTAAGGAAGAAGAGGATATATGGCATGGCATTGTCGGGGATTGTGGTATCGGCAGTTCTTGCCGTTGTGGATGTGACCGGAGCCGGAATCCTGCAAAGGTATATGGTGGATATGGTATGGGGCGTATGGTTCGCCGCCGTGCTTGTCTGCCTGGCGTTGACAGAAAAGGCGGCGGAGAAAGGCGCTATAAGGAAATGGACGGTCTGCCTGGCAGTCATATGTATTCTTCAGGCGTTTTATGGTTTGGGGGTGATCTTTGGAAATGGAGATCTGAGCGTGAATGTAAGAACATCTAATCCTGAATTGTATTATTGGCTGGAGGGGTTGATGAGGTTTTAAGGATCTACGATATATGAAGATTTTGGACTAAATGTCCAATCTTTTCTACCGTTTTTTCATTGACAATCAGGGAGCGGTAATGCTATTATAATTGAACAATATTCGTGAAAATGATAAATGACGTGAAACCTGTCGATCGGAATGCGATTTCCGATAGATAGGTTTTTTTGTCCCAAAACAGGGAGATACATTGCATCAAAAGAGGGAATTGAGACAGGAACAGAAGAGAATGAAGGAGAATATAGATGAAGAAAAAAAAGAGATTCATACGGATAACAGCCGTTTTGTTTGCAGCAGCGCTCGCCATGCCGGCCACATCTTATGCGAAAGAGGCAGAAAGGATATCGGGGAAGATCCATCATATACATACGGGAAGTCCTGAGGAGGGCGGAGGATGTTATGGTGAGGAAGTGAGGCACATTCACCAGGGGAGCGGGGAGAAAGGCGGAGAGTGTTTTCTCGCTCCGGTTTATCATGTCCACCGGGGAAACGAAAGAGGCGGAGAATGTTATCAAAAAGAGATAGTGCATGTTCACAGGGGAACGGAGGAAGCAGGGAAGGGTTGTTATGGAGAACCGGTTTATCACAAACATGAGGGAAGCGCTAATGCAAAGGGAGGATGTTATAGCCAGCCGGTCTATCATAAGCATACCGGAAGCACGGCGGGAAAAGGAGGATGCTATCATCAACCGGTCTATCATGTTCATACGGGGAGCCAGACAGCGAAGGGCGGTTGCTATGGCCAGCCGGTTTATCATGTCCATAGCGGAAATGCGTCATCAAAAGGTGGCTGTTACCAGAAAGCAGTTTATCATGTTCATGCGGGAAATGAAACCTCGGGCGGCGGTTGTTACGAGCCGGTAACCCACCAACATACGGATTCCTGTTATCGGGAAGAGGAATGTACTATGAAATATGAAGGGAATTTTCAGAAGGTGAGGGAAGAGAGCGGTTACTGCTATCATCATGGGAATACACTGGTCATGCATTTCAAGGGAATTTTCAGTCATATGGATTGTGGCATGGGAACGACGGAGGGAACCCATAGTACTTGCTGGACTTGCCAGCACATGAACAAAACGCATACTTATAGAAGAATCGTCTGCGGAAAAACGGATAAAACCGTAGAAAAATACAGACGTGTCTGTGGGAAAGAGACAAGTACCGTGGAATCGTGGGAGATTGGCTGCGGAAAAAATGGTTCCAGTGTGGAAAAATATGAATTGAACTGCGGAAAGAATGAAAAAACCGTAATTTCCTATGAGAAAAACTGCGGTAAGAATGAAAGTACTGTGGACAGCTATAAGACAGGCTGCGGGAAAACGGAAACATCGATAGAAAAATATAGATTAAACTGCGGAAAAACGCAGACAGATGTGGATGCTTATGCACTCAGCTGCGTAAAAGATGCAGAAACAATAGACGAGTATAATCTTTCCTGTGACAAGACGGAAGAAACGGTGGACAAGTATGCGCTTTCCTGCGAAAAGAGCGAGGATGAAAGTTATGCGGAATTTTTAGTGGTAAACCAGCATCCCGAATGGACGGGAAAAGACGTGGTTTTACAGGCGGCAGTTCATGATCCCGAGGGATTTCTTCAATTACCGGAAAGTCCCTTTTTGTGGAAGGGAAAAGAAGCGGAAGGCATATCGGCAGATGAAGTAAAAGTGAAAGAAAATGGGATATATTATGTGAGGCTTCTGGCAGAAAACGAGGATGTGGATAAAAAAGAATTGGTTTTATCCATAGAGGTCAGGAACATTGATGTGACGGCACCCGCGATAGAAGGGATCAGTTATTCGGGACAGGGAGAGAGAAAAAGCGATATGATTTACGTGACGGCAAAGGATGTTCAGCCGGATGGAAGTCCGGGAAGCGGCCTGGCTTCGGAAGCATATTCTTTTGACGGAGGAAAGAGCTGGCAGAAAGAAAACGGAATGGAATGGAAGGCAGGAGGAACCGTTTCTATTGCGGTCAGGGATCAATGCGGAAATGTGTCCGTGCAAAATATAGAAATAAAAGATATTGGAAATGAAGACAAAGACAGCGGGGAAGAAACCGAGGAAACGGAAAAGAAGGAAGAAGGAACGGAAGAAACCGAAAAGAAGGAGGAAGAAACGGAAGAGAGCGAAAAGAAAGAAGAAGAAACAGAAGGAACCGGGAAGAACGAAGAAAAGAAGGAAGAGACCGGGAAAAAAGAAGAAGGGGAAAAAGATAAGGAAGGAAATTCAGGAGGCAATCCGAACGGAAGTACAGGAGGAGATACGGGAAAAAACACGGGTTCCGAAAATAAGCAGAATGAAAATCAGGGCGCAGGGCTGGTGAAGATGGAAGAAGGGAACGAAGAGGATAAGCAACCGGACGAAAAAGAGCCGATGAAGAAAGGAAAAAGCAATTCCGAAAAAAAGAAGAAGACGGAAGGAAAAGAGAAATCGGAGGAAGAGGAGAAAGAAAACGGGACGGAAAAAACCGGAAAGCGCAAGATCAGGATACCGGATAAGAGAAAAACATATGAAAAAGAAACCGTTCAGGCCAAAGTGCCGGAAAATGCAGCCATGCCGGAAGAAGGAAGTCATATCCGAGTCGCAAAGCAAGCGGAAGCGGCGGGAAGGGTAGTCAAGGCGGTTACTTTTACCATAAGCGGTATTATGCTGGCATCGGGGATGCTGTATCTGATTTATTTGATGTTTCGGAGCATACAGGTTTACGATTGCGATGGGGAAGGAAAGGCCAGATATGCCGGCAGCTGTATTATGAAGAGAACCGGGGATGGCTTTGAAGTAAAAATTCCCGATATGATATGGGAACATTCCGCTACGGGGCAGTATAGTCTGCGGCCGGGCAGGACATTTGTAAAAAGGAATAAAGGGAAAGAACTGACAGTAATAGCCGGAGAACAGAGAGGATCGGTATGGATTGATCGGGAAATTCCGTTCAGGGTGACAATGCATGTATAAAATGCAAAAAAATGAATATTAATTCTTGATTTTCCATGATGAACATGATATGCTGACCTATAGCTAAATTGGGTGCTGGAAACAGCATTGTAAAATGGAATCAGGAGGATGATATTATGAAGAAGTTATTAGCGATAATGATGGCATCCGTATTATGCCTATTTCTTTTCACTGCGTGCGGAGGAAATTCCGAAGAAGCTTCCGGGGAGGCGGCTCCGGCAGAAGAGACAGCGAATGCCGGAAACGAAGAAGAGGCTGCGAACGAAGAAAGTGCGGAAGGCCAGGGCGCTTTGGACGACGGAGTGCTGAACGTGGGAACAAACGCGGAGTTTCCACCTTTTGAATATGTAAATGACAATGGGGAACCGGATGGCTTCGATATTGCCCTGATCAAAGCGATTGGCGAAAAGCTGGGCGTTGAAGTACAAGTGGAAAATATGGAATTCGATGCTCTGGTGGCTTCCATCGGGAGAAAAATCGATGTCGCTATCGCCGGCATGACGATTACGGAGGAGAGACAGAAGATGGTTGACTTCAGTAATCCATACTATATAGCGGTACAGTATGTGATCCTGCCGGAAGGCTCTGCGATCGCAACGGCGGATGACCTGAAAGGGAAAGCGATCGGCGTACAGCTCGGTACGACAGGGGATATTCTTGCGGAAGATATTGAAGGGGCAGAGGTTGCCCAGTATAATAAGGCATTGGATGCCGTAAACGACCTGATAAACGGAAGATTGGATTGCGTGATCGTGGATAAGAATCCGGCGTTGGTATTTGCATCCAAATTCGAAGGAAAAGTAACGGCGGTAGATGGGGAACAGTTTGGTTTTGAAACGGAGGAGTATGCAATCTCTTTACCGAAAGGTGATACCGAACTGGCTGACAAGATCAATGCAGCGTTGCAGGAGTTGATGGAAGACGGCACCTTTGATGCGCTTGTGGAAGAATACATCGAAGGCGGCGGCAAGTAACGGATTGCCGGGAAGAGTTGCGGCCTGTTATAAAAACGCAAATCAGATGAGGAAAACAGAGGATAGCGGGATATCCGCTATCCTTTTTCCAAGTGACGCTTGAGAGCGCGCGTGGACAAGAATGGATAGGATAAGAAAGGATGGCATGAGATGCAGGCATGGTTGGAAAGGGTGGCAGAGATGTTCGATGCCGCATTTATTAGCGGAGACCGGTGGAAATTGTACTTGCAGGGGCTGGGAGTGACTTTGCAGATTGCGGCGTTTGCCGCAATATTGGGCATGATTATCGGTACGATTCTGGCGTTTATGAAACTGTCGGTAAGAAGAAACGGGAAAAAGACAATATTGGCGGTGATTGCCAATATCTACATAGATGTTATCCGGGGAACGCCTTCCGTACTTCAGCTGATGATCATGTGGTTTATCATATTTTACAGCGCTAAAAACCGGGTGGCGGTAGCGGTTCTTTCCTTCGGGATTAACAGCGGCGCTTATGTGGCGGAAATCGTGCGTGCGGGTATACTGGCGGTAGATAAGGGCCAGATGGAAGCGGGGCGTTCGCTTGGGTTGTCCAGAACACAGACAATGGTCTCCATTATTATTCCACAGGCAGTAAAAAATGTCCTTCCTCCTATCGGAAATGAATTTATCGTGCTGTTAAAAGAAACGGCGATTGTAGGTTACGTGAGCCTGACGGATCTGACAAGGGTGGCAAACCAAATCGCATCCAGGACATACGAACCGTTTATGCCATTGATCGGAGCGGCCGTTATCTATTTTGTAGTAATAAAAATACTGACAATCTTGCTGGAAAGGTTTGAAAGGAGGCTTCGTAAAAGTGATAATCGTTAAAGAACTACATAAAACATTTGAAAATAATCATGTCTTGCGGGGAGTAAATTATCATGTACAACAGGGAGAAAAAATTGTTGTGATCGGCCCTTCCGGTTCGGGAAAAAGTACATTTTTACGTTGTTTGAATCTGTTGGAAGTACCTACCAGCGGGGAGATCTGGTTTGACGGCGTGAATATCACCGACCCGAAAACGGATATCGACAAGGTGCGGGAACATATGGGAATGGTATTTCAGAATTTCAATTTGTTTAACAACCTGACGATCATGCAGAATATTACGTTGGCTCCGGTAAAGCTGAAAATCATGGAGAAAGAGGAAGCCGGAGAAAATGCGTTAAAGCTGCTCGAGCGGGTGGGACTTCGGGAAAAAGCGGACGCTTACCCGAGCCAGCTCTCCGGCGGGCAGAAGCAGAGAGTCGCTATTGTCCGTTCTTTGGCTATGAACCCGCGCGTTATGCTGTTTGACGAGCCTACTTCCGCACTGGATCCCGAGATGGTGGGAGAAGTCCTTGCTGTTATGAAAGGACTGGCAGAAAGCGGTATGACAATGGTAGTCGTGACCCACGAAATGGGATTTGCCAGAGAAGTAGGAACAAAAGTGCTGTTTATGGACGAAGGAGTCATCATGGAGGAAAATACGCCGCAGGAATTTTTCAGCCATCCAAAGAGCCAAAGGCTTCAGGACTTTTTGTCCAAAGTATTATAGGAAGGATTCCCTTGTCTTTCAGGGCTTCTAATAAATGGAAGCAGCAGATAAAGGGGCATCGTATATGCCAGGGAGTAGGCATAACGGAATTCCGAGGAGACAGGCGTCGCGACCAGCAAGGTCAGGATAACAGCCAGTCCGGGCAGGAACAGGATGAACCGCTGGTACTGCTTTTTGGCAAAAACGACAGCGATACAGCCGGTCAAAGTCCAGAACATAGCTCCCATGCTGAAAAGAAGTCCGTAAAGCGGGAGCATATCTCCCAGTTTTTGCAGGATTTCTTTTGTTTTTACGATAAAAGGGCCGCCGATCAGGGGATGGCTTGTAACGCCCGTTTCATTGGCGATAATGCCGTCGATATCCCCAACAGTGTATGCAACATCGGGATACCAGTAACCGATCGTCTGGTCGATGTATGCCCGTATATAAGTGGACGGATACCGGAGGCCGAGGGATAACCAGAGTTTCAAATATTCTCCCTTGTGTTCCGTCAGATAGCCGGGATCTCCGGCCCGTACCAGTTCTTTCATATTGTCGGCAAAACCGGGAGCGTACAATTCCTTAATATAGGTAGTATCTATGACTTTGTGGATGCTTTCCCATTCTTCTTCCGTCAACTCCTTATCTTCACAAATAACCCTTGCCGTCTGCTGCAAAGGAATACAGATGGATTCCACAAAGTCGGGCTGTACGACATGAAAGGCGTTCATTACCGGGATTTTTACGACCAGCGCTATGAACAGAATCACAAGATGCAACGGCAGCATTTGGATAAGATGCCGGCGAAAAGCATATAACAGGAAGGGCAGGGAAAATAAAAAAGCATACCATCCGTTGGTGCGGAAGAGGCATATCATGATCCCGGAAAGGATATAGATAATGCGGGAGGAAAGCTGCCCGGAATGAAAAAAGAACAACCGGGCAAGAGCCGTGGTAAAAAGCAGGACGGAACCGGAAAACATGACGTCTTTCCATACGGTAACGGCAAAAACTGCATGATAGGGAACGAGAGCATAAAAAGCGGTGATAAAATAACAAATATTGTTTTTAACGCCCAGCTTTAAGAGCGTGGCAATCAGCCAGGATACGCAGGCCGACAGAAAGCACATTTGGAATAAGGTAAAAAAAGCGAGGGCGGCGTTTTGATTTCCGGTCAGGAAAAATCCAAAGGAATAAAGCGCCTTTAAAACCATGGTATGAGCCCATGGATGGTGGTTGTTATATGGGATCATGGCAAGAACCTGTTCCAGCTGATTGACGCTGTCAGGAGTCATAATGGCAGGATATTCGTAGAGAAAATAAGGGAGCCAGCCGAGCAGACAGGCAAAAAAGCAAAAAAGCGGAATGTGCTTGACTTGTTTGGGATTTTCTGTCAAAGTATAAGGAACTAAAAGGATGAGCAGCAGAGAAAACGAATGGAAAATAAGAAAAAAGAACCCTATGCTGCAAACGGCCAAAATTACCAGCCTAAAAAGCCTGTGGTCGAGCCCGGCCGTTAAGGAAAGAGATTCGGCCAGAAGAAACAGAAGGGTAAAAGAGAAGGAAACAGCCAGGGCAACAGCGGTGGTATGCCTTGTATAGATTTCCTTTCGTTTTTCTTCGAGTTGTGAAATATATTTAAAATAAAGAAAGAACGTGATAAACAGTATAGGAGTCAGGATACTTCTGGAGGAAAGGCCGCAGGTACGGCAGACAGCCCAAAGCGAAAAAAAACTCTGGACGAGAAGGACAGGGATAACAAATTTTTTACTGTATGGGAAAGCGAACATAAATACCTCCGTGGAAAATTCTGAATTATATTTAAAAAATAATAGTATTTTTAATCATTAATGATATCATATAATGAATTGCGCAGAAGCGCAAGTATGTCATCGACCGGACAGCCGGAGGAGGAAAAGGATATGATTACTGTAAGCTTATGTATGATTGTAAAAGACGAAGAAGAAACTTTGGGAAGATGCCTGTCCTGCCTTTCGGATTTGGTGGATGAGATCATTATTGTAGATACGGGTTCGACGGATCGGACAAAAGAAATAGCTGCGGAATATACGGGGAAAATATATGATTTCCAGTGGGTGGATGATTTTTCGGCTGCCAGGAATTTTGCGTTCTCAAAAGCGTCCGGGGATTATATTTATTCTGCCGATGCGGATGAAATTCTGGATGAGGTAAACAGGGAAAGATTCCGGGTATTAAAAGAAAATATGATTCCAGAAGTGGAGATTGTCCAGATGTATTATACGAATCAGTTAAAGTTCCGTACGGTATATAACTACGATAAGGAATACCGGCCTAAGCTGTTTAAACGGTTAAGAAATTTTACATGGATCGATCCGGTTCATGAAACGATAAGGACGGCCCCGGTGGTTTTTGACAGCGACATTGAAATTATCCATGAACAGACGGAAAACCACGCAAAAAGAGATTTGGAAGCCTTGCACAGAGCTGCGGTGAGAGACGGTGTGCTGTCACAGAGATTGTTTGATATGTATGCGCGGGAGTTGTATTTGGCCGGGGACGAAGAAGACCTGAACAATGCGGAAGGTTTTTTTGAAAATATATGCAATGGCGGGACGGGCAGCAGCGAAGAATTAAAAACTGCCCTCTGCATTATGGTGCGAATAGAAAGGAAGCTGGGGAATATATCTAAGTTTTTCAAATATGCGGCAAAAGCGATTGCGGTAGGCGGCGTTTCGGAATTGTGCCTGGAATTGGGAGACCACTATATGGAGTTGGAAGATTATGAGGAAGCTTCCATATGGTTCTATAATGCGGCGTATGAGACGGAGAGTATTTTTGACGCCGGAAGCAGAGGCGGCAAGGCACTGAGGCGGATGGCGGAATGCTGCAGAAAGCTGGGAGCGCCGGAAAAAGCGGAACATTACGAGAAGAGTGCCGAAGAATGGGAGGACAAAGCGGCGATGGGCTGAACATCTGGCAGCGGTTTTTGACAGATAAATAAGAAGTGCAGAAATGAGGAGAAGATTGAAAATTGAAAATTTTCAATCCCAAGTTTGTGTCTGCGCGGCATCCAC
>OFFB01001264.1_pt1 | contig 16052 bp, 14 predicted proteins | sample 1521281 | NCBI WGS metagenome assembly OFFB01 (sample SAMEA3504109, study PRJEB24116) | mouse gut metagenome | biome: mouse gut; feature: mouse-associated habitat; material: faeces | place: Denmark | collected 2011
AACAAAAAACAGCAATATCAATGTTATTCAAATAAAAAGCCCGTTACAAGAGGTTTTAGGATTTAATACACAAGATGTTAAACTTACTCCGTTTGGCTACCTTGTTCAGGAACAAAACCAATCAAAACTTACAAAATCATCTTTTAAAGTTGCAGGAAAAACCAAACCAACCCAGCAGCTTGCGGAAGACGCAATTTTTGCCTGGAAGATTTCAAAATATGCAAAAAGCAAGTCTGCAATTATTGCAAAAGATTTAGCGGTAAAAGCCATTGTACAGGGAAGAACAAACAACATTGACGCAGCAGAAGCGGCTATGGATTTAGCTTGCGAAAACTCAAAAGAGGCTGTTCTGGCATTGGACGGAGTTATAGAAAATGAAGAAGTAATAAATGCAGCAATTCAAGGTAGAATCGGACTTATTATAGAAGCCGGTGACGGTGCTAATTCGACAAAAATCGCAAAACTTGCCGACAAATATAATATCTCACTTATTACAACAGGAATTAGAAACAACAGATATTAGGGGGCTCGGATTATGGAAATCAAACCGTGGGATGAATATTTTCTGGATTTAGCAAAAACTTGCGCAACTCGCTCAAATTGTTTAAGAGCACAGGTTGGTGCTGTAATTGTCGGTGAGGATAAAAAAATTAAAGCAACCGGTTATAACGGTACACCTTCAAAAGTAGAATCCTGCGTTGAACGCGGCGAATGCTACAGGATGAAAAACAATATTCCATCAGGTACTAAATATGAAACCTGTCGTTCAATTCACGCTGAACAAAACGCAATAATTCAAGCAGGTCAGGACAGATGCAAAGATGCAACTATTTATATTTGGGGACATAATTTCATTTGTATATTATGTAAAAGATTTATTGTTCAATCCGGAATTAAACAATGTGTTCTAAAAAAAGACGAAAACTCCCCGATTGTAAGGGTTTCCGTTGATGATTTGAGAAAAGAGCTTGAAGACCAGAGATAGGTTTGATATGAATAAAAAATTTTTATTATCAATCATTTTAGGTTTTTTAATTACTTCGCAAAGTACATTTGCACAAGATTTACCACAAATTACAGATGATACCGGAAGCGGTGTTTATCTTCAACTGGAATCTCCGGTTATTTCCCCAAAAATAGAAAAAGAACTCAAAGCGGAAATCTCCAAAATTTACGGTTCAGACAGGGTAGAAGAAATCTTTTCAAAGATAACAGAAATTGCAAAAACGACAAAACAAAAACGCTCCGACACGCTTAAACAAGAAGACTTAAGCCGTCCTAATGACTGGTATAAAGACGAAGTTATTTATATGTTTTATGTTGATCAGTTTGGAACACTAACCCCTGAAAAGCCTAATCAATTTAAAGATACTATCGGGATGTTAGACTATCTAAAACAGCTTGGTGTAACCACACTTTATATGCTTCCGTTTGCAGATTCTCCAATGGAAGATGCAGGCTTTGATGTAAAAAACCCGCAAAACATAAGGAAAGATTTAGGCGGGAAACCTCAATTTGAAATATTTATTAAAGAAGCCAAATCCAAAGGTTTCAATATAAAAGCAGATTTAGTTTTAAATCATTTTTCTGACCAGCACGAATGGTTTCAATCAGCCTTGAAAGGCGATACAGATAAACTTGATTACTTTGTTACCCGTGAAACTATGCCTGAATATACAAAATACGTTGATGAAAAACTTGGCACAGTTACCGAATACAAAGAAGATGACGGAAAAATAAGCAAGCGCCGCTTGATATTTCCTGAAATAACCGAAAACAATTACAGAAAAGTCACAATTGCGGGTAAAGATTATTACTTATATCACACTTTTTACCCTTTCCAATTAGATATAAACTGGGAAAATCCGGAGGTTTTGTATTACAACCTTGAAACAATGAATTACTGGGCAAACTTAGGGGTGGATATTTTCAGACTTGACGCTATCCCATACCTTATAAAAGAATCCGGAACAAACGCAGAAAATCTTCCAAAAACACATTCAATAATTAAAGTTTTAAGTTTGTATTTACAAGCCACAGCTCCGCGAACTGTACTTCAAGCAGAAGCCTGCCAGCTTCCGAAAGATGTCATACCGTATTTTGGTACAGAACGTAAAACCGAAACAATTATTGATGATAAAACAAGAGATTTAAAACGTACAGATGAAGTTCAAATTGCTTATAATTTCCCGTACATGCCTGCACTTTGGGCAAGTTTTATAACAGAAGACAGCAAATACTTTAAAGATGCAGTAAAACAGACTCCAAATATACCTGAATCTGCTAGCTGGGCGACATTTTTACGGGTTCATGATGAACTAACACTTGAGATGGTAACCCCTGAGATGCGCGAGCTTATTTATCAAGCGCTTGAACCAAAAGGAGCACCGTTTAGAAAAGGTTTTGGTGTATCCGGCAGAATGGCAAACTTCTTAGACGGAAATCATGACCATATTGAAATGGCTTTTTCCGTGCTTTTATCAATGCCGGGGATTCCTATTATATATTACGGGGACGAAATAGGCGCAACAAATAACTTTGCAAACGCTAAAAAAAGTGCTGACTTAAGAAAGAAAAACCAATTTAAAAGTAAAATTAAACTGCTTTCTGTTTTTGACAGCCGGGATATAAATAGAGGAACTTTAACCAAAAAGTCTTTTTATGATGCAGCTTCAACCAACAAAACATACAGCGGTAAAATTTTCCATAAAGTTCAAAAAATGATTGAACTAAGAAAAGAAATTCCTGCCCTAAGACGTGGAACATTGACTGTATTAAAAACCAAACGTCCATACATATTTGCATACTTAAGAAGCTACAAAGGCGAAAAATACTTAATCGTAAATAACCTTTCAGATAAAAGATTCACAGCAGAAATCGAACTGCCAAAAGATGTACTTTTAAAAGCGATAAAAAATAATCAGTATGTTTACTTAAAAAATGTCTTAACAGGCGATGAATTTAAATTAAAAGTTTCATTAAAAGACACTAAAACAAGGCTTTTGATGTATCCGTATGCTGTTGTCTGGTTAAAACTTCCATAAATTTCCTCCAAACAAACTGTTGAAATACTCCCAGGTAAGTTGTAATAAGCATTACAACAACAAAGTATACATAAGTTGTTTGAACCGGATTGAAAATTGAATAAATTTTATCACCCTTATCAGAAAGCGGAGTTCCTGTAAGTTTAAACAGTAACAAAGTCATCAAGTACATCACAAGAACATGATTTGCCATAATATGATAAGTAACTTTCCCCATCTGCTGTAAAAATTTCACATCTTTTAAATAAGGATGAAGGAGTTTTACAACCAATAAAGATGCCCATATACCTGTAATAGATGTCAATACGGGAACTATCAGTTGAGAATCAAATCTGCCCCAAACTAAAACATAAGAAAGTCCGATGCCATGTTCAGGATTAAAATCTCTGTTAAACAGCCATAAAAATGACTGAAAAACAATAATACCGCCCAACCATTTTGGTGAAAAAATATCATATCTGTCTTTTATGTACTTAACATAAAAATGCCCGAGATAAACAAAGAACGAAGAAAAAGCCGTTCTCATAACAATAAGAGCAATTGGAGTATGGGAAACGTGTTTCCAAACCGGAATAGTGCAAAATCCTAAAATTGTAAAGAATACAAGACTAATCCATCTGTTATCAAAATTTCTCAAAATTCTCATCAAGAACAAAAATGCAATAAGCGTCATAAATAACTGCGGCACAAACCACAACGGCGCGCACAGATATAACTGATGTCCGTTTAGAAAAGGAGTTATAAAAAAGTTTTTCAGACTGACAGGTTCACCGAAAAACTCTCCTATGACAGGAACTAAAGCAAATGTAATTCCCAAATATACAGCCTCATAAGCAAAATACGGCACAAGTAATGATTTTACTCTTTTAGTAAAATATTCTCTTACATTATCTAAATATTTATCTTTAAACAACATTCCTGATATAAAGAAAAATAACGCAAGTTGAAAAGAATAAGGAGGAAACATTCCTAAAATAGAAAATTCTAAATGTCCGGAAACTACAAGCATAATTGCAAAAGCTTTTAGCAACGTGATTTGACCAGAAAAAACTTTATCCATATATCCTCCAAATGTAATTGATATAAAAAATTATATAGTAAATATAAGAATTTGCATAAATGTTATATGACAAACAAAAAAGAACCGTTTATAACGGTTCTTTTTTATCTTAAACAATAATTAATTCAAATTTAAATCTATACCTGAACGCATTTCTTCTTCTACCTGTTTTCGAGCTTCTTTTAACAAAGTTTCCATATCTAATTCATCTACAGCGTTGTGTTTTTCAGTTGCCATTGATAAAAATTCACCAAACTTTTTAACTTCACCGTCTGTTGATTGTTTAGCCATAGAATCAAAGACTTCTGAAGGCATACTATAATCCAAACGAGCTTCTTTTATTAATCCGTCGGTTTTAAGTTCAGCTTGAAGATTTCCAACACCATCAGTTTCTGAATATTTCACAATATTCGGAATATCATCTATGAAATTTTCCATATCAAAATTTTCAGTACGTGCTTCATTTATTTTAGAAAGAGTTACCTCTGTATCAATTTTTGCACCTGATTCACCCACAACATTAAATCTAATTTTCTTACCGGCACTATTAGTTAATACTTTTGCCGAACCTTCTTGCACAATATCTTCTCCAACTCTTGTAAGTGAATTCATAGAAATTGCAGCACTTGCATTATTATTTAATTTTGCAACTTTCTTTTCAAAAGGAACTACAAATAGCCCAAAATCTAAAGAGTGTTTTTCTCTCAATACGTTTAATAAAGGTTCTGCATTAAACTTTTGAATTACTACATCGAGTATATGTTTTGCTTTATCAGAACTTGTATTTGGCATAGCCTTTGCTAAAGATTCTGAAAGTTCATCTGAAGAGTTTGCCATCTTCATAAAAGCATCTCTTGAAGCATTATCAAAAACGAAATGTGCTGAATAAGTTCCTGCCTTATTAGCTTGTAAAGCTTTATATACCTGACGCATTTGCGAAAAATTTTCAGGACCAACCATTCTGCCTATCATTAACATTGTATTCATTGATTATATTACCTCCATTTCATAACTTTTTTATACAAAAAACCAAACATAAATTAATTTGCTACTCTTATATGGATTTTTAAATAAATATCATTAAATATGAAGTATGTAAAATCCCGTAAAATATTATGTATACTCCTTTTGATTGATTTTTGCTTATAAAAGTTGAAAAAAAGGCTTCAAATAAGGTAATATAAAATAGAGAGGTAGTATTTATGCAAAGCAATTTTCCACAATACGATTTAGCTTCAAGAATACAGCACACAAAATTTGACACCGGAATAGGTTCAAAAATGCCAAGTGCCCGTATGAGCCGAGTTGAATCTCCTGAAAGTCCTGACTTTAAACAGGTATTTACAGGGCTGATGGAAAACTTAAACGCTGAAGCGAATGCACCTGATAATTTGTTAAAAGACGTTATGTCAGGAAACAAAAATGTTGATATCCATGACGTTATGACAGCAATGTCAAAATCAGAAATTTCTGTAAGTATAGCCACTCAAATGGTAGGTAAAGTTATTAACGCCTACGACAGAATTTCTCAAATTTCAGTATAAATCCTCTTTAATGTAACATTAATCAAAATCAGACAAAAGCGGGACTTCAGATGGATTTTAGTAAAATTACAGAAAATAAACCTTTATTATATGGAATAATCGGCGGGGTTGTTCTAATACTTGTGCTGGTTATAGTTGGCGCAATGGTTGCAGCAAGCGGCAGCAAAGATGATTCAAAAAATGTCGTTGGCGGCGAGCCGTTAAAAAGTAATGTAGACCTTTTAACAACCGATAATTTAGGTAAAGCACTTGAAATTCAAGCACTTCTGGCAAAGCAGGGGATAACAGCAGAACGTCAATTGGATGGTACAAAATCCAAACTTGTATTAAACGCCAAAAATTGTTCAACTTTAACTAAAAAATGTACAATTACAGACAGAGATAACGCTCTAATTGCAATCGTTCAAAGCGGTCTTGTTGACCAGAACGTAGGTTTGGAAATTTTTGATAAAGGCGATTTTACATCAACCAAAGAAGATAAAAGAATCCGTTTAGCCCGTGCTATGAACGGAGAATTGGCAAGACTTATCAAAAAGATTCCGCCAATTCAAAACGCTACTGTATTTATTTCAATTCCAGAAACAGGAAGCTACTTTGAAAACCCGAAACCAAAGACTGCAACTGTTCAAATAGTAATTCCGTCAGGTGAAAAGCTTGATAACTTAAAAGTAAAAGCTATTACAAATCTTTTACTTGGCAGTGTTACAGGCTTAGAAGCACAAAACATTGCAATAACAGATACTAACGGCAATGTTTATCACAGTGTTATGAACGCAGAAGATGAAATGCTTCAAAGACTTGAAGAAAACGATAAATATATGCAGCAAAAGATTTCAAAACAGTTAGACAGACTTGTCGGACCAGGGAATTATGTTGCAACAGTAAGTACATTTTTACGTCAAACTCCTGTTGAAAAATTTTCAATTGAGTATGATCCGAATAAAAAAGCATCTGTATCTGAACAATCATTTAGAGAAGGTTTAGGCGATCAAACAAAAGACCAATCTCAAGGTATTAATGCAGTAAGTACATACCTTCCAAACGGTCTGCCTACAGGCGGAACTGATTCAAGCCAGAACAGAAATTATTCAAGAACAGCTACAGAAACTCAGTTTGGTGTAACTAAAACACAAACAAATGAATACATTAAACCGGGTGTGATTGAAGATATATCAATTGCTATCACAATTGATAAAAACAATCTTCCGACAGATACCACTCTTGAAGAATTAAAAGAACTTATTGCACGTGCAGCAAGCCCAAAAGTAACTGCAGCAGATGTATCTATTGCATTTACAAGTTCTAATGACCCGTACTTAACTCCTGAAAAACAGCAAAATCTGCCAAAAGTTGATGAAACCGGAAACCCTTGGTGGCTTGCATTATTACTTTCAGGATTTGGTTTAATCATTATATTCAAAGCAATTTCTACTAAAGTTAAACGAATTAAAGAAGAAAACGAAATGGAAGTTGAAACACTTCGTCAAAAAGCAATGGAACAAGAACGTCAGTTAAGCGACATAAATTCACGTGCAAGCCAATTAACACAACGTCAATCAGAACTTGCACAGGATTTAATCAACCAGCAGCAAAGAGTTGCTATCCCGCAGTTTGATGAAGGCTTACTTCTTGATTCATTAGATGCAATTTCAGGTGAAATTACAGAAGATTCAGCTGATAAAATAAAGAGCTGGATTGAAGAAGGTTCAACTCAGGAAGGTTAGAAAATGGCAGCACCGGATTTTGATTACGAAAATTTTGCCCAGAATCTTGCCGCACAAGCTCAAGAACTTGTACCGCAGGATTTTAACGATAACCAAAAACAATACGTAATAAATACGTTAGGTAATTTTGCTATGCTTTCAGGGCAGACACTTGCGCAAGACCCTAACCTTAATTTCAATACAGATCAGGCAATTACTATTACACAGATTATTGCAGAATGGTCATTTCACAAATCAGTTGATTTGATTCGTTCAGGAATCCCTCAGCAGTATTGGGATCCTGTAATGCAAAAAATTGCTTATACAATATTTGAAATAGCAAAACAAACATTTTCTCAAGGACTGCCGCATGATAAAATCCTTGAACTGATAGAACACCACGTAAAAAAAGCTTACACTGAAGCAATAACTGAGCTTAAAGATAAAGGCGCAATTGATGAAGGCTTGATGGAATACGCCGCATCACAATCCAATATGGACAGAATGGCTCAGGAAATGCAGCAAGGAGGTCAACCCGGCGCACCAATGCCGGAAGCAGGAGGAAGCATGCCGGCTGTTCCAAACAGTTCAGGCGGTGTAGATTTCCCTAAAGTTGATTCAAAAGTATTAAAACTTGCCACTGTAGCAATGCTGTTTAAGAAAATGAATCAAAATAAAGTTCAGACAATATTAAATAAATTTGACCCTGAAGATGCACAAACAGTAATCAAGTATATGAAAGTTCCGGATTTAGCACAGAGAGTAGGAACAGCAAATGCACTGCGCTGTCTTCAGGAAATCAAAACGAACTTACCTAAAAATACAGAACTAACTCCTAATCACGTTATATTAAGACTTAAAAAAATAGCTTCTAAATACTCAAGTAAAGAAATAGATACAATATTAATTCGTGAACGAATTGGGGTTAAACGCCTTGTATTCAATGCAATTGAGGGTAAATATTACGACAAAGTACCGCCAAAAGTTGCAAGTATTGTTGCCACACATCTGTCTGATAGTGTATAATAATGTTGTATCATGATTATAAAAAAGAAAAATAAAAAATCAGCTGAGGGGATAGAGGAGCAAATAGTTCCGCAACAAGAAGTCGAATCTAATCAAGATGACGAAAAAGATATCGACTTATTCAGTCTTGACAATATTGACTTTAAACAACGCCAGGAACGCCGCAGAGGCGACAGACGCAGAGGTTTTCGCAGAATTGATGACCGAAACCTGATTTCACGTGCTAAAGAAGAAGCTGCCGCAATTAAAGAAGCCGCCGCAAAAGAAGGTTATCAGGAAGGTTTGCAGACTGCACAAGAAGATTTAGAAAGGGTTAAAGAATCTCTTAGTGCATTTTTTAACGCAAAACAAGAAATCTACGATAACATTGCACCTGATATTTTAGAAATTAGTCTTGATATAGCTAAAAAAATCATTAAAAAAGAATCAATTGAAAATCCGGACGTAATTCTAAATAATATAAAAGATATTATGAAAGGACTTTCTAAAGAAGAAGCTAAAATAACCTTACGCGTAAATCCGTCTCAGGCGGCAATGTTAAAAAATGATGTTCCTGAAGTTGCAGATTCGTTAGGATTAGAAGCTAAAATTATAATAGTTGCAGACGAAACGATTACTGAAGGCGGATGTCTGGTTACAACTACAAACGGGGTAATTGATGCAACAATTGAATCCCAACTGGCAATAATTAGTGAAGTATTGAAGGAAATTTAATGGCAGCACCGGAGGGTAATAATAATCAATTAAGTGAACTTTTAATGGCAGTCTTTGTACTGTTCCTTTTGGTTATCCTGCTTGTTGAACTTCCAAACTGGGTAATAAACATTTGTATTTGTTTAAATATCACATTAGGTATTGTACTTTTAATGTTCGCCCTTTATGTACAAAGAACACTGGAATTATCTTCATTCCCTTCAATTATTCTTGTTGGTACTATGTTCCGTCTTGTACTGTCAATTGCATCAACCCGTCTTATCTTGGCTAAAGGTGAAGCAGGGGAAGTTATTCACGCGTTCGGGACATTTGTTACTGGCGGCAACATGATTGTAGGGGGTGTAATCTTCCTTATCATCACAGTTGTACAGTTTATGGTAATCACAAAAGGTGCAGAACGTATCGCAGAAGTTTCAGCACGTTTTGCCTTAGACGCGATGCCCGGTAAACAAATGACAATTGATGCTGACTTTAACGCAGGGTTGATATCTCCGGAAGAAGCAACTAAAAAACGTGAAGACTTATCAAGAGAATCTAACCTGATGGGTTCTATGGATGGTGCGATGAAATTCGTAAAAGGGGATACCATCGCAGGTATTATCATTGTACTTATTAACATTATCGGCGGTTTGTGCGTAGGTTGTTTGATGAACCAAATGCAAATCGGTGATGCTGTCGGTAAATATACAGTTTTAACAATCGGTGACGGTCTGGCTTCTCAAGTTCCTTCATTGTTGATGTCAATCGCAGCAGGTATCTTTATGACACGTGCATCAGCTGCAAGCCCGTCTTTGGGATCTGACGTTACAGCACAAATTACAAGTAAACCGCATGCGCTGTTTTATGCAGCAGCATTTTTGCTTTTATTAGGTTTTACAGGTCACACTCCGTTCTGGCAAGGTACAGGACTTCCGCCATTGCCATTTATAGTATTTGCAATTGCTCTGTTTGTTGCAGGATTTCAGGTACTTATTAATGCCGACGTTCAATCCCAATTGGGACAGCTTGAAAATGTACGTCAAAACATGCAAGACCTTGTTAACCCTAACAGAATGTACGAACGCTTAGGGGTTGATATTTTAAGTTTGCAGGTCGGCTCTAACCTTCTTGTAATTGCTGACCCTGATCAGGAAGGTCAATTGCTTGCCAAAATCGCAGCACTTCGTCAAAGAATCACGGATGAACTCGGCTATATTCTGCCAAACATTCGTATTATGGATTCATCAGCGCTTGATGCAAATGAATATATGATTTCAATCCGCGGCAATACGGTTGCCACCGGTTATGTTTATCCGGGTAAGTTCATGGTAATTGCAGATCAATGGGACTCTATGAAAAAAGAAGTTCCGGAAGATGCGCTTATCGGTATTGACCCGACATATCAAACACAGGCTTACTGGATAAGCCAGGAAGATGCTAAATCAGCAAGACTTGTCACTGCAGTTGATGCTACAGACGTTATTGTAACCCACTTGCAAGAATGCGTAAGAAAACACGTTGATGAAGTTATGACAAAAACTGATGTTCTTAAACTTATGGAACTTGTACGTTCTCAAGACCCTACACTTGTTAACGACCTTGTTCCGACAATTATTTCAACAAGTGACCTTCGTAAGATTTTTGTTAACCTGATTCGCGAAAAGGTTTCCATAAAAGATATTATCTTTGTATTTGAAAGACTTTGTGACTACGCAAGATTTTCAAAAGAACCGGATATTCTGTCTGAACGTTTAAGAGCAGCATTAGGACGTCAAATATGTCTGTCAAATGTTCAGGATGACAAAGTATTATATGCTCTGACTCTTTCTCCTGAATGGGAAAAAATCCTTGATGATTCCTGCCAGAGAACTGAGCTTGGAACAATGTTTTTACTTAACCCTGTTCAGGTTCAGGAGCTTATTGAAACAACCGCCACAACTCTGTTGCGTGCTCACCAGACTTGCGGCAGACAGCCTGTAGTATTATGTTCTCCAAGAATCAGACTACCGCTTTATCAGCTTCTTGAACGTCACATACCGACTGTTGTGGTAATCTCATATTCTGAACTTATTACAGATATCAAAGTTGAAGCAATTGACACAATCGGCGATGCATACATAACAGACTAATATATTGTCATTCCGGACACCGATCCGGAATCTATAAATATAGACTCTGAATCGAGTTCAGAGTGACGAAAAATTTTCAGGGAAATTATATGAAAAATTTATTGTTAACGCTAATAAAAATCTATCAATGGTTTTCAAAATTCACGCCGAAGGTTTGCAGGTTTTATCCAACATGCTCGGAGTACACAAAACAGGCTATCGAGAAATACGGAGTATTAAAAGGCGGATGGCTCGGAATTAAACGAATTTGCCGCTGTCACCCGGGTAATCCCGGAGGATACGACCCGTAGGGGGATTTACTTAACATTTTTAATAACCCATTTAAAATAATCAGATTCAGTTTTAGCTCTATAAGCACAGGCAATACCGTTTTTAGCATCATCACTTTTAATGTCGCAATACTTTAATAAATCATTATAAGTAGTTTGCTTATCACCCATAGTTCGTAACTCACCGTCCAAAAATTCAAATGTAAATAAATCATATCCCCAAACATTTGGCGGATTTTTGTAACCATTTATATCAACAAAAACCCAGATATAATCAGTAGCTGCCCCCTGTTCAAAAATAAGTAATGTTCCATCCGGAAGTGCTAATTGACCGTCATCAAAATAATAACGACTTACTACACTCTTTTTATTAAAAGTTTTATAATTAAGCTTATTAACATTAGCACAAGGATAACTTTTCACAGACCAAGTACCGCAGTCAGTATATCCTGTTAAAAATTTTTTAAACTCTTTATACAATAAAACTTGTGGACCGTACACACCAGTATATGCAGAAGGCTCAATAGCTATATCTTCAGATTCCATTTGTTTAAAAACTTGCTGCACAACAGAATAAGATTTTAAAAACTGTGACCTCAACTGATGAGCTTTATAAGCCGTCATTAGTTCAGGAATGGTAATAGCTGCAACAACACCTATTACACCAAGAGTTATTAAAACCTCAGCTAAAGTAAAGCCTGCTTTAGAAAATACTGGTGGCATAGCTACATGCGTAGCACCTTCGGCGAACGTAAAGGCAAATTTTTTATTCATATCCTATCTCCTTTTGTGCGGTATTTATCACAGAATAATTATATTATACACGTATAATCAAAATATGCAAGAAGAAAATAAATATAATAAACTGGTTGCGCAAAACATCCGCATATTGAGAAAACAAAATAAATATTCTCAAGAATATCTTGCAGAATTAATAGATAGAACTCGTGAACATATTAATAGACTGGAAACAGGGAAAGAAACAATCGGATTTCCAACTTTTATAAAATTAGCAGAAGTTTTCGGGATTTCATTAGACGAACTTGCAGGCTTTGAGGTTAAATAAATTCAACAACTTCTTTTAAGGAATAAATATTTTTTTGGACAAAGAAGTTTTTGTTTGAATGTTCTTTTACATAATCCAGATTTTTACCGTCTAAAAAGTCCTCGGAGTATGGGCGAAGCATTACAGATGGGATTACAACCATATCACAATCAACATCTTTAACGGTTCTAATCAGATCATCTGTTGTAATAAGTCCGGCAACAGTAATATCCTGCCCCCAGTAATTTGATTTTACAGGATGAACTTCAACTGTTAAATTTTTAATTTTATTAAGTTCTTGCGCGACTTCATTGAGCATATCTTTAGCTGCATATGAGCAGGCAAAAACAAGTTTGAAAGGTTTTGATACACTTTCCGGCAGTTTATGCGTATAAAAATCATCAAGTGTCATTCTAAGAGCGCCTACACCATCATCCAACTGACAGAAATTTCCGTAATATTTAGACGGAGGTATCGGTTCACCTGCAAGCAGGAAAAACTCATCCGAACAGCAAACCCGCTTGTATTTTGAAGCTATTTCAATTGTTTCAGCTGCGCATTTTTTATCTACTCTGCGAAGCTCACCATCAGGTCTAAATTGTGTCAAGCCTACAGGAACAATAGCCACAGACAAAACTGTATTTTTTAACTTTGCTAAATCTGAAAGTGTTCTGTCAAGTTCTGCCCCGTCATTTATGCCCGGACACAATACTATTTGAGCGTGAAACGGAATACCATTTGCTCTGAACCATTTTAAATTATCCAGACATTTACCCGCGTTTGGATTTCTAAGCATTTTTACACGCAATTCAGGGTTTGTTGTATGAACTGATACATAAAACGGTCCCAGATGCATGCGCTTTATGCGTTCTCGATCAGCATCATTAAAGTTTGTCAGCGTAATATAAGTTCCCTGCAAATATGACAATCTGTAATCATCATCTTTAATGTACAAAGTATCTCTCAAACCCTTTGGCTGCTGATCTACAAAACAAAAAATACAATGATTCAAACAAGGTTTTATCCTATCAAAAACAGCACTTTCAAAAACGATTCCCAAATCTTCATCATAATCTTTTTCAATTTCGATTTCTTCAATTTCGCCATTTGTTTTTTTTATCTCAACAGTTATAAGTTCAGATTTCATATAAAAATTATAATCAATCATATCAAGCATTTTCACGCCATCAATTGAAATAATTTCATCACCTTTTTGTATTTCTAATTCCTGTGCTATTGAACCTTCTAATACACTATTTACTATTGCGGGCATTTTCTTTTTCTAAACCTTCAACTAATACAATAAAATTCTTATATTCACAAACCGCGTTATCTAATACCATTCTCTGATAAAATGTCTGCGGTGTATACTCATCTGAAAGAATATCTTCAGCATTTGTCTTATGCAAAAGTGCATTTGTTTTAATATCAAGAAATACTTCTTCCTTATCATCCTTATCTAAAAAAGACAAACACGAAAGTTTTATTCTTGCATCAGATAAAAATTGAACAGGGTTTGGCGAAAAAGGTTTAAGCAAAAGTTTTCTCAAATTCTTTTCTCCATCTTTGGTAATTGAATAAAAGACAGAAAGTTTCCCCCCGTCAGACATCATTTTTGAAGAAGTAATACAGCCTGCTTTTTCTAACCTGACAAGTGCCGGCTTTAATGCGCCAAAACTCGGGTTAGTATAAGCGCAAAAATTTTCCTGTATTCTTTTCTGTATTGAATACATTGTCAAATCGTGCGTTAAAAGAATATATAATATCATTAACTCAATCATAAACCTAGGATAACATTAATTATCTGATTTAACAAATATTAAAAGCTAAAACTTGCAATAAAGCTTAGCAACCTCACCAACAGCCGTTCCTGAAACTATAGGTTGAAATTTCGCATACCTGTTGTAATCTCCGTTAACAAAATTATCTTCATAATCATACGAATCAATTACTCCGATTTTATACTCAAGATTCTTACAATCAAGTGTATATTGACTTATAGTGTAATTAATTCGTCTACCGTTTACAGGCTCATACTGACCTTTATTAAAAGCTTTCAGCATAAATGTAAACCCTTCCGGTGTACCGACAATCCCATCAGGATTTATAAAATTATTTTCATCAACCCTGCGCCAAACAACTCCATCCTGTGCCAGGCTATATCCGGCAAAGAAAACTATTATAAAAAATAAAATACATAACTTATTCATAAAAACCCTGTTCTACATTTTTACTTATCTTTTTTGAAAAAGCAAATATGTATAATTATCTTGCGTGTAATTACCTAAAAAGTCAAAGCTATTATCAAGATACGCTCTTATATCGTATAAATACTTTTGAAGTAAAATTTTCACACGCTGATCCTTTATATCCTGCAAGCTTGTAACAGATTTTCTTAATTCTTCTAATGTTACAAGCTGCTGCGCATCCGTTCCATATAATCCTATAAGGACATATCTGCCAGGTTTTACTGCATCAATAACATTTGTCTGAAAATATTCATAATGATTATCAGAAAAACCCTTATCACTAAATATAGAATCGTAAATCACTCTGTCTTTATCAGGATTTTTTTGCTGTTCAACATCGTAAAAATTATTATTTTTCGGATTTCTTGCCTGTTTATGAAAATCAAACGGCAAAACTCTCGGACTTCCTTTCTGTCTGAAATAATACGGAGCATCCGCACCAAACGGTAAAATTACCAAATCCTCAGCATTTAACCCGTTCTTATCAGCTTCTATCCTTACAGCCTTATACGCTATGGTTTTCAAATCTTTTGAAACATTGGTATAATGAACACCGCAGATAATAGATCCCAATATGTAAAACACGGCAAAAGCTTTTAAATGGTTCAAACTAATCCTCTTACTAAGTCCGATTATCCCTAAAATAATCATCGGCGGAAGTAAATATAAAATATAACGCACTGTAAATACATTAACATGTAACATCGCAAAAATCACAGATAAAACTAAACTTACAAAAAATGTGTAATATAAAGTTTTCAAAAAGCCTTCTGAATTTTTACACCCGTGAACAAGCCCGTAAACAAAATACACGCAAGGAACAACAACGAGCAATGTAAATTCCAAATTCATAGTATACGGATAAACTGAAGGCCAATAAATATTATCAACTAATTCTATACCAAAGAAATTTCTGATAACATCAACAATATGCGTAAAAAAGAAACCGCCTTCATGTCTTATAACAAACTCTAAACGCATTTTTGCATAGTATGAAATCAACACAAAATACGGAACAAGCAATATTAACTCCGCCAAAACACCTTTTAAATACAATTTTAAAATATCTTTGTTTTTTCTAAATAAATAAACTCCATAGCAAACTGCCAAAGCAATATTGTATAAAATTCCGCCAACAAGAGTATACGGAATTAAAAGATTAACAAAAATGAGTTTTATCAAAGATTTCTTATCATTCTTCTGTTCAAAATCAATTAGATAATTCAAAGAAAGCATAACAAGAAAAACCGCCATAGGATACATTCTGGCTTCAGCAGAGAAAAACACCAG
>OFFB01001265.1_pt1 | contig 16033 bp, 13 predicted proteins | sample 1521281 | NCBI WGS metagenome assembly OFFB01 (sample SAMEA3504109, study PRJEB24116) | mouse gut metagenome | biome: mouse gut; feature: mouse-associated habitat; material: faeces | place: Denmark | collected 2011
TATGCCGGAGTTTGCGGCATGGGCTGTTGCATCGGTTGAGCCACTTGCTGCGGCTGCATCACCTGCTGAGGTTGAGAATACATCTGATTCTGCGGCATTGCCTGAGGTATGTTCTGCGATTGTGCATAAGCAGCGTTCTGAGGCTGAACTTGCATGGGCTGTTGCACCATTCCCTGCATCTGTGACTGCGCATATCCTGTGGTCATCTGAGGAGTCTGACCGTAAAGTTGCTGCTGCGGGCCCGGAGCTGACGGAAGTGTAGGATCGGGAGCATCAGTCTTAAGGACATCTATTTTCCCAAGATTAGCGCGGTCTACTATCAATTCAAAGGGATATTGCACGGTAGGACAACCGGCTTCTGTAACCAACACAGTGAATGAAGCATTATTACCGGTCACTGAACCCATTTGGAATGAATAGCGGTTTTCAGTCTTCTTTTCAACAGGGAGCAGCATATTGTCAGGACCTACGACATCCACTCTTCTGTAGTACATACCGTTATCATCACCTGCGCTCCAACCCTTGTTCAAGTCAAGGTCAACCAATATTCTGTCGGTAGTATTAGGCACGAGACCTGTTCCGGCAACCTTCACATCATAATCCCTGATATACCATGCCGGAACTCTCACGGGAAAATCGGCTGACAAAAGTCCGTCATACTTAAGGGCAAATTTGTATTCATAGGTCTGTAGAGCGTCTGACGCGTCAGCCGGAATAGCTATGCGGCAATCGTAGCTCAACGAATTTCCCTCTATACTTTTGTTCTCTTTTCTTGTATCTATCTGAATGTCACAAGTATTTGTTCTATCGATTATACGAGCATTCTCGCAATTTATGTACGAGGGCATCACCATTGTCAAATTGCCATTATAGAATTGATGGTTAAAACCAATCGGCTCATTATTGTTAAGCTTGAATACAAGCTGATTGTCGGTATCGATAACAACCACGCCATATTCACCGTCACGAGCGACCACCGCGCGATTTCCACAAAGCATTCCCACTTCATCAAACTGCGGAGGAAGAATCACGTCACCTCTGAAGGTCAATCCATAAAGCCCGTTGTCCTCTATAGTGGCAAGGTTAGTCTTATACTCCGGTTCTTTATCTGATTGCAATTTAAAGTCTTCGGGATCCTTTCCTGTAAGTTCAATTCTGCGCAGTCTCATCGAACGGTCAAATCGGAACAATCCGTTCTTGGCGCCAAGCACATAACCCGATTCACCATCAGGAACAGGAATCACCTCTTTTCTCAGCATCTCTACCGCAGACTTCTTTACATCCGACGGATCAAGAGCCAAAGGAACCGCCATCATTGAAGAGCCATCAATAGTGTACACTTTCTTTTTAGCGATGCAGATAGCCTTTCCATTATTGAAAGATGAGATGAAAGAGATATCACCCGGCTCAACTCCGGAGATAGGAATTATATCAAACGACGGATTAATTACGTCAAACTGCAACTCACCCGAAGCTTCCGAAGAGACACTCCTTGCCACTGCTTTACCTTCATAGAATGGATAAGCGTCGATAAACGGACCCACAAGCCTATCGCCGGTAGTATTAAGGTAAAAATAGCTGCCATCCTTCAGCACCGGCATGAATCCGGATGAAAATCCCCCCATTCCCGGGACTATTTCGTATCCTCCTTTGGTCACATCTTGAATTTTGCCGTTATAATCGACGATAGCCACAAACTTGCCATCTTTAATAACCGGGGCATGCCCCTCGGAAAATGGCATGATGCTATCATATTCCATTGGCAAGACTGCATTGCCAGAACCGTCAATCAGCCCGACTTTACCTTGTTGCTTGATTTGATACAATCCGCTTTCCAGCAGCTTTATGTTCTCATATTTGGGGAGAACAGCCCACTTGGCAACTTGCGCAGAGGCAGAAGGTGCAATAAGACAGCCTAATATAAAGGCATTAACCAAACGATCGTACTTCATTTTTCTCGTCAATTAATTTTTCACTCTTTTTTTAACAACTATGCATCTAAAGCCTCATTTAATTAATAATTGAAACTAATAAACGCTTTTAATTATTAAACCAAGAATTTGAATTCAAGTTCACGACGGGTGTGTGAAGATTTATTAAATGCCATTCATTTCGGTTAAATATTTCCAGTATCTAACTGGCATATCCTGACGCTGCTTACGCGGATTTAATCGCTCCATTATAGCTGTAGACTTAAAATAAGTCCGCCAAAGACTCTGAAACAGAAGCTCTTCCGGATCAAGCTGCTCAGATGAAAGTTTCCCTGACGACATATAGCCCATGCTCTTGTCAAGCCTTATTTTTTTTAACTCTTGTTTATTGTAAAAATAGCCGTAATCACGCAATCGGTCATACACAATGAAGCTCTGATCGCCAAATCTATCCTTAAAATGGCTTAAAGTCATGGGGAGTATGTCAAACAGCGGCTCTATAAGAGCAAAATACGTGCCGTCGATCCCTTTTTGAAATCGAAGGAACTGCAAAATACGGTGAGCCTCACCTCTCACCCTGCGACATTCTTTAAGCACGGCAAGCACTGACTGATCAGAAAAATCGGTCTCTATTGATGTCTTTGAGGCAACAGCACGACAAATAAACCGGAAAGCATACATCGGAAATTCCGGATTATCGGTCAAATAAGCTGCGACAAGAGCGCTGCATGCACCTTTCGACAGCACCTTCGACAATTTTTTCCACACCCTACGAGCCTTTTCCATACCAGTGTCCACTTCATGCAGCACATCATAAAATAACGGCAGCGCATCATGAGGCTGAAGCAACATCTCGGGAGTCTCTTTACGGGAAAACGAATCAAACACAGCGGTAAGCAATCCGTCAAAACTGCCGTCAAACCGAAAAATAATCATGAAAAGTCAAATGTCAGCTGCGAAGGATTTTCACCGTTACGTCTGCTCACGAGCTGCCGTCTCACATACTCCGGTGACACATCGCAAACCGACGGAGATGAAAGCTCTCCGCACGTTATGAAATATTTAGCTCTATTCATCGCCACCCCTATCTTCTTAAGATTGTAAGAGGTCAATCTCCGGAATTTTCTGGCATTCACAATCAATAGCGCCGACTTAACTCCGATGCCCGGCACCCGCAATATCATCTCGTATGGAGCTTTGTTGATATCAATCGGAAATGCCTGTGGGTGCCTTAACGCCCAACCGAGCTTCGGATCCACCTCAAGGTCAAGATTCGGATTATCCGGTTCTGTAATCTCCTCAGCCTTGAAATGATAAAATCTCATAAGCCAGTCAGCCTGATATAATCGGTTTTCTCTCACCAATGGAGGTTGCTTTAGCGCCGGCAAACGCTTGTCATATTCATTCACAGAAACGTAACCGGAATAATACACCCTTCTCATTGTGGGCATACCGTAAAGCGCTGACGAAACCTGAAGTATCTGCCTGTCAGTATCCGGCGACGCACCGACAATCATTTGAGTGCTCTGACCCGCCGGCACAAACCTCGGCACATGGCGCATACGCTTGCGATCCTCAGCACATTCCAGCACACCTTGCCTTATATACCCCATAGGCTCATAAACACTTTTGTGATCCTTTTCAGGAGCCAGATATTTAAGCGATTCTTCACGAGGTATCTCTATATTCACACTCATTCGATCGGCATATCGACCTGCCTCATTAACAAGCTCACGCGATGCTCCCGGTATGCTTTTAAGATGAATGTAACCGTTAAAGTGATGCACTTCCCGAAGATCTTTGGCAATACGGGCTATACGCTCCATCGTATAGTCGGGATTACGCACCACTCCAGAGCTAAGGAAAAGCCCCTCGATATAGTTGCGGCGATAAAACTCCATCGTGATATTCACTATTTCACTAACAGAAAGTGTGGCACGGGGAATATCATTGCTGCGCCGGTTTATGCAATACGCGCAATCATACATACAATAATTCGTAAGCATGATTTTCAAAAGAGATATGCACCTGCCATCAGCGGCAAAACTATGGCATATACCGACCCCGCCCACAGTATTCCCCACTCCGTTTCCACTGTTGCGCCGCACTGTGCCGCTCGACGAACATGACACATCATATTTCGCCGCTGCGGCAAGAATCTTCAATTTTTCAAGAACTGCTTCTGTCATAATAGACAAAATTAGCGACAAGAAAGGCTAAAAACGCGCACCGCGATGTTAAAAAGAGTTTAACGCATTGCGTAGCCGATTAACAAACTCATGATTCTTCAACCCCCATTTAGGATAAATCAGAAGCTCGTCAGGCGATTGGCTCGTGAAGCGTTCTATAGCTATTTCAGGATTAATGCGTCTTATTATTTCCACACACAGGCTTATGTATTCATCCACACTGAATCGCGGGATATCATATTTTCCGGAGATAACATCATGAGCCATCACCGTTCCTCTCACCAGCTGCAATTGATGAAACTTGACTGTAGCGACAGGCAACTTCGACACTGCGTCAACAGTAGCAAGCATCATCTCCCGGCTCTCTCCAGGCAAGCCCATTATCAGATGAAGCCCTGTAAGCAGACCACGGCGGGTGGCACGCTCAACAGCATCCACTGTTTGCTCCCAGGTGTGGCACCGGTTTATAAGTTTTAGAGTTTCATTATGCGAACTTTCCGCACCGTATTCAATAAGCACGAAAGCACGTTCATTTAATCCTGCAAGATAATCAAGCAGTTCATCGCCGGTGCAATCGGGACGCGTGCCTATTATAATTCCCACCACATTCTCCACCGACAGAGCCTCTTCATACAGCTGTTTCAGTCTTTCAAGCTCGCCATGTGTGCTCGTATAAGCCTGAAAATATGCGAGGTACTGCATATCGGGATATTTTCTGCCGAAAAATTTTTTACCCTCTTCAAGCTGCTCCGTCACACTTTTGTCGGGCTTGCAATATCCGGGATTGAATGTCTGGTTATTGCAGTAAGTGCATCCTCCGGTTCCTATGGTTCCATCTCTATTGGGACAGGAAAATCCGGCATTGATGGAAATCTTCTGAACTTTACCGGGAAAATGCTCTTTTAAAAATGTGCTGAAATCCCTATACATGACCACATCGGTTATATGCGAGCACCCTTGTTAAGAAGATAAGCGTCAAGAACAGTCATAGCCGCCATCGCTTCAACAATGGGCACTGCACGTGGAAGCACACACGGGTCATGACGTCCACGAGCCTGCAACTCTGTTTTCAGTCCGCTGTCGTCCACCGTGTCAACCGGTTTCAACAGCGTCGCCACCGGCTTGAAAGCTACCCTGAAATATATATCCATGCCATTTGAAATGCCGCCCTGGATGCCGCCTGAGTTATTTGACGCGGTCCTCAATCCGTGAACGTCATCCGTCGGGATAAATGTGTCAATCATCTCCGAGCCGCGACGCCCAACGCCGTCAAATCCCATGCCATAGTCAAATCCCTTGGCGGCATTAATACTAAGCATCGCTCCACCGAGCATAGCGTGAAGTTTGCCGAACGCAGGCTCGCCAAGACCGACAGGCACACCGGTTATAACACCGGTGATCACTCCCCCCACAGTGTCGCCATCCTTCTTGACCTGCTCAATCAAGCGAATCATGTCGGCGGCAACACTTTCATCAGGACATCTCACTATATTATTTTCAATCGCCGAAGGATCGTATGCCGTATAGTCCTTATCGAGACGTATATCCCCCACTTGCGACGTGTAGGCATACACCTTTATGCCAAGCTTAGCCAACGCCTGACGGGCAAACGCACCACCCACCACTCTTGACAAAGTTTCACGTGCCGAGGAGCGTCCACCTCCACGATGATCCCTCAACCCATACTTTTCCGTATAAGTATAGTCGGCGTGCGACGGGCGGAATGTGTGACGTATATTCTCATAATCCGATGAGTGCTGATTACCATTTTCCACCATGAACCCAATAGGCGTTCCGATGGTTTTGCCCTCGAAGACGCCGCTCAGAATCTTCACACAGTCCTTCTCATCGCGAGCGGTGACGATTGACGACTGACCGGGACGACGGCGGTCCAGCTCTTTCTGCACCATCTCCATGTCGACATCTATTCCCGAAGGCATCCCGTCGATTATTCCGCCCACAGCAACCCCGTGCGACTCGCCGAATGTAGTAAGGCGATATATATTTCCAAATGTATTCATAAAACTCAATTATTTGAAGGTTTCACGGCTATGTCTGCCACTATCCCATCAACATATCCTATCAGATCGGATGGCGATATTTCAAATTGCAATCCCCTCACTCCGGCACTGACATATACCACATCGAAATTATTAACCGTGGAATGAAAATAAGTCGGGAACCGCTTCTTCATCCCTATCGGTGAACAACCGCCCCTTATATAGCCTGTAAGCGGCAGAAGCTCTTTCATCGGAATAAGGTCGGCTTTCTTGGCTCCGGCAGCCTTAGCTGCCGCCTTCAAGTCCACCTCCATGTCTCCGGGAATCACACACACAAAGTATCCGCTTTTTTCACCATGAAGCACGAGTGTCTTGAACACCCGTTCTATATCTTCGCCAAGTTCCTCAGCCACATGATCAGCGGCAAGGTTATTCTCATCAACCTCGTATGGAATCAACTTATAAGTGATTTTTGCTTTATCAAGCAACCGTGCGGCATTGGTTTTAGTTATTCCCGACATCTTTCCAATTCTTTTTTTGCAAATATACAAATATTTCTCTTATAAGTAGTGCTCCGCACATCGCATCCCACAAAAAAATCCGGTTGTTGCTACACCAACCGGATTTCAGGCTCATATCATCAATGAGTTTACAGTTGTTTCACCTGACCAAGGAAAATCACAGCGCCTGTCGACTGCTCGGCTATAATGAACGCGAATGGACGGTTCACCACCATCTCATAACTCTCCACAGGCATCGCGCTGTCAAATTCAGTCGACGTGACTGCGGCAGCTTTAGTCCCATCTTCATCAACCTCGATGCGGGTCACCTGCTTCACTTTATTCACCTTGACAGGTGAGGCGCTCAATCCTGAAAAGTCAGCTCCCGAGGTAAACATTTCACTCACACCCTGCGACTGAAGATAATCATTAAGAATCTCATTCGTGTCAAATTCAAATCTCGGGAACGAAACCTTTATCTCTCCACGGTTATTGGAATTCTGCCACGCAACAAAATCCGATGCAGAAAAAGAGCTTATGACATCGGCAAGGTTCTCTCCTGCATTAGGAAGAATCACCGTCATCGAATATGCTCCTGCACCATAATCCATTCTGAACATTGAATATTTCTCTGCCACTTTTATCTTGTTGCCAATCGCTCCATTCATCATCATCACTCGTGATTGCGAACCATCGGCATTTGTAAAGAGATCCTCCTTGGTGTTTTTCTTGTCAAACTTCACCGCCCATTCACCCTTGAAGCATAACGCATTAATTATCATCATTTCCATTCCGGGAGCAAGAGGCTCTTGAAGAAGCTGAGGTATCATCTTGTCGGTATGCTTCGAGCACCAATTGTTGATGGCATTCATTGCCGAGGTCGAAGAAAGGTCAAGCGTGCGTGAATCCGCATCATAATTTTCCTCCACAGCATTCACATAAGCCGGAAGCGCCTCAAACCCGTCATTCAGCCATATAGAATTGGCTATTTCCATCTTCACTTTTCGGTCAAGACGAGGCATATCCTTTATAAGTTTAACGCTCAGATCGTTTAGCGACTGAAGGTTATCAGCTCCGGTCGCAGTGCAAATCTGGTTTAATGTGGTGCCGGCTGCACCATTGGCGGCAAGTCCGAGAGCGAAATTCATGCTCATCGGCGACAGCATGAAGTTGTCATTCCTCCGGGCACTGAAATACCCAAGCATATCGATTGCCTTACTGTTCTGAGATGTGATTACAAGCTCCTGCTACGGTTGCAACTCGATTTTGTCAGCAACTCCATTTTTTCCGGAATCATCCGAATCACTGCATGACACTAACGCAAGCGAAAGCGACATTGCCAAAATCAACTTTGTTTTCATAGCCATAATTACTTTTTTATAGTTATTACATTGAATATGTGGATTGTGCAAACATAATGATTTATCACATATCCACCAAATAATTTAACAATTTATTCAAATTTTACCACCACAATCATCTTTTAGCGACAAAATATACAATATCTTTTGAATAATCACCAACAGTAGATTTGTATACGCCATCATTGAAATATCCGTTGCAATATCCGTCCCAACCCCAATTGAAATGATTGTAGGTGGTCGACGTACTTCCTGTCTCTTCGCATACCCATTCTCCATCATCCCCTTTTTTAACATATACTTAGTGGTTTTCACAGTATAACGATAGCCATCAGCTACCCACATGTGTCCACCGGTGTTATTCACATTTTGTCCACCCATGATAATTACCCCACTTCCTATCCATTTCCAAACGAAACCACTGGCAGGAGTTTCTGTATCACTTAATGTAAATCCTAATCCTTTCAATGTCCTTCTTACATCACTAAGAGATGTCCCGGTCGCTTGTCGATCGGTATAATATGTACTATTAGCTCTATACCCAAGCTCCCTAAGCATCAAACCTATAGTAGAATGTACTCCTACCTCGCAATCGTCACCATCAGTCCGTCCGAACTTGTGGTTATTTATTTTATCCCATTCAAGAGTCAAAGTCGGTTTCGATGATTGATGCTTTAATTGAATAGATGCAGGGTATTTCAATGCACTCATTGTCATTGCCATCGCAACATTTGAACAACCGGCGATTCCATTTGGACAATAGGTGCCATAAATTCCACTTTGTCCCCAATCAACTTTGACTCTTGGCGATACTGAATCTGTTTTGGTTGTAGTAACAATATCTTGATATGCCGGTTTACGCATGATTGCTTTAACTGACGGAGCTTCCCTAACATAAGATATGGCATAGTCCATAAACATCGCCAAACCTGGATTATCAGTGCCGTTATTTACGTCATAATGACCCGATTCTGTTACCGCAAGAATCGAATCACAAGTTGTCTTAGCCGATATAACCGCAAAACCGGAATTGTCCTTATAGTTAACTATATAGATAAGCGTATCATTGCCGGAACGTGATTTTGCATCCGTTATAAACTGAATGCCACCTTCGTCTATCTCTCGATAATTTGATGCACGTGAGACTTCATTGTTATCAAGCATACTCTTCGCTGAATTGGCAATTAAAATCGCATCCTTAACCGTACGAGTAGCAGGAATCATTTGTTCTATTTCCGAACTCCAAGTCACAGGCTCAGAATCAAAAATAAAGTCAGGCTCTTCATTTGAAGCACAAGATGCTAACAAAGCACCGGTCATCATAACACTGTAAATCAATTTTTTCATAATGAAACGAATTAAAATTTATTATGTAATCTATTTAAGGTATCCATGTAAATTCCCCTTTCCACACGGTGTCTCCTATACATACAAGAATGATATAGTAATTATTTTCGTATAGATTTGTTACATTGAAATAATGACTTTTGGAATATTCACCACTCATGCCGCAATAGACTATACCTCCGAATTCATCAATAACCGAAAATTGAACTTCATTGGTCGGCAGACTCGTTGAAACCGTAAAATTTACACCTTCGAATGAAATAACGGGATATATCGGTCTACTTTTTTTCCTATTGCCAGTCTCAGGAGCTGGAGGGTCAGGCGTTACAGGCACTTCATTTTTGCCTTGGGCGAGTAGAGAAAAGAATGCAATAATAAATGTGAATACAAATTTTTTCATATAGCAATAAATATTTATTGCACTAAGATATGTATTTCACATAATCAATTCATCGTAAAATTGTACGCATTTTTTACGCATTTCACTCATGAAGTATGCGTAAAATTACGCATAAAACAAATAGAGCCCTCACAATGAGCGAACTAACTCATCCCAATCTTTTGCTGATGCATTTTCAGTACCAAATGTCTTTTTGTATAAGCGAGCACGTATGGATGTGATGGAACTTGACGATTTATTGGTAATGCGACTGATTTGATTGGGCGAAACTCCAATTTTCACAAGCATAGTCACTCGCCACTCTATCTCGGAAAGAGCATTATTAACTCTCAATTTTAGATAAAAATTTGGGAACTTATTTTTCAATACGTTCTCTAAATCTTGCCAATCTTGACTATTATATTTTATTTCAGGATTTATTTTCGAATCTATAAATTTTATTACTATCGGATATTCTGAAAATAAATTTTCACCAACATCACAAGTAATTAAATCATCTTGTTTTTCCCTATAGGCTAACTCTTGTTTTAATGAATATATTTCCTGTTCATAAACTTTTGTTTGTCGCTCTCGATTTTCATAATCCAACCTCAAAGATGAAAAAAATATTTTCTGTTTACGATATCGAGTTATCTGAGATAAAATTATCACCACTAAAACGACTAATACAAGCCCCAAAATCATAATATTTCGTTGCAACCTTGTACTTTTAAGTGCTAACGTCTTATTCTCATTCTCCCTTAATCTATAGTCATAAACAGCCTTAGCTTTTGCTATCGCTTCAAGTGAATTATAGTAATCAACTGTATCTATACATCGCAACATTTCGTTCAAATGGTAACTCAGACTATCGTTAGGTTCAGTTTCCATTATTATATTTACCATTTCCTTGTGTGCAAATTTTCGCACTTTGACATTTCCACTATCACAAAGCCATCGTAAATATGAAATGCTTCGGGCTTTATCGTATTTAGAATAAATGCTTGCTGCCGAAGAGAAAACTAATTGCTTTTCATGGGGACTCATTTTATATGAAAGAGCTTCTTCAATATATTTTTTAGCTAAATCGATTTTATCCATTTTATAGGCAAAATTTGCCTTAAGACGAGGAACAAAAGCATTCCTTTTATCGTCATCCAAATATTTAGATAATTCGTATGCCCTATCCAAATACATCTGGGCACTATCACATTGAAGTAACGTCCAACAACTTTCAGCAAGTGATGTTAAATCATGAATAATTGCAGCTGTATCGTTTAGCAACGAAGTGTATTCAAATGCAATTTTATCCTCATCAAGAGCTAATTCATAAAATCCTTGCTTAGCATATATTTGTGAAATTTGAGAATGCACAAAACTTGCCTGTCTTATGTCAGCATCAGGAGAGATTCGGTCGAGGGCTTTCTGAAAATAGTCAAGGGCTCTCGGGGCATCGCCGAGTTCTGAATATGTGCGTCCTCCGTAATAAAGCGCCACCGCACTCAGAGTATCATCGCTCCGATCTTTGTAGTATTCTAAAATTGGCGTTATAATACTATCTGACATAATAGGGATATCAGCTTTATCCGAAGCCTTGTATCTCATTAATTCATAGAACATTGATATTTTCTCGTTGCTTCGGTCGACAAACGGAGCTATGGAATCAAGCACCGCCAAAGCACTGTCAGGATTAAAATCGGCTAAAGCACCGGCACGTGCCACCTCATCCCACATTTCCTGAGATGGTCGGGAGCATGAGAAGACGGCAATTAAAATTGCAATAACAGGCAGACTTCTAAATATGCGATTCATCGTAACTTATTCCTACGCAAATGTAATGAATAAGTTTGTAAATAAAAAACCTAAGCGGAGGTAATTGTGTGTATTCACAATACCCTCCGCGATTATCAGAGCGCAAGCCCCGGAACCCTGTCCATTATCCGACAGTCTACCTTCGGATTCCGGGGCATTTAAATTCTTGCTTAGAAATGATTTTCTAAATCTCTGTTTTAAGTTTTGCCACCCACTCCTTTATGCGAGGTGCGGTAAGCTCTTCTTTATTTACCTGATCAAGGCACAAGCCCACATACACTCCGTCGATAAAAGCCGGTGAATTATCAAATTCATATACATTGGCATCAAACGCGCCGACAAACGCCGCTCCTGTGTTCTGCAATCGGGAATAAATCTCACCGAGGGCGCCACAGAACGTATCGCTCATAGTCTCATCCCCGCAGCCAAACAGGGCTATCTTCTTGCCTTTCAGATCAAGTGCCTCCAATCCATCGATGAAGTCATACCAGTCATCCTGCAATTCCCCATTGCCCCATGTCGATGCTCCAAGCAGAAGCACATCGTATGGTGCCACTTCTGAAGGTGCCGATTTGGCAACATTGTGTATATCATCCTTGGCTACACCTAAAAGAGCGGCTATCTCGTCAGCCACTTCGGCGGTCATGCCGGTATTTGAACCATAAAAAATGCCTATTTTTTTCATCGTCTTGTAACTTTTATATCTTTATAACACTACAAGCACGACAATGTTCAGACAACAGGGCGGATAATCAGAACGCGAGATGAAATCCCACTCTTACTCCCCAGTCAGGCGCATCGGGAGTGTGACGGTAGCTCAGACGCCACACCGAGTCAATGCGCAGCACTCGGAAAATATTGTCGACTCCGGCACTAATCTCCATATAGGGATCTGACCAGGACATCATGGAAGTGTGGACATCAGAAGGAAACAAGAACAGGCTCTTATTATAAACGGGGTTATTGCGGTCGCTGAGGTTTCCCCAAAGACACTTGAATGTAACCACCTCACGCAACTTCAGTTTTTTCACAAGAGGTATTCGGTTAAAAATAAGCCCGTTCATCCAATAAGTGAGATTAACCGAAGCATAGCTGTCATTGATGAATTCAAGCGGATTCATCAACGCATAGCTTTCCTGCTGGATGGTATATGATAGATTGGCATCAGGAAGGCACAGATCCATGTAGGGCGACGGCAACCATGAGTGACCAGCCTTAGCTATGGCATCAAGATAACCGAATGCCGAAAACCAGAATCGTTTCGAAAATTTGAACTCGGTGCGGTTGATCTCAAACATGCTGCCAAACAATCCCTTTGGAGCATAAGTATGAGACAGTTCAAACACCGGCGCGTCAAGATTTATGGGAAGGCGATTGGTCTTCCCCTGCACGAATTTTTCTCCCGGCGCATACCGTAACGCAAGTTTAAATGAGGTCTCATCATAGTGGCCGAAACGATTGCCGTATCCGTCAATGAATGGAATCCATCGTGTAGCTTCCTGCCGCTCGAATGACGCCGAGGCGACAACCGAGAAGTTGTTAAGCAGTTCAAGAGTGTATTCAAGCGTTGTGGCACGGCGATAAGTCACTCGCGTATCCTCCATACGTTTCAACGACAGGAAGATGTTATCCTGATTGGTAGCGGAATATTTCTGCCCAAGCTGGTCAAGATCATAAAGAGATGTAAGCCTCAGCGAATGCACCGGAAACTCTCTGGAATGATATTTTTTGTCACGGAAAGAATATTCAAGCTCGCCGCGATATTTCCATTTATGGTCACGGAACCCGTAGGCGACATATCCTCGGGCAAACCATCTTTTGGAAAGATGCGCCGTGGTCATTCCACCGGTACGCAGGCGCAATCCTTCGGCTGTATTGTAAGAAATGCTCGTGTTCACGGGACCGTAGTCAAATTTGCTCGGATCACCGGTATGCACATATCCGCTCACAATCAACCGCAATGTTTTCTCAGTCCAGTAATAAAGCGGCACGGCACGCATACGGCTCACCATCTCATCTATGTTACGCTCGCCATGCTCAAGAGGCACCATGCGCTCCTCAGCCCAGAATTCTCCCTCTCGGTCATAGGCTTCAGGAACAATAATTTCCGCCGGCACGACACTGAAAAGCGACTGATCAGACGGAGGAGAGAATGTAAAGCCGGAATAAGCGTTATTGCGGCGTGCATAAAGCTGAGGTAGCCCGGGAAGCACAGAAAACTCCACAATCATGTCATCCGACTTTTTCAGCCTTGATCCATCGGGAGCTTTATCAAATTCCTGCACAAGCGTGAACGCATCGAGAAAATTGACATTGATGGTGTGAGGCAAAAACATCTCTACCCTCTTCACAAACATGGTAGAATCGCCCTTCGGCACATAAAGCTTCCCGATGAATCCCCATGTCTCGGGAGTGTGAGGCACAAAACTCAACATCACACACGAATCCCCTTCCAGTTCAACCGTATCAGTGAGGTAATATTTATAAAAATCAGGACCTATCTTGGCAAGCGGACTCACAAACCTATTCTGCAACAGCGTGACATCGTTATCATATATATCGACTTCCCTGAAAACATCCTCACGCACTTGCCGCGAAGCGTCGCTGTTATGGGAAATGTCGTCCACTCCTTCCTGACGCAATCCGCGCACCACCTCTTTCTTTCGCTCGCCATGATCAGAATAGTTGACATCCGACACTTTTTCCTTCACCATGAAGTTGAGAATAGGCTTTCCCGACACCACTGATGTGTCGACATACTCCTGCATGAACTTGAACTTATCACCAAGCCAGGAATAATTGCCATCGGGATTGAAATCATTGATTGCCATCGACAACCGTTCATATTTTCCATAGCTGTAGAACTCATGGCGTCGCGGATCATTCTTTTCCTTGGATTCACGGATGCGGTTCACGAAATCAACCGCAGGATTATTTTTCTTGCTGTATTTCTCTTTTTTAGGTTTGACCACCACCTCTGAAAGCATGACTCCTGTAGGGACAAGCTCCACCGTGAGAGCATTGCCGGTCGCGACCGTCAATGGCAGAATCTTTTCTGAATAACCCATCACCGAGAAACGTATGCTGTCGGCACCACTGCGTTTCCATATCGAAAACTTACCACGGTCATCAGTGAGTTTCCCCTCATTGGTCGACGGTATAAAAACCGCGGTATAAGGTATAGGCTCCCGTGACAAAGAGTCAATCACAACTCCCGTCACAAGAAAGTCACGAGCCGACAAGCTCAGCCAGCCGCAGCAAAACGCAACGGCGAGCAACAATCGTGAGGTAAATGTGTTGAATGACCCGTTTCTCAATTTTTTGGATTATTGTTCTTATATTTCATTAAACAAATTTATCTTTGCAAAGTTAATAAAAATCCACTCACTCAATGGCAAAAGAAATTGAACGTAAGTTTTTAGTCGTTAATGATTCTTATAAAGAATTGTGTAACACCGTATTGAATATCTCGCAAGGATACATTACCACCGACAAAAAAGCAGTGGTCAGAGTAAGGACCTGCAATGAAAAAGGATTTCTGACCATAAAAGGGGAAAACTCAGGAGCCGTGCGCGACGAATGGGAATACCCTATTCCTGTTGATGATGCCAAAGAAATGATCAGGAAACTTGCCGGGAATACAGTGATAGCAAAAACTAGATATTTAATTGATTTTAAAGGATTTCGCTGGGAAGTCGACGAGTTTCACTCTCCTGCGGCAGGATTGGTCGTAGCTGAGATTGAGCTCCCCGATGAGAGTACGGAATTTCCGCTTCCTCCCTTTATAGGTGAAGAAGTGACCGGAAATCCCGCATATTATAATTCATCAATCGCTGCTGCCGGGAAATTGAATAGCTGAAACAACTTCAATTATTCCACTTAACGCAACTCCATTTTCACCACATTCTCGACGTGAGCCGTGTGGGGAAACATATCGACCGGCTGAATCGCAGTGAGTTTATACTTAGCGTCGAGCATCGCAATATCCCTTGCCTGTGTCGCAGGATTGCAACTCACATAGACAATGCGCTTGGGTTCGGCATTAAGAATGACGTTGACCACATCCTCGTGCATTCCGGCACGTGGAGGATCGACTATCATGACATCAGGTCTACCATGCTCGGCAATGAACCGGTCGGTAAGAATATCCTTCATGTCACCGGCATAAAATTCAGTATTGTCGAGTCCGTTGACCTTAGCATTGACCTTGGCATCCTCGATCGCCTCAGGCACATATTCTATGCCGATCACCTTCGATGCTTTACGTGCCACAAAATTGGCAATTGTCCCGGTACCGGTGTAAAGGTCATATACAAATTCATCACCGGTCAACCCGGCAAAATCGCGTGCCACGCTATAAAGCCTGTAAGCCTGGCGGGAATTGGTCTGATAGAACGATTTGGGACCTATGCGGAATTTCAATCCCTCCATCTCCTCTTCTATATAATCACGCCCGCTAAAGAGAATCACATCTTGATCACCTATAGTGTCATTGACTTTAGTATTGACCACAT
>OFFB01001267.1_pt1 | contig 16021 bp, 12 predicted proteins | sample 1521281 | NCBI WGS metagenome assembly OFFB01 (sample SAMEA3504109, study PRJEB24116) | mouse gut metagenome | biome: mouse gut; feature: mouse-associated habitat; material: faeces | place: Denmark | collected 2011
CGACCGCTATCCGGTCGCGCTCTTTTTTTGAGCCGATCCGATAATCCCAAGGGAAATTTTGATGGAAAATCCAAAATTTTTCGTAAAAAATTTGTTTATTTACAAATTTCGTCGTAGGTTTGCGACAACCTATCATAAAACAATTACTATTAAGTACAAATTATTCCATAAAACAACTACCCATAATGTCCGCAGGGACAGATAAAAACACAGTCGATCACGACCGACAGACTCCGACATCGCAAAATGCCGGAGTCTGCTTTTTTCCGCCCCGTAACATATACCGATCGAAAACGATTCACTCTGAAAAAATCATAAATCGTTACGAAAAGGCAAAAAAATGTATCTGAATAGAAACAAATATCGCTAAAATTTATTAAATTTGCAGCCTGTTTAGACCATAGCGAATCAACGCTGAAACTGACAGATAGTTAAAATAGTATCCAGTTCTTTAACTATGAAGTTATTACAAGAAAAATTAGCAAAGTACACAGTGCCTCAGGAGGTGAAAGCCGCCGGTGTGTATCCTTATTTCCGCGCCATTTCAAGCGAACAGGATCCGGAGGTGATTATCAACGGTAAAAAGGTATTGATGTTCGGCAGCAACTGCTACACCGGACTGGTCAACGATCCGCGTATCAAGGAAGCAGCGATCGAAGCCACCCGTAAGTACGGAACCGGCTGTGCAGGATCGCCATTCCTCAACGGAACACTCGACCTCCACAAGAAGCTTGAAGCCAGAATAGCAGAATATATCGGCAAAGAAGATGTGATGATCTACTCCACAGGTTTTGAAGTGAACCTCGGAGTTGTATCAACGCTCACAGGCCGCGAGGACTACATTCTCTGGGATGAGCAGGACCACGCCTCGATCATCGAAGGCCGCCGTCTTTCGTTCTCCCAGTCGCTCAAGTACAAGCACAATGATATGGCCTCGCTTGAGAAGCAGCTCCAGAAATGCGATCCCGACCGCGTGAAACTCATCGTAACCGACGGTGTGTTCTCAATGGAAGGCGACGTAGCTGACGTCAAGAAGATCGTAGAGCTGGCCAAGAAATACAACGCATCCGTGATGGTTGACGAAGCCCACGGCATCGGTGTGTTTGGCGAAGGTGGACGCGGCGTCTGCCATCACTATGGTGTTGCCGACGATGTTGACCTGATCATGGGTACATTCTCAAAATCATTCGCCTCTCTCGGCGGTTTCATCGCCACCGACAAGGAGATCACCAACTTCCTACGCCACCACTCCCGTTCCTACATCTTCACCGCCAGCATCACACCGGCTTCAACAGCCGCCGCACTCAAGGCAATTGATATCATGGAACAGGAACCGGAACGTCAGCAGGCATTGTGGGATGTAACCAACTACGCTCTCGAAGGCTTCCGCAACATGGGCTGCGAGATCGGCAATACCTCAACCCCGATCATTCCGCTCTTTATCCGCGACAACCTCAAGACATTCACCATCACACGCGATCTTCTTGAAGAGGGAATCTTCGTAAATCCCGTGGTTTCTCCGGCCGTAGCGCCTCAGGACACCCTTATCCGCTTCAGCCTCATGGCCACACACACTAAAGACCAGGTTACCACAGCTCTTGAAAAGATCCACAAGGTGTTCAAAAAACATGGACTTGTAGACTAAGCAGCACAATCACAATCCAATATATATCGCAAAGTGCCGGACTATAGATCCGGCACTTTTTTTATCGTAAAGCTACAATCCGCCGCATACATGCGGCAGAACCGACAGCGATGAAACCGATAAATACGAGTATATAAAAAAGGCTTGTGGGTCGTGTCTCACGACAAGGCCCGCAATTAACATGTTGTAAAGTGTATACAGGGATGTTATAAATATAAATAAGTGTATCCCAATCACAAGTGTCTATTATTTTAGACGCTTTAGTTAATATTTCGGTACAAATATATCTCATTACTACAATATCGCCAAAATTTTAACTTATTTTTACCATATTAATCCACATTATTTGCATACCAGAGCAAAAGAAAGCCCGACCGTGAAGGCCGGGCAAAATAATGATAAAAGTTCAATTTCTATAGGCAAATATATCAGCTGGCAGGCGCGCCGGCCATTGACTGCATGGCGACGAGACGGGTGTAATAACCGTCAAGAGCCATCAGCTCATCGTGAGTACCCTGCTCAACGATCTGCCCTTCATGAAGCACACATATCATAGTGGCATTCTTGATGGTGGACAGACGGTGGGCGATGACAAGCGTGGTGCGATTGTGCATCAGTCGTTCGAGAGCTTGCTGCACGAGCATCTCGCTTTCGCTGTCGAGAGCCGATGTAGCCTCATCGAGAATCAGGATCGGAGGATTCTTCAATATTGCACGCGCAATTGAGATACGCTGCCTCTGACCGCCTGACAGGCGGCATCCGCGGTCACCGATATTTGTCTGATAGCCGTTCTCGCTTGCCATGATGAAATCGTGGGCGTTGGCGATTTTTGCCGCCTGTTCCACCTGTTCCTGAGTGGCATCAGCCACACCGAACGTTATATTGTTATAGAATGTATCGTTGAAAAGAATCGCCTCCTGATTTACATTGCCCATAAGTGAGCGCAGATCGTGGACGCGCAGATCGCGGACGTCTATGCCATCAACAGTGATCGATCCGCCATTGACGTCATAAAAGCGCGGCAAGAGATCGGCAAGGGTGGATTTTCCACTGCCGCTCTGCCCCACGAGTGCCACGGTCTCTCCGGGACGGATACGGATATTCACATTGCGCACAACGGGGGTGTGTTCATTATATCCGAATGTGACATTGTGATACTCCACGTCACCTTGCAGCTTCGAAATCGTCTCAGGTTTCTGCGGATCAGCGATAGGGTTGACAGCGCTCAGGATCTTATCGACACGTTCCATAGAGGCAAGACCTTTCTGGATAGTGTACATTGCTTTCGACAACTCCTTGGCCGGATTGATGATACTATAGAAGATCACCAGATAGTAGATGAACTCCGGTGCGGTTATCGTCGACGAGCCGGAAATGATCAGCGTTCCCCCGAACCAGAGTACGATCGCTATGGTTATCGTGCCGAGGAACTCACTCATAGGATGGGCAAGCGACTGTCTGCGCGCCACGCTGTTGGAGAGATCGAAGAATGACTGGGTGCCACGGCGGAAGCGGCCTATCACCTTGTTTTCGGCATTGAACGCCTTGATAATACGCAGTCCGCCGAGTGTTTCCTCGATATTACTCATCAAACCGCCCCACTGCTGCTGCAACTCAAGCGATGTGCGCTTCAGTCGACGTCCGACGCGTCCCATAGCCATGCCGGCTATCGGAAGTAACAGCAGGACAAACACGGTCAACTGCCAACTCATGGCTATCATCATTGCCAGACAGGTGATGATCATCACCGGATTCTTGAACGCCATGTCGAGCGATGACATGATGGAGTTCTCGATCTCAGCCACGTCGCCGCTCATACGTGCCATCACGTCGCCCTTGCGCTCAGCCGTGAAAAAGCCGATCGGCAGATGCACTATCTTCTCATACACATGATTGCGGATATCGCGCACAATTCCGGAGCGCAACGGAATGATGAAATATGAAGCAAGATACGCGCTACCGGTCTTCAGAGCCGTGGCAACCACGAGCACCAAGCCAAGCACAGCGAGAGTGATGCTCTGTCCCCACATCCGGATAGCCTCCTGCGTGTAATAATAGAAATTGTTGATCAGCACATCGCGGATATTTCCGTCCGCCAGAGTCATGTATTCATACACCCCTTCCTTGATCTGGAAAAGCATCTCCAGAATAGGCATGATCATAGCAAAAGAAAAGAGGGTAAGGATTGCTGAAAGGATATTGAACACGATGTTCAATATAAGATATTTTTTATAAGGAGGGACAAATCTCCTTAACAAGTCCCATAGTTCGCCCATTTATAATGATTGACTGATTTCTATTAAGGTTTTCAAGGCAAAAGTAAGAATTTTTATCGACATAAGCCCTATTACGGCCACTCAATGTTGCCAACTCCGACCAAAAATTCGTAACTTTGGCGTATGCATTATTTCATATCCGCCGGAGAAGCGTCGGGCGATCTCCACGCCTCCGCACTCATAGAGGCCCTGAAAGCCAAAGATCCCGAGGCCCGGTTCACATTTCTGGGTGGCGACCTCATGTCCGCGGCCGCAGGCCATAATCCGTTGATCCACTACCGCCGCATGGCGTTCATGGGATTCAGCGAGGTGTTACGGAATCTACGCACAATTTTCGGCAATCTGTCGGAAGCCAAGAAGGCATTGCGCAGCTCAGGCTGCGATGCCCTGATCCTCGTGGACTATCCGAGTTTCAATCTCAAGCTTGCAAAAGAGGCCTCACGGCTCGGCCTACCGGTCTACTATTTCATAGCCCCGAAAGTCTGGGCTTGGAAAGAATGGCGCGTCAAGCAACTCAGACGATATGTACGCAAAGTTCTCAGCATCCTGCCTTTTGAACGCGAATATTTTGCCGGCAAGAATGTAGATGCCATGTATGTCGGCAATCCGTCGAAAGAGGAGATCGACAGCCGGCTCTCCGCCATGGCACCCAGCGAGGAATTCATGCGGACACACGGCCTTGACCCGGCGCGCCCACTGCTGGCACTGGTTCCGGGAAGCCGGCGCGGAGAGATAAGATGCAATCTTCCGGTGATGGATGCCGTGGCCATGCGGCATCCGGAGCTACAGGCAGTTGTGGCCGGTGCCCCGGGAATTGATCCGGAACTTTATAGCTCACTGACCGGTCTGCCCGTACTGACCGGTGTCACTTCGGAACTTATGCGTAATGCCACGGCAGCACTGGTCACATCCGGAACAGCAACTCTGGAATGCGCCCTTGCCGGAACACCGCAGGTTGTCTGCTACCGCGCCAATGGCGTCAAGCTAAGCTACAACATAATGAAACACCTGCTGAAAGTGCGCTATGTGTCTCTCCCCAACCTCATTGCCGATGCCCCTGTGATCCCCGAGATGCTTGTCCACCTCTGCACCCCCGACAGCGTTGACGCTGAGCTGACAGAAATCCTTCCGGGTAAATCCGGACGCGACAGGCAGCTGGATGGATATGCCACCATGCGCTCGCGGCTTGGCGATGAAAATGCAGCCGCGACAGCAGCGCAAACAATTATAAACGATCTTCAATCCCTGAAATGAACGTACTGACATTCAACAATCCCTACGAGCCGGCCATACGCCGCGCCCTCTCTCAGATAGCAGATCCCGGTCGGGTCCGCGTCCTTTTCATATGCCTCGGCAATATATGCAGAAGTCCGGCCGCCGACGGATTGATGCATGAGGTTGTGGCCTCACATCATGCGGAGAATCGCTGGGAGATAGACTCCGCCGGAACCGGGGGATACCACGTTGGCGATCTGCCGGATCCGCGCATGCGCGCCCACGCCCGTCAACGCGGACTGAACCTGACCCATATCTGCCGGCAAGTACGCGAGAGCGATTTCGACAATTTCGACCTGATAATAGGCATGGACGAATCCAACATGCGCAATCTCCACCGCCTCGCCCCTACTCCGGAAGATGAGGACAAACTGCTGCCAATGGCTGCTTTCTTCGGATCTTATTCGCGCCATGACCATGTACCCGACCCGTACTACGATGGCGCACAGGGATTTGAGACCGTCCTCGACATACTGACCGAGGCCACGGAAAATCTTTATGACACCGTAACAGCTGAAATCTGACTTTCTGGCACGGGATTTGTTATAACTTACAGCAAACAAAATTTAAACAAACAATAACCAAATTTGAGATTATGGAAAAAATTGAACCCGGAAAATATGTTGAGCTCGGCTACGACCTCTATGAAGTGAATGGCGACGAGCAGACACTCGTACACCAGACCGACGATAATGACCCCGAACGCATCGTGTTCGGCGTGACCCGTGGCATGATCGAACCGCTTGAAAAAGCTATCGACGGACTTGCCGCAGGCGACACTTTCGATATTATAGTGAAAGCAGATCAGGCATTCGGCCCCCACGATCCGGAGCAGGTGGCAACACTTCCCCGTGACATTTTCGAGGTTGACGGCAAATTCGACACCGACGTTGTAAAACCCGGTGCAGTGCTTCCGATGATGACCGCCGACGGCTATCGCATCAATGGCGTTGTTGACGAAGTGACCGATACCGACGTCAAAATGGATTTCAATCATCCGCTCGCAGGAAAGGATGTGCGCTTCAACGGCAAGATCATCACCGTACGCGAGGCCACACCTGAGGAACTGCACCCACAGTCGGGTTGCGGTTGCGGCAGCTGTGGCGGCGGCGACTGCAATGAAGGCGGTTGCGGCGACAACGGTTGCGGATGCGGTGACAGCTGCGGATGTAACTGATAAGACAGACAGCCGGTCGGGACAGGAACTTAGCTGAGTTCTTTTCCGGCTTTGGCTTCCAATGCAAGATGAAGAATGCGGGAGGGCGAGTCGACGATATGGTCGGCATAGTTCTCCCGCAGTTCTTTTTCTCCTCGGAATCCCCATGTCACCCCGATCGACGTCACTGATGCGCGACGGGCCGTCACCATGTCGACACCGGAATCGCCCACATAGAGGACCTCGGATTTAGGGGTCGGACATTCCGAGAGAATTCCGAACACAATCGAAGGGTCAGGTTTCACCGGAACGCCCTCGCGCTGTCCGGCAACAGCCGCCCATTCCAGATCGGGGAAATAGTGGCCGATCAGCTCACTGACCGCAGCCTGATATTTGTTCGAGGCCACGGCGATCTCTATGCCATTATCCCGGAGGGCATGGAGAAGCTCAACGATTCCGGGATATGGCCGTGTGTGACAGGTCAGATTCGCGCCATAATATTCCACGAAATACGCGTGCATCCTGTCGATATTCTCCGGTGTCCGTTCCTCCTCCGGGAGCACTCTCTCAAGCAGACGGCGCACACCGTTACCGACATAGAAGGGATAGGCAGCCGGCGAGTGTACGGGATAGCCGCATTTTTCAAGAGCATAGTTGGAGGCCTCAGCCAGATCGGCGATAGTGTTCAGCAAAGTGCCGTCAAGATCAAATATAACAAGCATAGCAGTAGGTGTAAGAGAGTGTTGAGAGATTAGAACGGATAACCCACGGCGAAATGGAACGACGTGTCGCGTTTCCACCGCGGATGGATAATAGGCCACTCTTCCTGTCCTTGCGCCGGATTGTGGGCTTTGAAGCCCAGATCGAAACGCAGGAGGAAATATGAGAAGTCCATGCGGAGTCCCACTCCATAGGCCAAAGCTATCTGCTTCCAGAACGTATTGAAATGGAACATGCCGCCCGGCTGGTTTTCATAGTTATGGATAGTCCATATATTTCCGGCATCAATAAACGCCGCACCTTCAAACACCCAGAACAATTTGGCGCGGTATTCAACCGAAAGGTCGAGCCTGATGTCGCCGCACTGGTTGATGAAGTCGGTCACAGAATTTCGTGAGTCGAAAGAACCGGGGCCCAGTGTACGCACCCCCCAGCCTCTCACTCCGTTCGCGCCACCGGCATAGAAACGCTTCTCGAATGGCAGGACACGGGAGTTTCCGTAAGGCACGCCGATACCGGCACCGGCATGGAAAGCAAGAGCATGGCGTGTGGTGAAATTCCGGGTCACGGAATAGTCGATCTCAGCCTTGGCATACTGCGAGTATTGGATTCCGAAAAGCTTATACACCCCGTCGTCGCGTTTCTGCCCCGAGAGCGACGAGATGGCATAGAGCAGGTTGCCGGCGGTCTCAGCCGAAGCACGCAAAGAGTAGACCCACGGCTGCAGAGTGTAGCGGCGCAGGTTGGCAGCTGCCGGCTGTCGGTTGGTTCGGTTGTATGTGTATCCGGTACGCATTATGAAGTGGTCTTCATAGCTATAACGCAACAGAGGGTTGGTCGGTGCGATCTGATTGATAAAATCAATGGTGCTTTCCGGAAGATAGACATAGTTGACATCCACCAGATCCCATGTGCGGCGGATGCGGTTGTCGGGGGTGTTCCACTTGTATTTCCATGCGGCACCGGCAATGACACGGGTGTATTCCGGACGTTCCTGATAATTGGCCGAGAGAGCCAGCTCTGTCGAGGCCTTGCTCCGACGCTTGAATCCGCTGCTCAGGAACGGCATCATGAATTTAGGGAATGTTATGCCGACCTCACCGGCATATTCCGTATAGCGGTCGTTGATAAGATTCGATAGATTGCCCGACAGGCTTTCATAATTGACACGGAATTTGGCGGTCAGCAGATTGGAACGGTGAGCCAGGTTGCGATGTTGGTAAGCCACTCCGACACCGAATCCGAAATCGCCCTCGGAGTTTGTTCCCTCCACCTCAAGAGTAACGCCCTGCTTCTTGTTTCTGGTCAGGTAGACATACGCATCAATATGCTCTGTGCCATCGATATATCCCACAGGCAGCATCTCTATATTGATACTCTTTATTATCCCCAACTGGGAAAGTGATTCATACGTGCGGTCGATGGCTCGTGCGCTATAAGGTCGGCCAGGACGTATGAAGCATTTTTCCTCCAGAATGGATGGCACTATATAATGGTCATCGCCGGGATATACCACGGTGATGCCCTTATAGTTCACGGTGTCCGCGCCGACAAGATGGCGTGGATCCTCCATCTGGATCGACGATGTGGAACCGGCCACAAATATGACCCTGTTGATAGTGAACCGCCGGTGCAATTCCAGCGAATCAGTATCAGCGGATTGGGTTTCGGGCTGCACGGCAACAGAATGGCGCGGAGGCATCACAACCATGGTCATGTCGACATCCAGCGAATTTTCCGCCGTGTCGGCAATGAACGTGATATACTCCTTTGAGAAAGCATAGTAGCCCCGGTCGCGCAGCCGTGAGGTCAAACGGGCACGTTCTTCATCGAGAGCCGTGCGGTCGAGGTTGTCGCCGACGTTCAACGTGAAATTGAGCGAATCGGACATTATCACGGATGCCACGGCCGAGTCCGGGATATCGTAGGCTATGGAACGGATCACATGAGGCTGACCCGGAGCAAGGGTATAGGTCACTCGCATTTTCCGCGCGGCACTGTCGGCAACGGCATCAGTCGAGACCGATGCGTCCATGAAGCCCTTGTTGATCAGAGCCTGACGGAGCTGACGGGAAGAGGCATCTGTCAGCGATTCATCATAGATCACCGGTGGCTGACCGAGACGGCGAAGCCAACGGTTGTACCAGCGTGTGGAGTCACGCCCCGACATATTGTAGACCCCTAACTGCAATTTAGCAAAGCCAAGCACCTTGTGGTTGGGTGTCTGACGGAGGTAGTTGACCAACTCCGCCTTATCGACCTGCGATGAATCGGGCACCACGATCTCCACCTCATCCAGCAGGAACGAACCCCGGGGGACATGGCGAACCGAGCTACAGGCACCGATCAAGAGCACCATAGCCACAAGCATTACTATTTTTAATGCCTTGCTCAACATTTGCGATTGCAAAGGTAGCGTGCAACGGCGAAATTTAAAAGGAAAACGAGTCTAAAGTTTCTTATAATGTTAAAAAATATTCATAGGGCAAATGTCCATTTCTGACAAAAAAAGCGTAACTTTGCACCCGAAAAACGACCTAACAAGGTCATTTACTTATTTTCCAACCAGTTACAATTTCACACAATGGATTTTACTTGGCTAACGAATCTCATCGCGCCTGGCCACACGGAATTGGCAAGCACATTGGTGCTTTACTCTTTCGTAATCGCCGCCGGCGTGTTCCTGGGCAAGCTCAAGATCGGCAGCGTGTCACTCGGTGTCACCTTCGTCTTGTTCGTGGGAATTCTGATGGGACATTTCGGCTACACGGTCGACAGCAATGTCCTTAAATTCGTCAGAGAGTTCGGTCTGATCCTGTTTATCTTCGCCATAGGTATACAGGTTGGTCCGGGTTTCTTCTCTTCATTCAAAAAGGGTGGCATGAGGCTTAACGGCCTTGCCGTTCTGGGGATCGCACTCAATGTGATCATCGTGCTCACCATCTTTTACATCAACGATGGCAACACGTCGATCGAGGCTCTCGTAGGCATCATGTCCGGAGCCGTCACCAACACCCCCGGTCTCGCAGCGGCACAGCAGGCCGCCGGCAACCCCGATGCCATCAACACCATGTCGATGGGCTATGCAGCAGCATATCCTCTCGGCGTTTGCGGCATTATCGGAGCCATGTTCCTGATCAAAGCCATCTTCGGCATCAAGATCGAGAACGAGATCAAGGCTATCGAAGAAGAGAACGAACGCCTACACACAAAACCGAATTTCGTTTCGATCGAGGTTACAAACCATCTGATCAACGGCAAATCGCTGCGTGAGCTCCACGACATTATCCAGTGTGATTTCGTCATATCCCGTCTGATGGATCAGACCGGCAACATCATCATACCTACATCGGCCACACAGGTACGCGTAGGCGACAAGCTGTTTGTGGTCATCTCCGACACTGACACCCCGAGATTTGAATCGGTTGTAGGTCCGGAAGTGGAAGTCAACTGGGAAGAGGTTACTCCGAGCCGCGTGGTCAGCCGCCGTATCCTCATCACCAAGAGCCAATACAACGGTGTGGCTCTCGGCTCCCTCCGCCTCCATGCTGCCTACCAGCTGAATGCGACCCGTGTGAACCGCGCCGGTGTCGACCTGCTTGCATCGCCTGACCTTCGCCTCCAGATGGGCGACCGCATCACCGTTGTAGGCGACCTCAACGACATTGACCGTCTTGCCAACCGCCTCGGCAACTCCATGAAGCGTCTCAACGAGCCCAACATGATCACCATCTTCATCGGCATCATGTTCGGTATCATAGTTGGCTCACTCAACCTTGGTTTCGGCATGAAGCTCGGCTTGGCCGGCGGACCTCTCGTGGTGGCTATCCTGCTGAGCCGTTTCGGCTACAAATTCAAGCTCGTGACCTACACCTCATCGTCGGCATCCCTGCTGATGCGCGAACTCGGCATCTGTCTATTCCTCGCATCCGTAGGCATCTCGTCCGGCGCAGGCTTCGCCGACACCGTGTTCAACGAAACCGGTATGTGGTGGGTAATCTGGGGCTTCATCATCACCTTCCTGCCACTGGTTATAGTTGGCTGCATAGCACGCGGTATCTACAAGATCAATTTCCTGACCATCATGGGTATGTTCTCCGGTGGCTACACCGATCCGCCAGCCCTTGCCTACGCCAACTCGGCAACCGGCAACGATGCTCCGGCCGTGGCCTACTCCACCGTCTATCCTCTGACCATGTTCCTTCGCGTGGTGTCGGCTCAGGGCATAATCCTTGCATTCATGAGCTAACACGACAACGAATCGACAGATAAAAAAAGACAAGATCCGCCCCGACAGCCAGATGCTGCCGGGGCGGATCACTTATAAAAACAAAGGTAAAAAGGGTCAGAGATGTTTATTCTTCTGATCAGTCATCGGATTTAGGATTTAGAAATTCGCGGAGTTTAGCCACAAGCTGATCTTTCTGATGCAGACCGTTTCCACGCCAAGCCGGCTCGCCGGCATAGAACACCATCAGAGTGGGAACGGACTGGATTCTGTACTTGGCCGATAGCTCGGGATTACGGTCAACGTCGATCTTCACGACATTAACAGCATCGCCAAGTTCGTTTTTCACCTGCTCCAGAATCGGGCCCTGCATCTTGCACGGACCACACCAAGTGGCAAAGAAGTCGACCAATGTAGGTTTCGTTCCGCTTATCAATTCATTAAATTCGTTCATAATAAAAATATCTGTTGAGTTATTGTTCGTCTTTCACCAAGATAAACAAAAACGGAGGCCTGATGGTTTTATCACATTTTTTTTGCTTGGAAAATTGATAATGGCTAAATTTGCAAAACGAATATCCCGATTATGCCAAAGATCAACCTCAAAGGCATGGGAGTGGCACTTGTCACCCCCTTCAAAGCCGATAAAACAATAGATTTCGAAGCATTCGCCCACCTGCTTGACTATCAGATAGACGGCGGAGTGGACTATCTCGTTGTGCTTGGCACCACCAGCGAGAACCCGACACTTGAACCCGAGGAACGCACCGCAGTGCGCGAATTCGTAGTCAAGCATGTAGCCGGGCGCGTGCCGTTGGTATTGGGTTGCGGAGGAAACAACACCGCCGCCGTTGTGCGCGAGTTGCAGACCACCAATCTCTCATCTTTCTCTGCAATCCTTTCCGTAGTCCCCTACTACAACAAGCCGTCGCAGGAAGGCATCTATCAGCACTACAAGGCAATTGTGGAGGCATCGCCGCTCCCCATCATTCTATATAATGTTCCGGGACGCACAGGAGTCAACATGACCGCCGCCACCACATTGAAGCTCGCCAAGGAATTTCCCAACATTATAGGAGTGAAGGAAGCGTCAGGCAATATCTCGCAGATGGACGATATAATAAAGAACAAGCCTGAAGACTTCATGGTAATATCCGGAGATGACGGCATCACATTCCCGCTCATAACTTTGGGAGCGGTGGGCGTGATTTCGGTAATCGGAAATGCCTTCCCCCGTGAATTTTCAAGGATGGTGCGTCTCGCCCTTCATGGAGACTACAACCGCGCATTGCTCATACACCACCGCTTCACCGAGCTGTTCAGCCTGCTGTTTGTCGACGGCAATCCCGCCGGTGTCAAGTGTCTGCTCCATGCAATGGGATTCATAGAAAACGAGCTGCGCCTGCCGTTAGTCCCGACAAGAATCACCACCTACGAGCAGATTCGCCGTGTGCTTGAAAGCCTCGGTTAGAAATAAATCAGCGATTGATATACAAAAAAACAGCGAGGATATATGCCGAAACATATATCCTCGCTGTTTTTATAACCCATTCAGGAGCTACACCAATATGGCGATGTTATAGACTATGTAAGCCACGCCCCATGCCACAAGCGTGTTGTAGATTATAGAGAATGCTCCGTATTTCCAGCTTCCGGTTTCCTTCACAATAGCAACGACCGTAGCCATGCAGGGGAAATAAAGCAGCACGAAAACCATGAGGCTCAATGCCGACGCCGGTGTAAAATCGGGATGTCCTGTGACAGGATTAGGTTTGGTCAATCTCACGGAAAGAGATGCGTCGTCGATCTCTTCATTGCCGGAATACAATACACCGAGAGTAGACACCACAATCTCCTTTGCCGGAGCCCCTGCCAAAGCGGCAACAGTCGAGCGCCAATGGAAACCGAGAGGCTCCATGACCGGATTCACAGCCTTGCCGATCATCTCAAGGTAAGAATCGCGCGAGGTGTCGATTGTGGAATCATCAGCTATCATCGCTGCCTCAAATTCAGGCGTGGATGCCTGCTCATTGTGGAGAGGGAAATAGTTCAATGCCCACACTATCACACTGGCGAAAAGGATTATGCCGCCCATCTTTTTCAGATATTGCTCACCTTTTCCCCACATGTGACGCAGCGAGGCTTTAAACGTGGGCAGTCGGTAAGGCGGCAATTCCATTACGAATGGCGTTTCATCGGCTTTGAACCAAAATCTCCTGAGCAGTCTTGCCGTAATCACGGCAACAAAAATTCCAAGAAGATATATGCCTAAAAACACGAGGCTCGCGTGCTTGCTGAAGAATGTTCCGACCAAGAGCACATATATAGGCAAACGAGCCGAACATGACATAAAAGGATTTATCAGCACCGTGATGATGCGGCTGCTGCGGCTTTCAATCGCACGTGCCGACATAATCGCAGGGACATTGCATCCAAACCCCATCACAAGAGGAATAAAAGACTTTCCGTGAAGCCCTACCTTGTGCATGATCTTATCCATGATGAATGCCGCTCGAGCCATATAGCCCGAATCCTCCATAAACGATATGAAGAAATAAAGTATAAGTATATTGGGCAGAAACACAATCACCCCGCCTACTCCTCCTATAATGCCATCGGCAACCAGATCCTTCAACGGACCGTCGGGCATCAGCACCTGAACAGCTTCGGATATCTTAGCCACAAGCCATTCGATCCACTCCATAGGATATGAGCCTATCTCAAAGGTACACCAGAAGATGAACAGCATTATAACCAGAAATATGGGGAATCCAAACAATTTGCTTGTGACAAATGAGTCGATAATACGCGTGGTTTTCGCATCGTCATGCTCCTTCTTGTGCTTGAATGTCTCGGCAAGAGCTCCGGCTATGAAGCCGTATTTCTCATTGGCTATGAGCGATGTCACGTCCTCTTTTGTGTCGCGCTCAATTCTCGCCACCTCCTCGTCACGCACAATGCTTATCTTCTCATAGTCGGGCGATGCTTTCAACATCTTTTGCGCTTCTTCGTCATGCTCCAGCATCTTTATGGCAAGGTAGCGAGGCGAGAAATGCACGCCTACAGCAGCATCAGCTTTGATCATATCCTTTATGCGGCTTACCCCGGTCTCCAATTCATGACCGAGATTCACATGGATATGCCTTACGGCTTTGTCACGCCCTTCATATACGCGGATGACCGTCTCAAACAATTGGTTTATCCCCTCTCCGTTACGCGACACCGTGGGCACGATAGGCACTCCTATCATCTCGCCAAGGAGCTTATAGTCAATCGAGCTCCCCGACCGTTCAAGCTCATCATACATATTTAACGCAATGACCATCGAACGGTCCATATCGATAAGCTCGGTAGTAAGATAGAGATTGCGTTCAAGATTGGAAGCAACGACCACATTGATAATAACATCGGGCATCTCATCACGCAGATAGCGCCTCACATAAAGTTCCTCAGGTGAATAGCATGACAGGGAGTAAGTGCCAGGCAGATCCACGATATTAAAATCATAACCTCCATACTTGAAATGTCCCTGCTTGGCGTCGACAGTGACTCCACTGTAATTTCCCACGTGCTCCTTGGAACCCGAAGCTGCGTTGAACAGCGAGGTCTTACCGCAATTGGGATTGCCGATCAACGCCACGTTTATGGTGCGTGATTTTCCTTTGTAATGCTCCACTACAGGCATGGATCCGGCATCTTCATCGGCAATGGTGTTGATGTGGCTGAACACCGGAAGATTATCATCCTGCGGCAATGGAAGAATCTCGACCATTTCCGCCTCACTGCGGCGCAGTGAGAGTTCATAGCCCATTATGCTGTATTTTATGGGGTCTCTCAAAGGAGCGTTCAGCAATGACTTTATCACCTGTCCTTTCACAAATCCCATTTCAATCACGCGTTTTCTAAAAGCGCCGTGCCCAAGGATTTTAACTACAATTCCGGATTCTCCGGTTTTAAGTTCTGAAAGCCTCATATATTTGTACTAAGTTAAATCTTATTGTGAAAATTAATGCAAATATCATAATTTCCCATGAGATTAGGATAAAAACAGCTCCCTTTTATTTAAACTCAGTATAAATAATAACACTTATTAACATAGGCTTCACGCTTAAGAGATCAGAAACCTCATGGTTGCAGCATCAAATCGCACGCAACCTTTATCAAAATAGCGGTTCAACGTGCCGTTAGCGGCAAGTTGGGCAGTCGCCCCTGCCGTAACCCCGTGATCATTGTCCATCAGAATGAGCCTGTCGGCTATCTGGAAAGCAATCTCAAGATCATGGGTTGACAGAAACACCGTCTTGCTCTTGCTTATGGCGAGAGATTTAAGGAGCTTCATTATCTCAGCCTTGCTTGGATAATCGAGGAATGCCGTCGGCTCGTCAAGTATTATCACCGGAGTTTCCTGAGCTATCGCTTTGGCAATCATAGCTTTCTGGCGTTCGCCGTCAGACAACGACACCACATTTCTTTCAGAAAGTTCCGAGATGCCCACAAGATTCAATGATTCAGCCACCACCTCCTTATCTTTCGAAGAAAGAGAGCCCCAGAAATCGGCGTAAGGACTCCGTCCAAGCCCAACCAGCTCTCGCACTGTCATATTTTCCACACTAAGCCTTTCGGTCAACACCACGCTTACGGTTTTCGCCAGTTCCATGCCTGAGTAGGATTGCAATGGTTTTCCCTCGATCACCACATCGCCCGACAACGGCGGCAAGAAC
>OFFB01001269.1_pt1 | contig 15979 bp, 16 predicted proteins | sample 1521281 | NCBI WGS metagenome assembly OFFB01 (sample SAMEA3504109, study PRJEB24116) | mouse gut metagenome | biome: mouse gut; feature: mouse-associated habitat; material: faeces | place: Denmark | collected 2011
CGGTCACCTTGAATAAGAATCTCGCCGCCACGAGCCGATCCACCTGTGGCGAGCTTACGTTTAAGAGTCGATGCAAGATCCAGCAGATCGTCGTCAGAACCTTGAAAACCGCATATAATTGTAGCCTGCTTGCCTGCGCGACCTTTTTTTTCAAGCACCACATCCATGCGGAAACCGCGATGGTTATCGGTATCGGCAGGCTGTTCGTTAATCTCTTCCCCTTCAGGCAAGTCGGGATTATTCTTCAGAAAGGCTTCCATTGCAGCCTGAAAATCATTGGTTTTCATAGAGAATCAAAACGTGTTATGGAATTATTCCGCTACTGTCGGCTTCATTTACATATCTCATTTCATCTTCATCGAGATCTCTGATCTCGTCGGACTGTAGTGATTGGGTCACAATCGATGACATTACCGCCCAATGAGCCATATCATCGACCGCAATGCTGTCATAGCAAGCAGCCGCCTGCGCGGAATCAGCCTCATAAGCCTCACGGTAGCATCTCACTGCATTCTCTATATTTGTGTCGTAGTCATTCCAGTCGGCAATCTTCATATACAGCAATGAAAGATCGCACAATGACTGCACCCTGCCGGGGGTAGTGTCGTTCTTGGTGGCAGTGTAAAGCTGGTCACACACACGCTTGGCGTAGGCATAGTCCTTGTTTTCAATAGCCTGAGCGGCATATTGCTTGGCATCTTCAACAGTGCCTGAACTCATGCATGACACAACCAGCATTGACAGAAATATGAATAGATAACAGTGTTTCATAATCAGATTCAACTATTTGTAAAAACAAATATATGAAAAACTTTTCAATGAGCCAAAACCGATTTATAGACATCGACGGTTTGACGGGCTATATTATCCCAATTATAAGAGGCAAGATCATACTCGCGGCTACGTATAGCGGCAATTTTGCGTTCAAGAGCTTTTTTAAGAGAATCAACATCGCCGGTATTGAAAAAATCGGAACTATCAAGCTCGGGCAATCTGTTGGCGGGAATATCGCTCACGAGCACATCGAGATCATAGCTCATAGCCTCAAGCAGAGCTATAGGGAGCCCTTCATGATAAGAAGGAAGTACAAAAAGAGCAGCGTTGGAAAGAACTTGGTTCAACTCTTCGCCTTTTATAAAACCGGTAAGAATAACTCCCGCATCGGCTGCCATACGTTTAAGTTCGGTGGAATATGGATCGGGGTGATCGGCATCTCCGGCTATGACAAGCTTGATATCATCGTGATTCATACGTGAATATGCCTGAATCAAGTCATGAAAACCCTTCTCCTTCACAAAGCGGCCTAAAGCCAGAATGTATCTGTGCGGAGTGACCCCCATCTTTTCAAGGAAATCAACCTTAGATGATTTAACAGGCTTATCCACACCGTTATAAATCAGATCCACATCCTCGCGACGGTAATTATCTTTCAGAATGCCGGCTATCACGCTTGATATCACAATTACCTTGTTGCTCCACCGCGTGCCCCACCGCTCGCCGGTGCGAAGCATCGTTTTCGCCATCTTCCCCCACTTCTGCCGGTCATAGTCGGGTCCATGATTGGTCATTACCACTTTCATCCCGAGAATACGCGCAAAGGGCACCATCAACGAGGGTCCCACGGCATGAATGTGGAGCAGGTCAGGATTCATCATCCTTGCCTTCACCACGGCAAGCGCCGTGTGCACTATCGCCTCAAGACTCTTTTTTCTGGGCGCGTATACGTCGACGAGTTTCACACCTTTGTATTCAGAAATGCGGTTGGCGTCAGTGACATAACAAGAGCGGCGCAACACGGTTACATCGTGTCCCATCGCTACAAGCCTCGGATAAAGGTTTTCGCAATGAGTCTCCACTCCACCCTGAATATCGGGTATTCCCCTGGTGCCTGTGACAACAATCTTCATAATGACACTCTGTTTCAGAAGCCGCGTCCCTGTTCAGGATCCTGCCCCACGTCATACCATGTCTTGTCAAGGCACGGCTTAAGTCCTCGCATCACTCTGAGCTTATTGGTCAACGCCCATTTCGCCGGATGCTGTATATATCTCTTCATCACCGGCGCGGCAGTGCCTACCATCCAACAGTTTTTAGGACACTTGCGAACCTTTTCCCTCACCTTCTCAGCCTGAGGGCTATTCCAGATGGTCATAAAATCGGCATTGTGGATGTTGCCCATCGACTCCTTCCAGCATTTCTCCTCCAGACCGTTGCAAGGATATACCTCGCCCCACGGATCAATGAAAAAGTTAGCCATGCCGGCTTCACACGGCAACATTCTGCGTCCCCCTTCAATATAGTTAATGAGCCCCATATTGAAAAAAGCCCTGAACCAAGACTTGGGATGGTTCTCTTTAAGCTGCCATTCTATAAGCTGCTCAAAATTACCGATAACCTCATCACGATTCGTTATCACATTGTCATCCTTATGAAAATAGTAGGAATTGTGGAACGCCGCCGTAGCAAACTCCAGCCCCAGCTCTTTGGATAGCTGATACAATGCAAGCATATCCGATGAATTATTGTTGGAAACCGTGCAGCCAAATCCGATATCCTTCACTCCCATCGATTTCAATTTGAGTAAAGTACGCAGCCCCTTGTCAAATCCGCCTTGGCGACCTCTCAGCTCATCGTTTTTACCGCTAAGCCCTTCTATTGATATGCGGATGCCGATGTTGGGGAACCGTTCCGCAAGCTTTATCACACGATCTTCAAACCATCCTGATGTTGAGATGACAATGCGAGGCGCATGACGATAACACTCCTCGACAATCTCAGGAAGATCCTCACGAATGAACGGTTCACCGCCGGTCAAATTGATAAACTTAAGCTTTGGAAGCGATTTAAGGTCTTCTGCCGTAATTTCCTCCTTCTTATCCGTAGGATATTGCCAAATGTTGCACATACGACATTGCATGGGGCAACGGTAGGTCAATATGATAGAAGCATCGGTAGGTTGCTGAACTTTCATATCATTAATAAATCGTGGTTCTAATTATAACGTAAGCTACCCGTTATATATTTTATCCAATGCCGTATAATGTTGCTCAGGCGAAAATTTCTTTAAAGCATTTTGCTGTATTTCAGCATAGTCCCATTGATGTTTCCATGCTTCTTCGATGGCAAATTGCAAGCTTTTCGCATCGCCCGACGTAAAAATCATGCCATTTTTTCTATTTGCAAGTTCCGGAATACCGCCAATATCGGCACCGATGAAAGGGGTGCCTCCGCACAGCGATTCAATCACGCTGAACGGATTATTCTCATACCATTCTGACGGGACGGCAGAAAAGCGGGCATTTGAAAACAATTCCTGAATTTCCTCAAGTGTGCGATGCCCTAAAAATTTTATATTATCAAAAGCAGAGAACTCTTTTCTCAACTCCTCCTCAAGAGGTCCTGTTCCAGCCACACGCAATTCATAGGGCAGTTTAGACGCCACTTTAAGTAATGTCCTGACACCCTTCTCTACCGAAAGCCGACCCACATAACAGTAGTAGTCCTGACGCTCCACATTCACTTTGCGCGACGAATAGTGGGCTATCATTTCAGGAGAGATAAAATTATAAAGCTGATAAAGTTTTGCAGGCGGAAATCCCCCCTCCTCCATCTTTAACGACATGAACCGGCTGGGACAAAGAAACACGTCGGTCCATTCCGATAACCGTTCCTTATCCCACGCTTTCGCCTCAGCATAGGCGAGAACACTTGCCGTGAGCGAATCCTTCATACACCGTTTTTTTATAACGGCGAGAGGATTATCAAAGCATTCCTCACACACGCTTCCTTTATAAAGACAAGAATAGGAGGGGCACACCAGCTTATAATCGTGCAATGTCCACACCACTCTCGCCCCAAATTCAGAAGCCATACGCGCCAATACCGGGGAAAGATAGGAATGTATGTTATTAAGATGCACCACATCAGGGCGGAAATCCTTAAGCATGCGCGCGAAAGAGTCCTTTATATCACCATATCCGAATATGCGCGACACTCCTTTCACCTTATCTTTTCCGAAATCCACCTCTTCGGGAAAGTGACCCGACCACTGCGACGGCAGATTGTCGGGATAATCCATGGCATAGACAGCAACATCGTGACCGCGACTTTTGAGCAGAGACTCAAGATTGAGCACATACACACAGTCGCCGCCACGACGGTAATAAAATTTATTTACAATTAAAATTCTTTTCTTCACGAATGCAAATATAGTGATTTTTCACTTATACCAGCATACCTGATGCCACGGAAGAAGCAACATCCGGACCAAGAGTGTTGGCTACAATCGCAAAAGCGAACAACAGAGCCGAAGATGGACCGTTTGCCGTGATAAGGTTACCACTCTCCACCACACGCATGTCCATATACTGACCACCTGCGCTTACCAAGTCATCCTTAAAAGAGGGATAACATGTACAATCCTGACCTCTCACAATACCGAGCGGACCTAATACTACAGCCGGAGCAGCGCATATAGCAGCGATCTTGCCTTGCTTATTCCACTGCACCGAGAGCATATCACTCAGTTTTCCGCATGATGCGAGGTTGGTTGCTCCCGGCATTCCGCCCGGAACGATCAGCCATTCGGCATCATCAGCATCGATATCGGAAATAGTCTTATCGGCAATCACAGTCACACCGTTCGCTCCCTTTACCTGCTTATCGGAAGTAATGGAAACAGTGTATACTTCCATTCCGGCACGACGCATGACATCAACGGTGGAAAGCGCTTCGATCTCCTCAAATCCTTCAGCAAGGAACAAATAAGATGTTTTCATAATTCAATTATATTTGGTTAGCATTATCTTATATACACCCAAATTTAGCCTTTTGTTACGACAAAAACCAAACTATATGTGCAAATTTTTTTAATTTTTCTTTGCAGATTTGAAAATAAGCACTACATTTGCACCGTAACAGCAATGTACATCACTACATCACTTAACCGATATGAAAAATTTATTATTATCAGCACTCGTGCTTCTGACAGGATTGTCGGCATCGGCACAACTATTATGGAAAGTATCAGGCAATGGCTCAAAAGGTGATTCATTCATTTTCGCCACCCATCACATTGCTCCCACCTCAGTCCTTGACAGCATCGCAGGGCTGAACGACGCAATAAAAAGCGTTGACGCAGTTTATGGAGAAATAGATATGGCCGAGATGACCTCACCCTCAGCCGAGCAGGTGATCATGACCTTCGGCATGGCACCGGCTGACAGCACACTCACCAAGGTTCTCAATAAATCACAGATCGACTCAATTGATGCCGTTCTCGCCAAATATACCCAGGGCATGGTTAGAACAGCACAGATGGATGTGCTCAAACCGGCTATGGTGAACACCCAGATCGCAATGTTTCAAGCAATGGTTGACTTTCCGGAATTCAACGGCAAAGAACAGCTTGACATGACCGTACAGCAGAGAGGTCGACAGGCAGGGAAAACCGTAAAAGGATTTGAGACGATGGATGAGCAGCTCGGAATGCTCATGTGTGACCCTATCTCCCAGCAGATAGAGGACCTGATGCACACCGTGCGCACAGATTCGAAAGCTTCCGAGCAATCCCACGCTCTTGCAAAAGCCTATCTCACGGGGAATCTGGACGATATAAAGACAATCATGTTTGATGCCGAATCAGGGATGAGCGAAGACGCCGCAGAGAGACTATTGTATCGCCGGAATGACAACTGGACTGCCAAACTCAAGGAAATATTGCCCAAAGAAACAGTTTTCGTAGCTGTAGGAGCAGGACACCTGATAGGAGAACGCGGGCTTCTTGATCAATTAAAAAACATGGGCTACACAGTTGAACCGGTCAAATAACCGCCTTACCAATGATTAGACTCAACAACATTTCATACAACTATCGCAACGAGGCGGAGGCATTGAAGAATGTTTCCGCCTCCATCGGGGAGGGAATCCATATCATGATGGGCGAAAACGGCGCCGGAAAGAGCACCATGCTCCACATCATGAGCGGACTGCTCCGACCGACAACGGGAGAGTGCCTGATTGACGAAAAGAATGTGTGGCTCAGAGAAACGGAAACCCTTGAAAAGGTATTCTTTTTAGACAACAATATGCCTTTTCCTGCCGATACGATAAACGAGACCTCACGCATCCATGCTTGCTTTTATCCGGATTTTAACAGGTCGATGCTTGAACACAATCTCGCGAGATTCGGATTGACCGGAGAGGAAAAACTGTCGAGACTGTCGTTCGGCAACCGCCAAAAAGCATTGCTGTCTTACGCCATGTCGCTCAGAAGCCGCGTGCTTCTTCTTGATGAACCTACCAACGGCCTTGACATCTCATCCAAGCAACAGCTGCAAACCATGCTCGCCGAATGCACCGAAGAGAATCAGACGGTCATCATCTCAACCCACACAGTGAGCGACCTTGAGAACCTGTATGACGGAGTAATCATGCTACGTCGAGGTGAATTGCTGACCGCAATGCCGACAGAAGATATATGCACGCGTCTTCTTTTTCACACAACCATGTCGCCGGAAGCTTCAAGCATCTATTCGGAAATGAAACTCGGACTCTATCACACAATCACCCCCAACAGCGATGGTGAATTCTGCGATATGGACTATGTGGCATTCTACAACGCCATGCACAATGATGAATCACGCCGACTGATATTGTCGGAACTTAAAAAACTAACCAACCAATAGATTCCATCAAATGATAAATATTCAGCGCCTGACCTCAGTTGCACGATTTTACTTTCCTCGCCTAAAGAATCAGATTATATGGTATCCGATAATATCACTATTACTTGGAGCGGTCACCATGATGTGTTATTTCACAAAATCGCCATCGCTCTTTCTGCTTTCAATAATAGGCGACGCATTCATTTTCTCCATATTGATGGAGTATGGACCTCTCGCTTTCGCCATCCACTCAAGCCCGGAGATGGAAACGGCACTGCCGGCAACAGGAAAAGAGAAAGCGACATTCATACTTGGATACACATTCATCATTCTGCCCCTCCTGCTCATAGTGCCATTAGGCATAATTGATGCGCTCTTTTACCGGCAATTCAACGAGCTATTACTGAGCATACCTTCAATAGGCTCAATCGTAACAGAATCGATAAGCATAAAGACAATCGTTTTCTCCTTGCTGCAATATATCGTGCCTATGAGTGTGTGTCTTTATGCGGTGATGCATTACACCCGGAAAAGAGTGGTCTACGGAATAGTATGGACAATAACCGCCAATGTGATTCTGGCTATAACAGGATTCTTTTGCGGCGCTATAACCGCCTTCATTGCCGGTTATAACGACGGACGCAACGGGGTGGAACTATCAGAAGACGCCATAGCCAACAAAATGATTTCAACAGTAGTGGGACCTGTAATAGAATGGGGCTGTGTTTTTTTAACAATTTGTTCTATCTTTGTAGTCTATAAAACTTATCGAGCCATAAGGTTCCGACAGTTGTAAACGATGGAGTTCAATACAAGCAAACCTATATACAGGCAGATTGTCGATTTTTGCTATCATGAAATCGCTACCGAAAACTGGGAAGCCGAAGGCAGAATACCTTCGGTCAAGGACTTATCGGTGAAACTTGCGGTTAATAATCGCACTATCCTGAATGCGTATGACGAACTACAGGATCAAGGAGTCATCTACCAGAAACGCGGATTGGGATACTTTGTAAGCTCCGATGCCAAGGAACGTATCCTGGAAAGCCAACGAAAGGAATTCTTTGACGAAACGGTTCCGGCAATTTGCGCCCGCATGAAATTGCTCGGCATCACTCCCGAAGAGCTCGCCCACTACCTCAATAACGCAATGTGACCCCATCCTCGGCAACATCCAGTCGAGCGGTAGCCGACATGAGGAGCGGCAAATTTCGATCGACATGACCAACAGGGAAGTTAAACGCAACAGGAAAATTGAATCCGGAGATGGCTTCACGTATCATATCCTCCATGACAGAGTAATTCCTGTCGGGTCGATATTCAGTGAACTGCCCTACTATAAGGGCGCTTATGCGGTCAAATACACCGGCGAGTCTTAATTGATAGAGAATGCGCTCAACCTTGTAGATGGGTTCGGCTATGTCCTCAATTACCAGTATGCTTCCCCGGATTTCAAACGGGGAATAAGGAGTAGCCAGCAAGGCTGAGATTACAGCAAGATTGCCCCCTACCACTTTTCCGGAGGCAACGCCATGCCTGTTGTAGCAATGAGGCTCAACATTATATTCGGGCATTTTTCCCCGCAATATCCCAATCAATGCCCGGGAACACTCATCATGCTCGCCAAACAGTGCAAGATGCTTGCACATGGAGCTGTGGATGCTCGCCACATTGTGATGTGAGGCATAGGCATGAAGAGCCGATATGTCACTGAACCCGATTATCCACTTAGGATCCTTCTTAAATGCATTACTATCCAGCTTGTCAAGGAGATGCACTGCTCCATAACCTCCACGGCTGCAAAGGATGGCTCTCACCTCGGGATCATCGAGGGCTTGGTGTATGTCGGCAAGACGCTCGCTGACAGTGCCGCTGAACGATCCGGAAGCGCCTAAAGCATGGGGCGCCACGTAAGGATTCCATCCGAGACGACGGAGCACGTCGACAGCTCCCGACACATACTCAGGGTTGATTATCGACGCAGGGGAAACGATAGCTATCTTGTCGCCATTAACGAGCGGACGTGGGAATATGACCTGCTCCATCAGTTGACCTGCACTTTTATGCCAGCCTCGCGGATGCGGTCGGCGATACGTTCAAGCTCATCTTTCTCAACTTTCCGCAGATTGCTCTCGGGGGTGGGGCGGTCGATAGAATATAGCATCACTTCTTTCGGATTGATTTTCTTATATGCCTCAATAAGCGCGGCAATCTCTTCATCGCCGGTATTGTCGACCGGCTGCCCGTTGTGAGAGCCACGCAACATCATTGTCTGCACGATGCACTTATCACCGAACTCAGCCAACTGAGGGATAAGCTTCTCACATGAGAAATCTTTGCTGACAGGGCGGTCAATGAGCCTCATGGTGGGCGTAATCGCCGAATCGAGCTTAAGGATGCAGTTGTCAACCCGTCTGAGCCCTCGGCACACATCCTCGCGGTCAAGACGCGTGGAATTGCAGAGAACCGATACCTTTGCCGCCGGATAATACTTGTCGCGAAGCTCAATAGTGTCATCCACTATGCCTTCAAAGTCGGGATGTAGCGTGGGTTCGCCATTGCCGGAAAAAGTGATAACATCCAGACCGTCACCGGCATCCGCCATAGACTTCAGTTTTTCCTCCAGCAGCCTTCTCACTTTTTCTCGCGATGGCAGCCCAGAAGTGCCTGGACCCTGGGAATTGTATCCCGCCTCGCAGTAAAGACAGTCAAACGAACACACTTTACCATCATCGGGCATGAGATTGATGCCGAGCGATGTGCCGAGACGGCGACTATGTATAGGACCAAATATAGTGGAATGAAATAAAATCGTGACCATAATCAAGTTATTTTTAAAATTCTAAAAGAACTTTTTTTAGTTCATCAATGTATCCACATCCAAATGTCAAATCAGGTTCCATATAATTTCCTTCACCCCATTCATTCCATGATTTAAGAAATACTACTCTGTTTTCAATTTTTTTATGCTTAATTCTATTCAAAACAGATTTTACGTGTTTCCCAAATATTTCAGGAGATGATCCAGTGAGTACATAACCTGCAGATCCACTTCTCGGCGTATGATCCCAGTTAGGAAATATTGTTGGAAATACATTTTCATCAGAATCAAACGGTCGTTCAAAATATGGATATATACTTTTATAATCATATATATTAGGCATACCTAATAATCGACGTTTAAGCTTCTGTTTAATCTTATATAAAATTGAAGGACAGGCTTTTTTCGCTTCCCATAAACCATTTGTATTTACTGCATCAAAACCCATTTCAATCAGTTTATCTCGTCGTTCTTCTGTAACATCCTCAGCTAAATGAGCGATAAAATATATACCATTCAACCCTTTATCTTTAGCCAATTTTTGCCATACTTCAATAAAATGAGGCATATCCTTATAATCAAAAGCCCGATAAATCATAAATACCGGCTTGTCATCAATACGAATGTAACGATTATCTTTGAAAGCAGGAAGGAGGGTGTTAAAATGCATTACGATATCTTCATCCCCAGGATATTGTTGTTCCACGAGAATCTTTTTATCTATCGTACCATCTTTATTCCAGAATTTAGAATGCCACGATTCATTAGCCCAACATAAACAAAATGGGAAATCGGGGTTTCCGGAACGTAATACTTCGTTAAACGGGAGTTCAAGTTCCCGTTTACCATTTCCAAACCAATAATGATAGTAACAAAAGCCATATATTCCAGCCCTACGAGCAAGTTGGGCTTGTTGTTCTCTTACCTGTGGCAACCGTAAATCATAGTATCCTAAATCAGCAGGCACGCGAGGTTGTTGATGCCCTTTAAACAATGGCTTCGCTTTTCCTACGTTAGTCCATTCTGTAAATCCGACACCCCACCATTTATCATTATCTTCAGTTGGATGGAATTGAGGTAAATATAGCGCTATTATTTTTGTATCCATATTTTTCGTAATGTATTACTAACAAATTCATAACATATACCATCCTTAAAAAATAATATGTGAATCACCGCCGCGTATATAACCATCAAGCATCCATTAATGACTATCTGTAGCACAAAATTAGATACCACGTGATTCACTCCTAAGAACAATAAGCTCAAAGGTACAAAACAAATAATGTTTTTAAAAAATAAATTAACAGGAAATTTTATCCCTGAATTTTTTGTTACAGCAATCTGAGATAAGAAAAGGATAAGAACCTCGCACATTACCCACACCATCGCCGATCCTACACTAAATAGAACCGGTACAATAAGCAAGTTCAACACCAACCCAAAAACCGCACCTATAGCAGAATTGACAAGAACTATCTTGTCAGCACGTAACGGCATCAATGTCTGAACTACAAGAATCTGTTCGTATCCTATAATCAGGATTAACGGCATCACAATCTGCATTGGCATCACAGCGCCTATATATCCATCGCCTGCTATAAGCCTAATTATTTGCGGAGCCAAAATAATCACATATATAATCAACGGGATTGACACTGAAAACAAAAATTCCATACTTTTCCCTATGTGTCCCTTAAATTCCTGAATTTTTCCTTCAGAAACCAAAGCACTCATCCGCGGCATCATTACACCGGTAAATGCCGCATATATAGCCAATAGTATGTTATACAATTTAGTTGCAGTAGTATAATATCCTACTTGAGTATCATTTCCGACAAAACCAAGAAAAGCGACATTGAATGTAGTGTACATTGAAGTAAGCAACAAATATATCCCTAATGTAAAAAAAGGCTTTATAAAAATGCTAACATTGAATTTGAAATCATTCCATTTCACATATTTTTTCACATGGATAATGTTAACACAAGCATTCAATACAATCATAGACACTGTCAATAAATAGTAAATAGCATAATCAGTTGATTCCTTGACAAAAATAAAAACACATGCCACATACAAACTTCTAACTATTATTGATCGGATTGTAATGTATTTAAAATCTTCTATTCCTTTGTAAAACCATTCTATCAATAAAAAATTGAATAATAACTTACATCCTCCTATCGACATTAAATCTATGTGCTCATTCAATCTTGGTACAAATAATGCAGCCAATACCAATGCTATCAATGCCACAATCGTTGTTATGCCGGTTAATATAAGCAAATTAAAAAATGTATTACTTAATTTGCCATTATCTTTATTGAATGCAATCTCTCGAATACCCAAAAGTCCTATACCCATCATAGAAAACAGGACAAAATAATCGATTATTCCATCTATAAAATTACATAATCCAAAATTTGTCGCTCCAAGTATGCGTGAAACATACGGAAAAGTCAACAATGGAAATATGTAATTAGCCGTAGTAAGAAAACAGCTATATAAAAAATTCTTTTTTATATTAGCCATAGATCTCTATTTTTTTTGCATGGACATGAATCTTATCTACGGGAGGAATCTTGGTGTAATCGCCATATATGAGCCTCAGATAAGCATCGGTATTGCCGGGAGCCGGAAATTCATGCCCCTCAAACATCACTTTGCCTAACGGAAATATATCTTCTCTGCGTCGCGGAGCGTGGAAAGGCGCGGAAAGAGTGTGACGCAACCGACTACCGGCGTTTATGCGTGAAAGCATGGTGAGAAGAGGCAAAGCAATCCGTCTTATAGGAAAGTCAATTATGCCTTTCAGCAAGGATTGCTGCCTTTCTGTTTTTCCGGCAATGGCACGCCACAGAGTCATCTCTTTGCCTATACATTTACGGGCAAATACATGAAGCTTGCGTGAATTGCTCGGCACCATAGTAAAGATGTCAATCGAACAGCCTTCATACCGCAATTTCTGCGGCACTACCTTTTCCTCCTCGATGCGAGTGTGGAGATCACGGAGTTTTGTGAATGCGAATAGATAGTTGGGGTCATTTGAATGATTATGGACGGCATACTGCCCTGTCTTGTCAAGTTCCACAGCTTTTATGAACCGTCTCAATCCATCGGGCATCATTTCCACGTCCACGTCATCATCCCATGGAATGAATCCGCCATGACGCACAGCACCGATGAGGGTGCCGGAACTCAACCAATAATCTATACAGTTTTCCTTGCAGATGCGGTCAATGTACAGAAGCATGTCAAGCAACCGCAACTGCACCTTGCGAAGATCCGATCCGTCAGGATTAAACCGCATCCTCAATTCATCCTGTACCCTCTGCGACACCATAAAATCAATTAATTTTACTCCAGATATGCATGAATTTTTGTGCAACGCCTATATTTGTCAGTTCATTTCTATATTTTTTACAAGCTTGCACATAGACCTCATTATTATCAACTATAGCAACCAGTTCATCAGCACCCCAATCATCCTTGACTATACCCAATTTATTATCTCTGATATAGTTTATAGATGAAGGAACAGAATTTGTAACAACGGGAGTACCTGAAACAATGGATTCAGGTATTGAGACAATATTCAGATCCTGCCTCGTATTTACCAGGAATCCCATGGACTCTCTTATATATACATTAAGATCTTTCTGAGGAATAAATCCAAGAAAATCAACATATTCCGACAAATTCATATCCCCCACCATAGATTTAAGTTTACTCTCCATCTCCCCTCTTCCGGCAATCAAAAGCTTCACATCAGCATATTTGGATATATCATGGAACTGCTTGAATTTCAAAATTATACCCTCAATATTCTTTCTATATATGAGCTGTGACGATGAAATAAATTGCCGTTTCTTTCCATCAGACAACCGGAATTTATCGATGTCAATGCCATGTTCCACTATATCTTCTGAAACTGCGACAGAATATTTTTTTATAAACTCTTTAGCATAATCTGATCGTGGCACAATCAATTTAATTTTATTCATAAAACTTTTAAGAATAAAATTATGCCAAAATTTAGATGGAAGCTTAAAGAATTTCCGTTGATGCATTGACATTTCCTGCCATACAATGAGCTTTTCAGGACAGACTCTTGAAACTATAAGAGTCGCCATTGAAAACACTTCGCTTGAAATGATCAAGTCATAATTTTTTCCATGCTTCAATAAAAATTCTCTTAATCCTGCAGGATATGGAATCAAAGATGGCTTAAATAAAGACGGATATTTTGACTTAAAAAATTTTAAATCAAAGTCATAATCTTCATTAGATGACGGTCTATATTCTTCAGAAGCTGCCAAAGTAACTTTATTTCCTATTTTTACTAATCCGGAACAAAGACTGTGAATCATGGTATCCTTAATAGAGCCCATGCGAGGAATCACACCTTTTTCAGGAGTAAATAAAATTAAATTGACAACCAATATATTCATCGTAATTTTTATTTAACTATAAGTGTATATATCTTTTCATGCTCTACATTATCCAAGTCTGATTTCAGTGTAGAAACATTCGTCTTCCCTGAATCAATGATCACGAGCACTCCATTTTCGTTCTCGTCCACAACGGAAGATATGGCACAAAATGAATTCTTATCAGGAATATTTACAAATATAAAGTCATATTTATCAGACATCACATTCAAATGAGATTTAAATGCCTGCGTCATAATATTGTCATTATCTTTCAAATGATCATCCCACAAAACCTTCTTCTCTATATTTCCAAAACTCTGTGATATTTTTTCCTTTATATCACTATTTTCGCTATAGTTTAACACGCAGAATATTTTATATCCGCTATTAACTATCAGTTGACGGAATAAAGAGAGTTCCTTATTCTCTCCATTATACATTTTTGAATTACTTTCAATTCCGAGATTTTTGAGATCCATCGGCTGGTATATCTTATTCTTTAGCAAGAGTAAGAATATAGCCAATAAAGTAGGCAATATCACTGATAGGGCCAATGCAACAATAAGCATCATCGTGCCTTTACTATTAGTGGGCGCCAAGTCGCTGTATGCCTCTTCAATCACGAATCCAAGAGTTGAATTGGAATAGAATTTCAATTCTGCACTCTCTTTGCGCTGTAGAAGGAACATATAAAGTTCCTGATTGAATTTTTGATCACGCAGCAAAGTGGCATACTCACGTTCAAGTTCAGGCAAATTATTTATTTTATCAGTTGCGGCAGTTGTAAGCTGATTCAAAGTACCCATGTTCATTTCAGCCTGATTGAGCATGAGCTCCATATTGCCTTTCACGAAGTCACGAAGATAATCAATCTGGCTATTGAGCAACTGCAATGTTTTATTCTCAGGAGTAGCCGAAAGCTCAAGACTCTTGCGCTTCATGATTGCCTCGTTATAAGCCTCGACCGCTGAATTTTTAGATGTTTCCATTACAGGCAATAAATCACCCATGTTGCCACTTTTCAGGGTTTTCAACACATCGTTATAATAGTCAATCTGAGCCTGCAATTTTACCAATTCCTCTTTTTTGCCTACAGTTCCTCCTATAAGCATTCCGGCTATCTGCTCACCACCTACAAAATCTTTTTCCTTTACAAAATTTTCCAGGTTAGTTTCAGATTCCTTGAGGTTTTTTCCTACAACTATCAACCGGTTTTTAAAATATTCTATTTCCTGTCGGGCATTAAAATGACGGCGTTCAACACGAGTTTTATTATATTCATTCATCACCGTATTGACAACCATTATACCCTTATCACGGTCAGGGCAATTGTATGACAATGAAATTACATCAGTTTTAGCATCGCTGATCTCCATATAAAGCTGTTCGGAAAGCAACTTTGACGCAACCTCATCACCCAGCATTACCACATCTATCTCAGCCTTCATGTCATCAACATAGTCAGTGGCTTTAAGAATTTCAAAATTGCCGTAGGTGGTCGACAAAATACATGGGATGGGCATATTCTTAATTTCACCGAGATTTTTCTTGAATATGCGTCCTTGAATAGCCTTAGCCGATACTTTATTATTTTCGATTTTTAATCTGATAGTCAATGGCGATGTCAGTGTATCAAGCATTCCAGGAGTAGGTTCTACCAAAACAGGAGTGGAGAAGTAAAGCATCTTCTTTTTCAAGCCGTCTCTTTCCACATACATGCGATTCAATTTAAGCAGTTTTATCACACGCATACGGAGCTTATTGGATTGCATAATCTCAATCTCATTGTCGGCAGAAGATGATCCAATGGAAAAAGAACGCATGATAGCCGATACACCACCGGCTCCGGCAGAGGGAGTATTTTCCGATGAATCTTCAATAAGCACTTTTCCCATCACCGTATATTCCGGCATACATCTCTGATAATATACTATACCGGCACTCATGAGTAAAACGAATGCCGCTACATATACCCACTTCAATCTTTTGATTTCACGTATAAGACGTCTGAAATCAAGCTCGTTATTATATTTTTCCATTGTCAGTTATATTTTCTT
>OFFB01001270.1_pt1 | contig 15957 bp, 13 predicted proteins | sample 1521281 | NCBI WGS metagenome assembly OFFB01 (sample SAMEA3504109, study PRJEB24116) | mouse gut metagenome | biome: mouse gut; feature: mouse-associated habitat; material: faeces | place: Denmark | collected 2011
TAAGCTCAAAGCTGTAAAACGAATCGCATAATAAAGAGCAGTTCATACCCCCTTAGGGTTATTTTTATCGCCATGCATTTTATATAAAATGCATTCTCTATTCGCTAATGTATTTGACAAATGTTCATTTCTACTCTTTACATCCACTATTTTTTGCACATTACCAAATGCCTTCTCAATCAAATCATCATAATTCGTTGTCCAAATCACACTGATTGGCAATCTTGCAAGAATTTTATGATTTTGAGTTGGTCCTTTTTGCTTCGAAAATTCTTCAAAAATAACATCATTAATCATCCCTCGATTTTGATGTTTATTATAGTAATATTGTGCCAATGCAACTAAATCATGTTCTTTTTCAAGCTCAAGATTCAATTCTAAAGCAATAGATTCTAACAATGTTTTCCAATCAACGTAACCAGATTCTTTTGAAAATCCTGCTCCAGCAAAAAAAGCTGCATTGTTATTTCTTATCTCTTTAACATATTTATTTATAAAAGCATTTATTTCACTATTCATTCATATCACTCCAATTCATTTCTGAAACCATTTTTTAAGTGGTATTATTGTTCGATCATTTTCTGTATCCGTACATACATAAAAGCCTTCTTTTATTACGGTCTCATCCGAATATCTTTCACTACCATAGTAATATGCAATATGTGGATAAATCCGCATATATTCATTACCTTTATAATCATAATCATAGGTCTCTTCTGGCTTAATTGGAAAAAGGGCAATATTATCTATATCAAATTTTTGAGCATCACCATATCCAAGTTCCCAATTGCACCACTTAGATTCTACTGCCCCATTAGTTGCCAATAAAATAAATTTATTACATATTTTTATCCTTTGTTTTATTTTACTTGCCGTTTCACCAGATGTTTTTTTCGGCATTGATTTATCCCAACTGTCAATGTATGCCTTGATATTATACTTTTTTTCTAAAAGTCCAATCAATCCCTTTATTTCATCTAAATCATCATGCTTGTGTGAAATAAATACAGTAGTTTTTGTAGAGCCATCAAAATTATATTTTGGAATAATATCTTGTACTGATTCAGTTAAACTTTCTACTCTATATCCATCAAATATTGATTTATCAAATATGTCTTTAGCCATTTAATCACCTACTCCTCTAATTTTCTATTAATCTCCTCTATCCACCTGCTGTCATCACTTTCAAACAGCTTAATGAACTTTCCAAAATTACTGCCACCAGTAACAGAATCATCCGACTCTAAATTCCTCACTCGCTGGCACATATCCACATAATTCTCCTCGGTAACATATTTCATAACCTCTTGAATCTGGTCTGCTCGTCCCTTGTAATTCTCCACACCTGTACATTTCTTTATCAATGGAGCATTTACCAGTTTTGCAGGAGATTTTAAATTTTCATCGGTCCAATGCTTGGATATTATCTGCATCGTACAGGGATTACCAAATATAATCACTTCACCTGCAGCATTATCCACACCATGAAACTCATTAATCTTGCGTTTAATGTCCTCGTACTGCTCGTGAGGTTTCTTCTCCGTATCACAGAACACAAGTACAAGTTCATCTGCTCCATTTTGATATCGGTCCTGATACCTCGCCGGGATATTTCCATTGCCACCGGCATTAACTAATGAAATGTCATATTGCTCGTTCCACACTTTTAAATTCTTTAACCGATTTAGATACTCATATTCCTCATTGCCTTCGCAGATAATGCAGATTTTGTGATTATCAAAAAACTTGGGGAGCTTATTTGACATCGGCATCATCCCCCTTTACATCACCTTTAATACTAAGCAAAGAGTTAATCAATTCTGGATCAGGCAATGCTCCAAGGGCACCTTTCCTATATTTTTCCATAACATCCGTCGTATCTCTCACTCCCTGTTGTGCTGTAAAATCAGCAAGTGAATATACATAGACGCCTTCTTCATCCTTATGAACAAACCAAATCTGCTCCTTTCGGAACATTCTCTTGCAATCCATAAGATTAATATCGTGAACTGTAAATATCATCTGTGCACTTGTATTCAATTCATTATTAAACATCGCAACAATTGCCCTGGTAAGCTTAAAATGAATACTGCTATCCAACTCATCTACAACTAGAATTCTACCCTGTTCAAGTGCTTCAATAACATAACTGGCAATGGCTGCAATCTTCTTTGTTCCTGTGGAATCAAATATCATGCTTGGTACATGAACTCCTTTATATGTGGAAACCAGCCTAATTTGATCCATAATATTCTCTGGAATATCAAGTACTTTCTCGTCCGGTTTCTCATCACCTTCACCAGTTTTCAGTTGTATTTTATCCATGTCCACATATTCAAAGTTATCCATATACAAGTCTGCATTTTTTATGAACTCTACAACCTTTTTCTGCAACTGATCCTTATTTTTCATAAGTTCAATCGTATGCTGCATAGGTATGTTATTCATATTGATGATATCAATTTTCTCCGCAAATCCAACAAGAATCTGCTTCATCTCGTTGACATGTTCAAATTTACTTGTATCTACTACATAGCATAGCAAATTATTTTTCGATACAACTGAAATCATAGTCTGCACCGATTCATCAATACATTCATATATTTCACTAACGGTATCCTTTTTCAACCAACAAACTTCTTTTTCATTGTTATATTGATCTTTAAATATCTCCGAAAATGATTCATATATATATTCCTCTTTTTCTGCGTCATACTTAAAGTCATAAGAAAACTTTCTTCCTGATGACATAAATGTTACACCTAACTCACATACATCACTCTCGGTAAATATATTAGGCATTAAACCATTTTTCTTATTTAAAAGCACATTTTTTATTGCCCTAATGCACTTTATTAAACAGGTTTTCCCTGCATTGTTTGGACCATATATTCCTACCGTTTTAAGTACATTGAAATTGTTCTCTTTATGAACATTAGCTCCAAATTTCTTATTTCGCATATCTGCTTTCATTGAAAATGTAATGTCATCCTCAAATGCATAACAGTTTTTTGCTCTTACCTCTATAATCATGGCTCATTCCTCCAAGTCACTTTTCTTCTTTCCTTATCATTATTATATCATAAAATATTTTTTATGCAACTTTTTTTCACGAAAAATTTACTTGCTGTAAATCAGGAACTCTTCAAACCATAAAAAGCAGCCTCTCGGCTGCCTTTCCTCGTCACACCAACACCACCTCCCTCACCACAATCTCTTCCGCACACATCCTAATATTATTAGACTCCCAATAGGGCAAAAATGTCCAAGGAGGGAGTCGGAAAATGAGAGGAGAAAGCTGGATGGACATACGAAGTGACAGACAAAAAGGGATGAGCTATGTGGAACCCGGAAAAAAATACCACATGGATCCCCGGACAGCAAAGCGGTATGCGCAGTCACCGCAAAAACCGGAATACACACTGACACAGCCAAAGCCAACAAAACTGGATGCCTACAAGCAACAGGTAGACCAATGGCTGGAGGAAGCGCCCTATTCTGCGGTACGGATACTGGAGAAACTGCAGGAACAGGGATTTGACGGAAAGTACAGTATCGTAAAAGAATATGTCCGGGGAAAGAAAATGGACCTGGATGAAAAAGCAACGGTACGGTTTGAAACCATGCCGGGGAAACAGGGGCAGATGGACTGGGGTTTCTTCGAGGATCATCTGGTCTATGAGGATGGGAAATGGAAGAAACTGTACTGCTTCCTTATGATACTGGGGTATTCTCGGATGCGCTACATCGAGTTTGTGACGGATATGAGTACAAATACACTGATCCGATGCCACCAGAACGCGTTCCGATACTTTGGAGGATACCCGGAAGAAATCCTCTATGACAACATGAAACAGGTGGTCATCAAACGTCTTTTAAAACAGGAAGATTCCACGTTGAACCGGCAGTTCGAGGACTTCGCTGGCTTTTACGGATTCAAACCCATCCTGTGCCGGCCTTATAGGGGGCAGACAAAAGGCAAGGTGGAACGCACGGTGCAGTTTGTACGGGATAATTTCATGATTGGAATCAAGTACGAAAGCCTTGCAGACCTCAATGGCCAGGCGCAGGCCTGGTGCAACAAAGTCAATGGAAAGGTTCACGCCACCACCAATGAGATCCCCTTTGAGCGGCTGAAAGCGGAACGGTTAAACCCTCTGCGCCGGGAGTACATCATCGATAGAATCAACCTGCGCCGGGTACAAAAAGACTGCCTCATCTCCTATGCCGGGAATCAGTACTCCGTGCCAGCGGAATACATTGGCAAAGATGTGGCAGTCGTGGCCCTCGACAGTATGCTGGCTGCCTACTATGAGGGAAAGCAGATAGCCCTGCACCGAATATCGTATCAGAAAAAGGATATGGTTGTCAATCCACAGCACTACAGACGGCTCACCCTGAAACAGACGATGGAGGCGGAAAATATGCTTTTGGAACAGGACAAAGTCATTGATTTTCCTTTAAAATCTTCTGACTTATCCAGATATGACGAGGTGCTGTATGAATGAACTGACTATGGACAGGCTGCGGGAGAACCTGGAAAGCCTCAAGATGAAGAACACCCTGGAGATTCTGGACAACTATCTGGAAAGGGCGGTGGCGGAGAAGTTAAATATCGTGGATGTTTTGGATCACATTTTTGCCGAAGAAGCGAAATCCAGGCGCAGGCGCGCTTATGAGAAACAGGTCCAGATGTCCGGTTTCCCCATTAAGAAGACGCTGGATGAATTTGATTTTTCCTTCCAGCCCTCTATTGATAAACGCCAGATTGATGAACTGGCAACTATGCGTTTCTTGGAAAACGGGGAAAATGTAGTTTTCCTTGGACCGCCGGGTGTGGGCAAAACCCATCTTGCCTCAGCCCTTGGGCTTGTGGCTGCAAAACACCGGTTCTCCACCTACTACATCAACTGCCATCAGCTCATTGAGCAGTTAAAGAAAGCCCACTTTGAGAACCGGCTGCCGGACAAGCTTAAAATCCTGTCCAAGTACAGGATGCTTATTATCGATGAGATCGGATATCTGCCTATGGACATTCAGGGGGCTAACCTGTTTTTCCAACTCATCGCAAGGCGGTATGAGAAGACATCCACAGTCTTTACCTCTAATAAGACCTTTTCCCAATGGAATGAGGTATTTGCTGATGTCACCATTGCTTCCGCCATTCTGGACCGGGTTCTGCATCATTGTACCGTGGTCAATATCAAAGGAGAGTCATACAGGCTGAAAGAACGCAAGGAATTTATGCGCCAGAAGCAGCAGACCGTGAATACGCTTTTTGAGCAGGGAAACACCTGAAGATGTAACTTGATTCCGCTGAAAAACTACAAAATTTGGTTGGCGTTTTCTTACAATTTTAAATCGGCGTTGACAGGAATATTGGAGATTTGAAATTGGCGGAGTTATGGCTTGTAGGGGGCTGTGATTCCGCTTTTTTTTATGCTCATTATGAAATGCTACATAGATGTTTTGGACAAATGGACTTTCGACATCTCGAAGGTTTTTGTTGAAAATGCAGGCCTGTAGTGGTAAAATTATTCTGTCTACTTTGTTCTATTTTGGAGGGATAAAATGGTTTCTTATGAATTGTTGTGGTTGAAAATGAAGGAACAAAATATGACTAAAACACAGCTCCGTGTAGCTGCGGGTTTAAGTACGAGTACATTTGCAAAACTTACTAAAAATGAAATGGTGTCTTTAGATGTCTTGGTTAGGGTGTGCACGGTACTAAAATGTCAATTATCTGATATTTGTTGTGTTGAATTTAAAGAAGGAAGGTGAAGTGGATGAGTAGTAATGTTATGGATATAATTGCTCATGAGACAAATGGGAAAAGTTATAAAACATATAAATATACATTTGAAGGCTCAGATACACTTTCTTTTGATTACGATGATCATCAAGAGATTACTTGGGATAGGTATGGAGAAACTGAACCACCAGATGGTTCAGTAAGTATGAAATCACTGGCAGATGCATGTAGAATTGCCAGCCCATTATTTACATATTTCTTGGATGGCTCACGTCACACTTATAAGGTGGATGATATTGCTTATAAGAACAAGGTATATCCGGTTATTGCTGGACAGGTAGGAGTGAGCTGTTGTAAACGAGTTGATAAGGAAATGCAGAGATTTGCATTTGACAGAAGACTGGCAATTTCTTTACCGAAGGTTGCTAGTCAGGATGATTGGAATAGAGCTGTTTTTTTTGAAAATTTAAGGAAGAAACTTAATGAGGACTCAAGATTAAGAGCCAATCACATTGTCTTTACAGATATTATTCCTTATAGTACAAAGGTTGATGAGTTTGAGCGTTTGGAAAGTAAGGGAATAGCAGTTATTCAGGATTTGATGATAGACAGAGAAATCGATATGGTAACAAAATTAGTTGCTGAACATAAGATTAATCCTACTAATTATCTTTTGAAAGATGGTTCTCTCGAATATCGAGTAGACCATTTGGCGAATGATAGGGAACGAAGAAAATTTCAAAGTAATTTTGGGTATGTTGTTGGTGTATCGAAATCATTTAATCCAGAAAACTGTAAGGATAAAAAGGGAAAAAATAATTCCAACATGATTGCAGACTTGCCGCTATATCACAGAACACCTGTAAGTATGTATTCTTCACCACGATTAGCAGGAATGAAATATGCAGTATGGTATTTGCGGATAAGAGATAAAAAATATACTGTCAACACTTTTGATGGGATTTTAAAAATCGAAAAGATTTTAGTGACCGATGAACAAATAAGTAAAGGATTAGATACGGAAGAAGTGAATTTGATTTCTGCAAACATCATTAATGAAAGAAATCCCGTATGTTACGGTGCAGACTCTAGATGGGCCAACCATTTGTATCCAGTGTATGTGACAGAATGTTATGCAAAGAGTAAATACTTAAGCAATACAATGTTTTTAAATCTATTTTAGTAAGGTGCTTATAGATGGGAAAGGTAATTGGAAAGGTTATAGCAACAGAAAAGAATCCTTCAACAATTGATGATTTTTATTTTTGGACAAAACAAAATTTGATTCTTAATCCTTTTGATGTAGTAAAGGTATCGCATATTCAGGGGAGTGTATCTTATGGAGTTATTGAGGAAATTTCCCATATTACTGATACAGCGAATTTTTTGGCTGATTATGTTTCTAATGATTTTGGAGATGTTTCGGCGGAAGAGAATACACATCGCATTGGGATGAATTATGTTAAAGCCAGAGTGATTGGAAATACTGGCAATATTTACATTCCTTTAATCAATAATTCGAAAGTTGAACTGGCAAATGAGAATGAAGTTGCAGAAGCGTTAGGTCTTAGTGATGTGAAGAATCCGGTAACATGTGGATACCTAGAAATGTATACTGGAGATGAGGATAGAATTACATTACCTGTGAAAATGGATTCACGTTTCTTAATAGGACCAGAAGGTGCTCATCTAAATATATCCGGTATTTCTGGATTGGCTGCGAAAACATCCTATTCAATGTTTTTATTAAAAGCAATTCAAGATAAATGCTTGTATACAGAAGAGGATGATGATGTTGCATTTGTACTGTTTAATGTCAAAGGAAAGGATTTGTTGGCATTGGATGAACCAAATGATTTTGAATCTGATGCAGAAAGAAAAAGTACATATGCTTTATATGAACATTTAGGAATGACAACAGAACCATTTAAGAATGTTCAGTATTATTATCCATATTCATCGAATAAAATTGGAAATACTTATTTGCACAAAGAGGCTTATGATAGACAGAAACAAGCGGGAAAAGCTCACTTATATAAGTATTCATATGAAGATGATAAGGACAATTTGGATTTGATGTTTGCAAGTATGGATGACCCACAGCAGACAATGGATTCGATTATAAACTATATAATAACAAACCAAGGCGGATTTGGTGGATTGGACGATTGGGATGATTTCCTTGATGAAATTCAGAAACATTGTAAGGCGGGAAATGGTGGAGATAAGGAAATAACTGTAGCAAGTTGGAGAAAATTTAATCGTATCATTAGAAAATCTATATATAGAAATGAGATTTTTGGAAATGTACATGATAACAATTCGGAAGTTAGAATTGGAGAATCGCTAAAGCATATAAAGAAAAACGAAGTACATGTAATTGATATTGCGAAGTTGAACGAAGATATGCAGGGGTTTGTTTTTGGTGATGCAATAAGAACAATCTATGATTTACAGTTGGGACAATATAGTGATGAAGACGGAATTGAACCACCAAAGAAAATTGTTATTTTTATTGATGAGCTAAATAAGTATGCGTCTTCAGATACACCGAAGAGTTCTCCGATATTACATCAGATTTTAGATATTGCAGAACGAGGTCGTTCATTAGGCATTGTTTTGTTCTCTGCTGAGCAGTTTAGAAGTGCAATTCATAACAGAGTTACTGGAAACTGTTCTACTCATGCATATGGAAGAACAAATGCTATAGAAATTGCAAAAGCTGATTACAAGTATGTGCCTCAGGTGTATAAAAATATGATGACACGTTTAAAGCAGGGAGAATACATTGTGCAGAATCCGGTATTCAGTTCATTACTTAATGTTAAGTTCCCGAAACCGATTTACAAGCAATATAAATAAATGGAGAGTGAAGTACAATGGCAGTAGGTAAAAATTTTTTAGAGAACTTAACAGTTGCGATGTACGAGAATAGTTTTACTGTGTACAGAGAGTTTATCCAAAATGCAGCAGATTCTATTGATAAAGCGGTTGCAACCGGTTTAATGGATAAAGAAGATGCAGTCATAGATATTCATATTGAATGCCACAGAAGAAGAATTTCCGTTCATGATAATGCAATGGGAATACCTATGAGATATTTCAAGAAAATTATGACCGATGTTGCAGATTCCGAGAAAGATAGAAATACAGAGAAGGGATTTAGGGGAATTGGAAGGCTTGCAGGATTAGGGTATTGTAATATGTTGATTTTTGAAACCACCGCAAAAGGAGAAGATAAGAAATCAATTATTACATGGGATGGTGTTAAGCTAAAAGATATTGTTGCAGATCCGACACAGCATCCGACATCGGACGAACTAATTGAGTTGGTAACGGATATACAATACGTTGATGCAGATATGGATGATCACTATTTTCAAGTAACGATGAAAGATGTTATTTTTGAGAGTGACGATCTATTAGATGAAGAACAGGTTATTAGTTACTTGCAAGCTGTTTCACCGGTGCCTTATGCTAATTACTTCATATTCTCTTCAAAAATATATGAATATGCAAAAATGAATGGATTCAGAATTGATGAATATACAGTTAATGTCAATGGAAATAGGTTAGCAAAACCGTACCGAACAAAATTGTACGAAGGAACAGAAGGGAGTAAGAAAGAATACGACGAAATTCACGATGTCGAATTTAAGACTTTTAAAGATACTAATGGACAACCGATTGCGTGGATGTGGTATGGCATTGCAAAGTATGAGAAGTATATTCCGGTTATTAATAGTATGCGGTGTATCCGTCTCCGAAAAGAAAATATTCAAATTGGTGATGAAGATACGATTGGATATGCAAAAGGATATTTTAAAGAGCCTAGAGGTAATGGATATTTTATAGGCGAATTATTTGTGGTAGACAAAAAATTGATACCAAATGCTAGACGAGATTACTTTAATCCGACACCAGCACTTAAGGAGTTTGAACAGGCGATTCATGATTTCTTCTTCTACGAATTATATGATTTATATCATTACGCAAGTAAAGTGCGTAGCGCGCAACGTTCAATTGCAACTTTTGAGGAGAAAGAAAAAGAATATGAATCGAAGGTAAAAAATGCTGGATTTATAGATAGTGAAGAAAAAGAAATTGCTAAGAAAGAGATTGAAGAGAGTAGAGAAAAAGTGGCTAAAGCCAAACGCGAAATCGAGAATCGACGTAAAGATGCAGTTGAAAATGAAGTTCTAGGAAAAGTATTTGCGGAAATTGAGAAGACCTATAAAAAAGATGAACCAGAGGAATCTGATAAGTCAAAGAAGGATAATAAAGCAGATAATCAAGAAAAAAACAATAAGTACCTGACACAGTCATTGTCCAAATTTGGAAAAAAAGAACAGAAGTTAATTTCGCGAATATATGTGATTATTAAGTCTATTCTTCCAAAGGATATGGCTGAAATGGTAGTGAAAAAAATACAGGAAGAGTTGAGCAAATAAATGAGCAGAAAGGTTTTACTAATCGAGCCGAATTACAAGAACAAATATCCACCGATGGGCTTGATGAAATTAGCAACATATTATAGAAATCTTGGAGATGAAGTGATTTTCTTTAAGGGAGACCTAAGGGAACTTGTTTTAAATGATACTTACGAGGCACTTTTAAAACAATTATATGCAAATGATGATAGTATTTTTTGGGAGGAGTTCAAGCCACAAATATGTCTTTATCTTAAAAAGGGGAGTAGGGAAGTTTTGGATGAAATTCCGCTCGTAAATGAAAACATAATTATTGCAGAACTCTTTAAATATTACAGAAAATATTTTTATAATAAGGAATATTTTTTTCCTGAGAACAGGATATATGATAGAGTTGGAATTACGACATTATTCACATTCTATTGGGATATAACTATAGAGACAATTAATTTTGCAAAGCAATTATGCAAGACACCAGAGGGCGTTATGGTTGGTGGTGTTATGGCAACTATTTTAAAAGATAGAGTTTATGAAGCAACAGGAATAATGCCATATTCAGGAACACTCAGTACACCAGGCATACTGGACGATAATGATATCATAATTGACACATTGCCATTGGATTATTCAATTTTGGAAGAAATTGATTACGAATATCCAGCGCATGATGGTTATTTGGCTTATATGACACGTGGTTGTGTAAATAAATGTGCTTTTTGTGCAGTGCCGAAGTTGGAGCCCGAATACAAGGATTACTTACCGATTGCCGAACAAGTAAGATGGGCAAGTGAGAAGTTTGGTGGAAAGAAAGATTTATTGCTATTGGATAACAATGTATTGGCTTCGTGTCAGTATGAGAGAATCATTGATGAAATTAAAGCGGCTGGATTTACAAATGATAGTACATTTACAGAACCTAATATGTTTGAAGTGGCAGTTAAAAATCTTCGAGAAGGATATAATGAAAGAGCATATATAAGGACTGTAGTGCGCCAGTATCAGATGCTCGTAGCAAAAATGGGAGCGCAGATTCAGGAAATATATGATTTACTTGAAGAAAATCATTTGTTAAAAGATTATACGGCTAAGAAAGAAGCAGTTTTTGCAACATATGAAATTATAAAACCTTATTTTGAGGAAATCTACAGTAAGAAAAGACCGAGAAAGAGGTATGTTGATTTCAATCAAGGCATTGATTCAAGACTAATAACTCCTGAAAATATGGAAAAAATGTTTGAGATTCCAGTGCGTCCTGTACGTATTGCATTTGACCATTGGGAGTTACATGAAATATATGAAAAATCTATTAGAACAGCGGTAAGTCATGGACATACTAATCTTTCAAATTATGTATTGTATAACTTTAAGGATAAGCCTGTAGATTTATATAGAAGACTAAGATTGAATGTAGATTTGTGTGACGAGTTAGGTGTAAGCATTTACTCATTTCCAATGAAGTATCATCCAATAGAGGACCCGGAATATTTTAGCAACAGGGATTATATAGGAACTCACTGGAATAGAAAATTCATAAGAACAATTCAAGCGGTTTTAAATTCTACAAAAGGAAAGGTCGGAAAAGGTGTATCATTTTTTGAAAAAGCTTTTGGCGCAAATGAAGATGAATTTGAAAAATTACTTTATATGCCAGAAGCAATGATTATATATCGCTTGTACTTTGAAGAGGCAGGTATTACACAAAAGTGGTGGGATTGCTTTTGCGGGTTAAGTGATAAACAGCTAAATCAGGCAAAAGAAGTGATACACACTAATATATTCGATTCATATGAGGAAAGAATCTCCGATTCTAAGGTTTTAGAGTTGCTTGGGTATTATAGAATAACTAGAGATGACGCTGAAAGGGCTATGAAAAAGGAAGATGCCCGATGAAGGTATCTTTTTTGAGGAATAGTAACTCGATATTTAGTAAGTAGATTCGCATTAGATAAAGTTAGGTGAAGAATGTCGAGAAGATACAAAGGTGTAATATATTGGAGGTACAACAATGGATGGAATTATCTCAAAACTTGAGAGTGAATTAGATTTGATGGAGGCTTCTAAGGAACAGATTCGCGCGGATTCCGATAAGCAACTGTTAGAAAACAATGATGAAAACGGAGAAGAATATTCTATTGCCGGAGATTACAACGAAATTGAAAATGTATATTTTGCGTTTATTGATGTATTAGGATTTTCAAAAATATTCGGTGCTGGGGCTAAAGATAAAGATAGAAAAAAAGAATTGGCAGAAGGATATAAAGATATCTTTAATTACTTTTTTTCGCTAATTGGTTCGTCACAAGCGTTAAGACTAACAGCGAATACCTGCGCGGGACAAACTTCGGATAGCTTGTACTTTTATACAGACAGAACAGATATGATGATAGAGTTTATTAAAATCTATTCACATTTTAGTTTGTATGCAATGTCGAAAAATATTTTTTTTAGAGGTGGTATTGCAAAGGGATGTTTGTTTAAGAATGCGCCTTATCAGTTTTTTGGAGATAGTATTATTAAAGCGTACTCGTTAGAAAGTGAAATATCAAAATATCCAATAATCACGGTTGACTCTTCTGCTTGCAAAGGGCTGAGTGATGAACCGATTTTTGGTAAAATGAAAAAGGAAGATGAGATAAATCAAAGGTGCTATATAGACCCATTTTATGGATGGGGAGGTGAAATGGATATACATTTGGAAGAAGGATTTAAATGTAAAACGATTGACTATTCTGCAATAGAGAGAATAATAGATGAAAATTTGATTAGATTTGAATATGATGAAAAGAATTATCAAAAATATCTCTTTTTGAAAAAGAAGATGCCAAAATAAGTGGAGGGTCAAAAAAGATGAGTAGAGTTGGATCTGGAATAATTAATGTCATTACTGAATCTTTATACGACAATCCTATTGTTGTATTTAGAGAATATGTTCAAAATTCTGTTGATTCGTTGTACAAATTAAGAGATGCAAGTGGTAGTGAAATAAGAATTTATTACACTGGAAATTCGCTTTATTTTGCTGATAATGGGAATGGAATCATTAAGGATTTGTTTGATGCACAAATGGGAGGAATTGCGAATTCAAGCAAGTCGAAGAGTAGTAATTTGGGATATAAAGGAATTGGTAGACTTTCTGGGTTGCCGTATTGTGATTGCTTAAGATTTTTCAACATACTTGATTACAGTAAAAATGAGTTTCAACAATATAGTTTAGATGGGAAAAAATATACTAAGGAGAAAAATACTGAGCAAATACAAAATCTAACAGTAGAAGAATTTTTAGCGATGCTTTCGTCTAGTTCAATAAATTACCAAGATATAAATATGTACTTGAATATATCAGATGAAGTGAAAAGATTTTTTGAAAAATATAATAGGGGATTTCTTGTCATTATGGAGGACATATCTCCTGTATTAAGAAATACAATTGATTCGGAAAAATTTGAGATGAATTTGTCTTGGTTATTACCCGTTGATTTCCGCCCTGAGCTTAATGATGTTAATGATGATATAAGTAGGATTATAAATAATTTAAGAGCTGATAATCAAGAAGATGCAGCGGCACGTTTTTGTAATATATATTATAATGACAAGAAAATTTTTAGACCGATTGGTGTTGGAGATTTTCGTAATACTGTATTTCAAAATGACTTTGAATATGCGGTAGGTATGGTGACGTTTAATGGACAGAAGATTCAAATTGACAAGAATAATGATTTTAGTGGTATTCGAATTTATATAGATAATATGCTTCTTTGTGATGAAAGTGAGTTGATTACTACTTTAGCAAATTACGGATATTTAAATCATTCGGTAAATGGAATGATTCAAGCTGTAAGAGGTATCGGAGCAATGATATACATTACAGATAAGACTAATATTTCAGCAAATGCTAGGAGAACATTTATCGAGGTTACCGATAATTACTCACTCGAATTTTTACGGCTTTTAGCGGAGTTCGTTAATGATATCTATGATGCAAGATACGCATTATCGGACTATGCTTCTGTATTAAGAGATAAAACAAAAAATCAGGAGGAAATTGAGAAGAAAAAGAAAAATGCGTTATCAGAATTATGCAAGTTCGTAAGTGAGAAGGTGGCTATTGAAGAATTTGATGTTCAAATTGATACAACGGAATTATCAGTTCAAGAGAAGAAAGCAATTGTTAAGAAAAGCATTACAACACAGATAGGAAAAGAACTCAAGAACTTTATCAAGCAGTATGATGTAGAGAAGATGGATTCATATTATGAGGACTTTCTTCGTTGGTTGGAAAAGTATAAGTAAAAACATGATTTTACAAGGTGAACGTAATCCTTTTGGCATAACTGTGTAGAAGAAAATGAAGAGGAAATATCTAGAACAGGAGGTGGAATGGTGCTATCTGAAATTGCGCGAACTGCGATTGGTCAATTAAACAGAAATGGATTTGAAGCCTTTGTGAAATACCTAATAGATTCCGAGGATGGATTTAGTGGAGCGCGCACTTTGGCGGAAATCGATGAAAGAATAATTGAGTGTCCACCTGAACGATTTTATCAATGTGCCGATGCTTTTTTTCTAAATTATTACCCAGTTTCGTTATACAAGAATTTTTCGTTAGGAGACATTGATCTTGTCAGTGTGGAAAAAATGATTACACATTATTTGGATAAGAGAACATATCCAATTTGGTTACCTACGGACGGGACAACAATCTATGCTATCAATAATTTTGATAGCAGTAAAATGGGAATCAGTGATGAAGAATTACTATATTACTATGAAAGAAATTTGAAAAAAGTACTATCTTCAAGTGTACGGTTTGGACTGGGAAATATCAATACTTTCATAAAAAAGGCCGAGTTGGAAAATGGTGATATTACTGATACTATTACTGATTTTTTTAGAAAAATAACAGATGGATTGAGCGTTTCTGTATCTGAGGATGGCATAGTAGCTGATTATTTTATAGGAGGAAACGAGTTCCCTGGAATAACTGCTTATTCACATTCTATTACAAACCCAGTAATCAAATTAGTATCCATGTCAAATGTATTAGACGAGTTTAATGCACTGCTTAATAGTAATGCTAGTGAACAGGAATTAGAAGATTTTTTGACAGAACATTATCGTTTTTTGTTTGGTGAAAAATATGACTGTATTATGACTCAATTGTGGATTAAATTTCCAGAATTGGATGTTGGAAAGTCAAATAGAAGGCTAGACATATTCATGCGTAATTCTGTTTCTGCAGATTGGGAGATGTTTGAACTTAAGCGCGCAACAGTTCGGCTTACAAGAACAGTGCGTGATGTGCCGGTTTTTACTAGTGAATTGAATAGCGCAATAGTGCAAGCTAGAAATTATAAGAATTTGTTATCTCAAGATAAGGTGCGAAGACAATTTGAAAAAGAGGGAATTGAATATTTTCAACCAGAGATTCATTTGATTATAGGGAGAAGTCCAGAAATTTCTAACGCACAATGGAGAAGAATTATTTCAGATGAGTCTTCGTTAAATATTTTGACATATGATGATATTTATAAGTCAGCTGAATTGCGTCTTAAGGCGTTTTCAGATATAATAAACAACTAGGATAACTCCCTTGTTGTAAATAGAGGTGCATATTCATGCCTCCATCTCAAAAGGTAAAAGATTCCTATCATCAATATACCAGTCGCAGGTAATCTTCCGGCTATTGCTGCCATAGTATTCTACGATTTCCGGAAGGTTGTCATTGACGGCATCGAATTCAAGTGTAAGCGTCAAACCATACGCCACAGAATAAAG
>OFFB01001277.1_pt1 | contig 15888 bp, 15 predicted proteins | sample 1521281 | NCBI WGS metagenome assembly OFFB01 (sample SAMEA3504109, study PRJEB24116) | mouse gut metagenome | biome: mouse gut; feature: mouse-associated habitat; material: faeces | place: Denmark | collected 2011
GACTTCGTGCCTGGAGACGAGCTGCTGCAACATTTGCGAAAATGCCGGGGGGCTCCCAATGTTGCCGATAAAACAAGAAATCCAACAAAGGTCAACAGCAGATTGTAATCCGTCCGGCCGAAAACGTGTGTCCAAAAGTCCCATAGCCCAGATATTCTTTGTCAGGGTGTACAAAAAATATAGAAACGGCAGCGAGAGCGAAGGCCGCACACAGTACCGTTTCCTGTTTGAAAAATCGAATTATTTTCTCTTTCATGGAGTTATTCCTCCCAAAAAGTTATCCTGCAAAGGAGCAAAAATGGTCCGTCTGTTGAAAAGTCGCTTTGTAAATTGCGCTGCTTTTCAATTGAAATTATACCTTAGCTACTCTGTGAAATCAAGAAGCTAATGAGGAAGCAAGGATATTTCCGGTTTTCTTCGACAAAACAGGATTCCCTTAGCGGCTTGACATCCCCCTTATTATGATATACTATTTAAGGGAAACAAGCCGGAGGTAAGGCAATGAAGATTTTTAATTACTCTGCGATCAGAAATGGGATTCCGATATCCTTGGTCTGATTGCTGCCATATACAAGGAAGCTGGCAAGCAGGAACTGTATCTGAAGCAGCGTCCGAATGAACTGGAAAAGCTGGTTGAGATCGCCAAGATACAAAGCACGGAAGCCTCTAACGCCATTGAGGGCATTGTGACCACCAGCACCCGCATAAAGCAGCTTGTGGAGGAAAAAACCACCCCCAGGAACAGAGACGAGCAGGAGATCGCAGGGTATCGTGACGTGCTGAACGTCATCCATGAGAGCTTTGACGCTATCCCGATCACGCAGAACTATATCCTACAGCTTCACAAGATGCTATACAGCCACATGAACAATCCAATGGCCGGGCGAACGAAAAACGTGCAGAATTATATCAGCGCGACCTATCCCGACGGTCATTCAGAAACCCTGTTTACACCCCTTGCACCTTATGAAACGCCGGAGGCGCTGGACAAGATTTGTGATGAGTATAACCGGGTCATTGGCAACATGGAAGTGGAGCCGCTGATCGTGACCCCGATTTTTATTCATGATTTTCTGTGTATCCACCCTTTCAACGATGGGAACGGCAGGATGAGCCGTCTGCTCACCACCCTGCTCTTATACCGCAATGGATTTTATGTCGGCCGGTATATCTCTCTGGAAGCAAAAATCGCTAAGAATAAAGACCTCTACTATGATGCGCTGGCAAGATCGCAGACCGGGTGGTATGAGAACACAGAAGACGCCGTTCCCTTTATCAAGTATATTCTTGGAACGATCCTCGCGGCCTATAAGGATTTTGAGGATCGTTTTGCCCTGGTGGAGACGAAGCTTCCAGCAGTTGAAATGGTAAGGCGAGCTACCCTCAGCAAAATCGGACGATTCACCAAGCAGGATATTCGGGAGCTGTGCCCCTCGCTGAGTATAAGCTCCATTGAGGGGGGCCTGCGTAAGCTGGTGGCGTCTGGAGAGTTGAAGCGGGAAAGCAAGGGGAAGAATACCTGTTACTTCAGGCTCAAGTAGTTGATTGGGGGATAAAATGATGCGTACACCACCAGAACAGCAGATTTTTGCCATCTATTCCAGAAAATCGAAGTTCACCGGCAAGGGCGAGAGCATCGAGAACCAAATCGAGATGTGCCGACAGTACATCTCCCGCAGCTTTGGGCAGGAGCAGGCGGACAGCGCCCTGGTCTATGAAGACGAGGGCTTTTCCGGCGGCAGCACAAAGCGTCCCAACTTCCAGCGGATGATGAAGGACGTACATAGCGGCAAGATCCAGACCATCGTCTGCTACCGTCTGGACCGGCTCACCCGCAACACCAAGGACTGCTTTGAGTTCGTGGAGGAGCTGGAGCACTACGGGGCCACCTTTATCTCTATCAAGGAGAACTTCGACCTGACTACCCCCACTGGGCGCCTCATGTTCACCTTTGTGGCTGCCTTGGCCCAGATGGAGCGGGAGACCATTGCCGACCGTATCCGTGACAACCTCCAGGAGCTGGCCAAGACAGGCCGCTGGCTGGGTGGCAACACCCCGCTGGGCTACGAGTCGGAGGGCACCGAATACTGCAAGGTGGACGGGAAAAAGCGCAAGACCTTCCATCTGAAGCTGATCCCGGAAGAAGCACAGCTGGTGCAGATGATTTTTGCCAAGTTCCTGGAAGTAAAATCCCTGACCAAGCTGGAGACCTATCTGCTCAACCAGGACTACAAGACCCGCCAGGGAAAGCCCTTCTCCCGTTTTGCCATCCGGGAGCTTATCATGAACCCCGTCTACGCAAAGGCAGACGGGGCTATGTACCAATATCTGATTGAAAACGGTGTCTGTCCTTTTTCCGACCAAAACGCTTTTGACGGCACCCACGGCATCATGGCCTACAACCGCACCGAGCAGACCAAGGGCAGCACCACCCGCAAGAAGCCCATGGAGGAGTGGGTGGTGTCGGTAGGGGAACACGAGGGCATCGTATCCGGCGAGGACTGGATCGCTGTGCAGGGGCTGCTGGACGAGAACAGGAGCAAAAGTTACCGCTGGCGGGCCGGGCAGACCAATGAAGCCCTGCTGTCCGGCCTTCTGCATTGCAGCTGCGGCCACTGTATGCGGCCCAAGGTCACTAACCGCACCACAGCGGACGGAGAGCGGCAATTCCGCTATCTTTGTGAGCTGAAGGAAAAGAGCCGCCGCCACAAGTGCAGCAACAAGGACATCAACGGCAACCACCTTGACCGGGCGGTGTGCTTTGAGATCAAGAAGCTGGCGGAGGACAAGAGCGAGCTGGCCCGGCGTCTGACTGCCGGGAAGAAAGCCTTCGTAGACGAGAGCGATCAGCTCACAACTGACCTGGAACGCCTGAGAAAGGCCCAGCGGGAAAACCAGAAAGAGATCAGCGCCCTGGTGAACTCACTGGCTAAGATGGCCGGGACCCCCGGGGAGCAGAGCATCCTGGACGGCATCAACGAGCGTTCCGAGCGGAACAAGAGCATCCAGGAAAACATCCAGGAGCTGGAGCAGATCCTCCAGGAGCAGAACCTGCAATCCCAGTCCTTTGACCTCCTGCGGGATATGCTGCGCTCCTTTGCGGACACCATGGACGATATGACGGTGGAGCAAAAACGGCTGACCCTCCGGGTAATCGTCAAAGACATCGTTTGGGATGGGGAGAAGGTCCACATCTATCTCTTCGGCGATGATGAACCCGGCGGGGGCGACATTGACCTCCCGCCTTATGACGATGGGCAGGATGATCCCGATATGCCATTGTGTGAGGATAGCAAACGAGGTCCTCATGTTCTTCCGCAGCCAAAAAAAGCTCCAGGGCGAGGTATCCCTCTCAGAAACCCTGGAGACAGACAAGGACGGCAACAATCTCTTCCTCATGGACATTGTGGGCGTAGAGGACACCATGCTGGACGACCTGGACACCCGGGAGAGTCATATCCGAGTTCGGCAGTTGGTGGACCAGTGCCTGACGGCCCGTGAGGCGGACATTATCCGTCAGCGCTATGGCCTGGACGGAAAGGCCCCGCGGACACAGCGGGAACTGGCAGCCCAGTACGGGATTTCCCGCAGTTATGTGTCCCGCCGCGCTTAATGTAAACGATGCCCGGAAAGCCTTGCGGTACAAGGGCTTGTCCGGGCATTGGGCGTTTGGGGGTATCGCCGCGCCTATTGTAAGCGGTAGGAAATTTTAAGGAGATAAGCAACCATTCATCAAAATAATTCATATACTCGCTACGCAATTGATTGTTCAAAACATGCTTAATCAACTTGAATCATAAATCCATGCACTATTCCAGTAGGGGTAGCATCAACCGATTTAAAATGTTCGTTGTTTCTTCTAATATGTAAACATGTTATCCCCTGTTTTTCTATCAAGTCAGGAACTAGTGACATCGCAAAAATAAGAGGCTTAGGGCCATCTGGTATCAGGATAACATCACCAGCCGATAGTAATTCATTTGCAGTATCGCATAGTTTTGACACCATAAATTCAAAATCCTCTATATGCAGAGCTATAGACATTGCTGCGCGCGACAAAATCGGACCGTTGACTTGTTTTAGATTCTCTAAAAAGCCCTCTCGTTCTGCATTATAAGCATAACAAGCCACTAAATAGCTAGGGTCTGCGATAGAGAGAATGGCTTGGGTTCTTATAACGTCGTAGCTAAGAGCAACAACATGAATTCTATTATTATCGATTTGTAAAGACGGCTTTCCAGAAAAGAATGAAAAAGAATCAATGCCGGAGCTAGGATATTCTTCATGGGATGACGGATACTCTCCTTCAGAATACCAAAAATATACCTTGTCTGTGTGCTTGATGATTGTTTTGAGTAGGGTTGGAAGCTTACAATACCAACTTCTCGGCATTGATGAATAATCAATGTGAATTATTGCTGAATCCCGATGCTCAACACTATCTGTTATTGAAGCGAGAATCTTTTCTTGTACCTTCTGACCGTCACAATAATTATTAATAAAAAAAGGTATCTTTTTGAATTCAAGTTCGCGAACCTTTTCTGCTGTATCAGGATAGTTCATGTAATCATCAAATACAAAAACTATTGGCTTAACATTCGGAAATTGTTTCTGCAATAGGTCATATAAGAAATACGATCTATGTTCATAACCCAGCGCAAGGATATACAGATCCTCTTCACCCATACATTCGGTATAATTTTTTGCGTTTGTTATAGTCATTAAGAGTCCTCCTCAAAAAGTGACAGCTGCTCGATTTGAGGTTCTTTTTTTCCAGGCATCTTTACAATATAGGTTCCCACTTGTTGGTTTCTAATAACAATATTTTTGGGGGAAACATCTGCTCTCATAGGAAGCCAATATTTCGCAGCGTATGTGTTGGCTAATAGAAATACAGTTGTTTTTGAGATTCCATTTATTAATGTATCCTCGTCAACAGTTACTCTAGAGTACGCGATTGCCTGCTGTAGCCATTTTCTTGCATACTCAAAAGATTGATTGCTATCAAAACTCAAGATAAAATTACATCCGGTAGATCTAATCTCATGATCATGTACATGATCATGCAATTTTGACGCAATTATATGTAATTCCTGATATATAGTAGGACCATTACTTTCCAGAGCTTGTGTCGATTCACAAAAGGCCTGAACATAATCCATGATCACTCCATGCTGAACCTTCGGTTTTAGTTCCGAAACGCGAGCTTTTTCAAATAGCTTATTCATTATCTGAATAAAAGCTCGCGGATTCCCTTGCGCTATTTTACGAACCATTTGGCTACCTGCATACCAGCCTGGTTTTGTGTTTCCTTTCCTAGACAGTTGATACATACAACGTACATAAAAAATGGGAGCAAATTTATCATATATAGTCTTTCGAAGGTTGCAATAATTATCAACACTTTTCTTACGCTCATCAGATAACTCCGCTATAATATCTTCCAAAATTGCATCATAGGTAGCTGACTTTGAACCAACTTCCTCTCGATAATAATCAATCTGGGCATCTTCTCCACATACACCTAAAAAATCTTCAAGTTTTGTAATTTGCAAAGAGGAGTCAAAGCGAGTTTTTATTCGATTAGACACTAGAGTGTTAGTGAGATTATAAAAATCCACATCATCATACTTCATGTCAACAACACGGTAGCTGAAATCATTTCCAGAAGATACAGACACATCAGGGTCTAATGTTTGAAGTGTCCGATGATAGTAAGGTAGTGTTGCGACTTTCAATGCAATACGCCTAGAGTCAGAGCGAAATACACTGTTTATACAACGCTGTAATGGCTCGCTTAAAAATTCCGCCTCATCAATACATACTATCCATGTTGGTTCTTCCCTAAGTCTTAGATGCTCTGCAACCATCTCTTTAACTGCCAGCAATGATGCACCTATTTGCCTTTTGAATACAGGCGGAATCGTACTCATATCACCAGTTGTTACATCAAAATTGTAGAAAAGTTTCCTAAGTCTGTTCATTAGCGAAAAAAGATCGGTTACATTTTGGGTATGGTCATCAAACCAACTATCATTAAGTGCAAGTGCGAGATCCATATTAGTTTTAGCCCATTTTACTTTATCTTTTTCTTCAGATAGAATTTCTTTCAATTCAACAAGCAGCGATTGTGCCAATAAACAATTAAACGCAAATTGGAATAATTGAATTTGTTTTTCTTCAGAAGTGTCAGCACTCGTCAAATGGGTGACAAATTCGAGATACATTGGGACATATAGTGCAATATATTCCTTTTTTTCTGCAAGTTGCTGTGCCTGTGGAGTTTCTATGCGTTTCAACATAGAGTACCGCATCATTTTCAACAAGAATGTTTTTCCACTGCCTCGTGTTCCAAGCAGTATTTCGTGTTGATCATTAAATAGGGACCAATAATTAGAGATCGGGCAAAATTCATTGATGAGCTTTGTGTCCGAAAAATTGCGTGCCTGGCTATCGCTAAACGGATTCTGTAGGCTGGAGCCTTTAATGAAATCTGCAATTCTCTTCTTCATAGTTCACCTCATTTTCTGAGTAGGACAACACTATTCGGAAACTGCCCAATCATATTATGGGTTGCAACAAATTTCGTCCTAATTCGTTCGTTTAGTGCACTAAATGGCATAAATCGCAGGCACTCATCTAAGGTATTCCATTGGAGTTCTACCGAATCTGGAAGACATTCAATTGCCTTATCGATTGTATTTGGATCAAACAACTTACCGAACATCATTACACTATCTAAAGGGGTTTCTGGGAGGTTTTCCAAAAATGGAATCCATCCTTGGGCAGGCGAATATTGATAGTTTCGAAGTTCTAGCACTCCTACTTCATCAGTTAATTCAATAATATGGAAAGTGTTCGGAATAGAACCTCCACTTCTATGTAATGCATTGACTGCAAAACTTCCTGCACAAATAAATGTAATGGGATGGGCCCATCCAGTTTCCCAATTTGTTTGTGCTCGAGGATGATGTCTATGCCCGTGAATTACCAAATGGAAACCATTTTTGCCTGCTATATCAAGAAAATTGCTACCTTCCTCTAACGTAGAATAATCTGGACACACGATATGATAACTATAGTTAAAGGGATGGTGATGCATTAGAATGATTTTCCACTTCTTAGTGTCCCTGTAATTGATTGCTTCCTTATCAAACCATTCAAGTTGTTCCACCGCAAGTTTTCCAGGTTTGTTCGCTTGCTCCTTTGTACAGCACCATCCTGTGTTAAGGACAAAGAGAATAAAGGCATCAGTTTCAATTATTCCAGAGAAAGGGGCTGGACCTGGTTTTAGGGGGGCAGAAATTGTATCAAGATTTACAAGGGATGCGCTGGCCGCAACTTTCCTGTACTTTTCTTTTACCATGTCTAATGGGAAGTCAGGATCTGATTTATCAAACTGGCTAAATAATTCTGATATGTTCCAATCAATATCATGATTACCCAACCCCAGAAGAATATTACTTGAGGGGATTTCCAATTGTTCAGCAATGTCCAGAATCATTTTCTCACAGTACACAAATTCCTGAGGGCTCCCTAAAGAAGTTAAATCGCCGGCAATACAGAGATACGATATGCTTTTATCTTTAAGAAGCGAAACCATACTTTCTTTTATTGATTCCCCGCCAGTATTTTCATCTCTAATTTTTTCTCCCGGAACAGAAAACTCTGATGTGCGAGAAAATTGACCAAAATGAATATCACTAATCAACGCAATTCGAGTCATATGTTACTCCTCTCACAGAGGCTTTCTATTTAAGTAAATTATAGCAATGGTGCCTACTCCAATTCCACAGGATATGAAGTAATTAAAAGTTCCTCTTGACGTTTACGCCCATTTGCATTTCCCGATATTGAACTAAATCTATTTAGCGTATAAGTATAAAAACCATTATCAAAATACATCTGTTCCAATTGTGGATATAGTGCATTGGTTGCAACAATGATTGCTCCACGTGCCCTAGCCCTCACAAGTGCATTCAGTAATCGAGTTTGGTCTCTCCATGAAAACAATCTTTCATTGTATTTGATAAAGCTGTTCTGATTATGCGCAATGGTATAAGGAGGGTCTGCAAAGATCAAATCCCCCTCTCCTGCGTCTCGGATAGTTTTTACAAAATCCTGTGATCGGATATGTGCATTTTGAAGAACCCGAGAATATTCTTCAAATATTTCTATATCATCTACAAAATATTTTCGAGTACCTATTGGTACATTAAAGTCACCATGCTGATTTACACGATACATACCATTAAAGCACGCCCTATTCAGATATAAAAATCGAGCTGCACGCACTACTGGATCATCCGGAACAACGCTTCGCACATTGTAGTAATACTCCTTACAATGATTTTCTTGATGTGCGCTCATTAGTACTTTTAGCCGCAATGGATTATTGGCCATAACACGGTATATATTCATTAAATCGAAGTTTATATCCGAAATCGTAGCGTGCTGTGGCATAAGATAGAAAAACACAGAACCTCCACCTAGAAACGGCTCAAAATATGTGTTATATTCTTGGGGAAATATTCGGCAATAATTGGCGACAAACCATCGTTTCCCACCTGGCCATTTTAAAAAAGGCTTCATCCATTCACATCCTAGTAAGCATGTTAGGAATCTCAAGGCGTATTCGGTCAATATTCGCAATAACCTTATTTACAGAGATTCTGAATAGCTATAGCAAATTTTCTGATAGCTAGAGTTGAAAATGTATATCTAATTTCATTTATATGAATTAAATAACAGGAAATCTAATGCTTTTATAATTTTAATCCCATCCTGTGTTTGCGTCAAGTTACAATCCAACGCTATCACTAACTTTTCGTAGTTGTCCCGAATTTTCCGTAGTGGCGCTAATTCTCTCTCTCGAGTTTCCAAAGCATTCATACTTTCTGTAACCTGAATATATATTTTTTTTTCCGCCTTGGTAGCGATAAAGTCCACTTCCTGGTTGTCAATCTTTCCGATGGCCACATCGTACCCTTGGCGCAACAATTCGAAATAGATGATATTCTCCAAGATATGCCCGCTGTCCCCATCACGGTAGCCCAGCAGGTAGTTCCGAAGCCCCATATCTACGATATAATATTTACCCAAGGTCCGCAGATACTCCCGGCCCTTGATGTCGAATCGTTTGATCTCGTAGAAGATATACGCCTCCAGCAACGCCTCAATATAACTCTGGATGGTATGCACCGCAGGTTTCCTGCGGCCTTTTTCTTCTAGAAGGCCTTCATTGACAAGCGTATTGCCGATAGAGGTCGCGGACACATTATTGCCAATATTATCCGCCAAAAACATGATAATCTTGCGAAGTAAGATTGGATCAGTGATGGTACGGCGGCCTTTCCGCTTTTCCCGCTCCATAATATCGTTGACGACAGCGGCCGAGTACACACCATCCAAAGCGGCGGTCACGCGGTCGATTTCCAGCCCCACATCTGCCAGCATGGGCATCCCGCCAAACCGAGCATATTCGTTGAACAGTTCCCGCTCATCGTAAATATCGCCGTCCTGGTCAGTAATCCGCCGTTTCAGCGCTCCAGTGGGCGATTTCTTTTCCCTTACAGTGTAACCATGGAAATCCAAAAACTCTTTGAAAGAAAGGGGGAGTACTTTGATCTCAACATATCGGCCAGAAAGGTAGGTGGACAATTCAGAAGAAAGCAGGTATGCATTAGAGCCGGTGATGTAAATATCACAATCAAAATCTACGCGGAAGGAGTTGACAGCATTTTCCCAGCCCGAGATTTTCTGCACCTCGTCAAAAAACAAGTACATCCGTTGATCGGGCAGGATACGAGCCTTTACATATTCATAAAAAACCCTGACGTCCATATCAGGAAAGCTCATGGACTCAAAGTTCATTTCAAGAATCTGCTCTTGGTCAATACCAGTTTCCCGCAAATGCTGGGCCATCAGCTTCATGAGGCTGGACTTGCCACAGCGCCGGATACCAGTTATGACTTTAATCATCTCGGTGTCCTGAAAGGCAATCATCCGATTCAGATAGAGGTCACGCTTTTTGAGAATTGGCTTCTGCACAATTATCCCCCTTCCTTTTCGTGTAAAGCATATCATATTTATGCCCAGAAATCAAGTTTATTACATCAAAATAACAAAAAATAATTTCAGTGAAATTTATTACATTCAAATTGAATGGATTTTGTTGAGGATGGAAGGGAAATGTCGCGTACATAACTCTCGTTGAACAGGTGCTGTTGGGGAAGGGTATGAAAAGTTTAGAAAACGCTGGGATTTATGCGGGTTTGCGGCGGATTGGCTCCTGACTGTTCCCGCTCTGGCGTAAAGAACGGCACAAACTGACAACTGCATACTGTTTTCGGGAGAATGTAGCATAGCTGCGTTCTCCCTTTTTTCATCCCCATTTTTATGATGGGGCATTTTTATTTATAGGGAGATGAGAACACATGAACGCCCAAGTGATCGCCATAGTCAATCAAAAAGGCGGTACGGGCAAAAGCACAACTTGCGCCAACCTCGGCGTTGGACTGGCCCAGGCCGGGAAAAAAGTGCTGCTGGTGGACGTGGACCCCCAGGCCAGCCTTTCCATCAGCCTGGGCCATCCCCAGCCGGACAATCTGCCCGTCACCCTCTCAGATATGATGGGAAAGGTGCTGAACGACCAGCCCATTACCCCCGGCGAGGGCATCCTGCATCACCCGGAGGGCGTGGACCTTATGCCCTCAAACATCCAGCTCTCCGGCATGGAAGTGTCACTGGTGAACGCCATGAGCCGCGAGACCATCCTGCGGCAGTATCTGGACACTGTTCGGAAACAGTATACCCACATCCTGCTGGACTGCCAGCCCTCCCTGGGTATGCTCACCGTCAACGCCCTGGCTGCTGCCAATCGTCTGGTAGTTCCTGTCCAGGCGGAGTACCTTCCGGCAAAGGGACTGGAACAGCTCTTACAGACTGTGGGTAAAGTGCGGAGGCAGATCAATCCCAAACTGCTCATTGACGGCATCCTGCTGACGATGGTGGACAGCCGGACCAACTTTGCCAGGGAGATCAGCGCCTTACTCCGGGAGACCTACGGCGGGGACATCAAGGTATTCGATTCCGAGATACCTCACTCCGTCCGGGCCAAGGAGACCAGCGCCGAGGGTAAGAGCATCTTTGCCCATGACCCTGGCGGCAAGGTGGCGGTCGCCTATGGAAATCTGACGCGGGAGGTGCTACGGCTTGAAAAGCAGCGCGCGAAAAGTAGAGCTGGCCTCAGCCTCTGACCTGTTCTCCACGGAGCAGGAGCGTCAAGACGCCAAACTGGAGAAGGTGCAGATCATCCCTCTGTCGGAGCTGTATCCGATGCCGGATCACCCCTTTTCTGTGCGGGATGATGATGACGTTATGAAAGAGACATTAGAGAGTGTGAAAGCGCGGGGCATACTCATCCCCGCTATCGCCCGCCCCCGCGAGGACGGCGGCTATGAGCTAGTGGCCGGACACCGACGCAAACGTGCCTGTGAATTGGCGGGGCTGACTGCCATGCCTGTGATTGTCCGTGATTTGGACCGGGATTCCGCCATTATTATGATGGTTGACACCAATATTCAGCGGGAAAATATTTCTCCGATTGAAAAAGGTAAAGCCCTCAAAATGAAAATGGAGGCCCTCAAGCGGCAAGCCGGACGCCCACCAAAAGGGCAGGAAAATAATTCGCCGCAAGTTGCGGCGAATTTCCGCAGCGATGATGAAGCTGCCAAAGGGACCGGCATGAGCGGTGATACTGTGCGCAGGCTGGTGCGTCTGACAGAGCTTTCTCCCCAACTCCAACAGATGGTGGAGGACAAAAAAATCGCTGTCACCCCCGCCTCGGAAATTTCCTATTTGAAGCCGGAGGAACAGGCGCTTTTGGTGGAGACCATCGAGAGTGAACAGGCTACCCCATCGCTGTCCCAAGCCCAGCGGATGAAAAAACTCAGTCAGTCCGGGAAACTGGATGAGGACACCATGCTGGACATCATGTCGGAGGAGAAAAAGCCGGAGGTGGACAAGATTGTACTTACCTCTGACACCCTCCGCAAATATTTCCCCCGCTCCTACACGCCCAAGCAGATGCAGGACACCATCATCAAACTGCTGGAACAGTGGATGAAAAAGCGTCAGCGCAGCCAGGAGCGGTAGCGGCAAAATTATCGGACAAGCAGGCCGGACAGGGATTTTTCTTTTCTCTGACCGGCTTTTTTGCTGTCCGGGAAAGGAGATTCCTGATTGTATATCAACACCTTCCAATATAAGCCGGAACACGTTGATTGCAGGCTGTGTACCAAGTATGCCGGGAAAAGGAAGGGCTGTACCGCCCAAACCTGTCCCTGGCTGGTGGAGCGGATCGAGGCCGGAGTGGTGGGGTATGAAGAAGCCGTCATGGAGACGTTTCCCCGAAATGTTCACACGGATGCCCGTCTGCATACGGCGATCCGCCGGTTTACCGGCTCCCTGTTCCTTACCCCCGCCCACCATCAGCGCATGGAGAGCATGAAGGTCCGGCAGGGCTACCGCAGACGCCGGGACACCCCGGCCTACTATGCGGCTATGTATCTGCTCACCGCCAATGAGGACATCTGCACCCGCGCCGCAAATTGCTTTTGCAGATATGGCATTGAGTTCGACTACGCCACCACGCAGGACATCTCGCCCCACAACTATACCCTGCTGTCGGCGGCAAAGGATATTTACTCGGACGGGTCCAGCGTGGCGCTGAATGACCTTGCCATTTCGGAGGTGGTGGACACACTGGCGTTCAGTCTGATCGTCAATGCCCTGCTCATCGCCCGGTATGGCTGTGCTGTACTGAAAATCGGTGAGAAAGAGAAGGAGGGCCGAGAATGAAAGCGGTCCATCTGCCCATCACGGGCCACGATCTGTTGGCCGTGGAGCGGTTTCGGGATGATACCCGCCACATGGCTGAGTTTCTGGTGCTGGCAGACTGCCCCCAGGGGCGGGAGGGTCAGTACATCCGGCGTTTTCTGACCGAGGACGGCTATGCCCAGGTGCTGGACGCCCAGCGGCAGGGCCGCGTCCGCGTCTATAAACACGCCAATATCATCGAGGGCCACATCATGCCCGACAAGCCCAAAAAGCGGCGGGGCAAATAACTTTAAGGAGGGATTTCTATGTATTCTGTGGATTCTTTAGAATATGCCGTCCGGCGTCTGTTCCAGGGCGGCATCGGTGAGCATGGGTACAGTGAAGAAGAAGTGGAGACCATGCTCCACGGCATCGACTTCGAGGCGCTGCTGCAAGCGGTGCGGCACAACGCCGAGACGGTCCACGCCTACATCACTGACGGTAAAGCACCCCTGTCCTTCAACTACCGGGGCAGGGACCTGTTCGGCCAGCGAGCCACCCGGCTCTATGAGGACAATGACCAGAGCTGTGCCTCCGTTGTGCTGACTGACCGGACCTACGAGCTGTGGCTGCTGGAGGACATGGAGTTTGCGGCTGTGGCCTGCGTGTCCTTGGACTGCGGGGACGGCGAATACGTCACCGAGTACCGGGAGATCAAGGAGGGCAATCCCTGGGACAGCGCCATGTGTCTGGACCTGGATGAGCTGGTGAATGAGATCAATGGGATGTGCGCCTCCTGGTATGAGAGCGAAATCCCTGTTTATGAGCTGTAATGAATAGCACAAAATTTTAACAGGAAGTGAGTTGAAATGGCCGTCTATCGTGTAGAGCGGACACGGGATTACACCGTCATGTCAAATTTTCATCTGAAAGATACCTCCCTGTCGCTGAAGGCCAAGGGGCTGCTGTCCATGTTTCTCTCTTTCCCGGAGGACTGGAATTACAGCACACGGGGGCTTGCCGCCATCTGCAAGGAGGGTGTTGACGCTATCGGCAGCACCATCAAGGAGCTGGAAAAGGCGGGCTACATCATCCGCCACCAGCTTCGCGGGACCAACGGACGCATTACGGACACCGAGTACATCATCTATGAAAAGCCCCAGCCGCCCCAGCCGTCCGCCCCGGATGCGGACAAGCCGGATATGCCCCCGCCAGATACGGCCTCACCAGATACGGAAAACCCGGATGTGGCTGGCCCGGATATGGCCGCACCGCATACGGAGAACCCCGCTGGATTAAATATAAATCAATTCAAAACTCAAAAATCAAATACTCAGCGATCAAATACTCATTCATTCCCTCCCCCTGCCCCCTCCGCTGCGCCAGTGGAAGGAACGAAAGAAATTTTTGAGAAGCGGGATGAGATTCGGGATCAGATCGAGTATGACCTGATTGTTACTCCCACCAACCGGGAGCAGCTCAACGAGTTTGTGGAGATCATGCTGGAGGTGGCTCTCAGCCGCACCCCCACCATGAAGATCGGGCGGGATGCGGAATATCCCACGGCCTTTGTCCAGCAGCGGTTTGAGCAGATCACCTCCGCCCACATCGAGAAGGTGCTGGACGGCATTCAGGAAAACACTACCCGCGTCTGGAACACCAGGGCTTATCTTTTGGCGGCTCTGTTTAACGCGCCGTCCACGATGGACAACCACTACACCATGTTAGTCAACCACGACCTCAACCACGGCGGCTGAAAAGCCGTCTTATTTTTTGCCCGGACACCGGGAGAAAGGATCATGCCATGAAACGCCCCCTTGCTTACATCACCGCCGCCTGGAGCGGCAGCGAGATTGAGAACACTGAAACCGCCGCCCGGTACTGCCGTCAGGTATATGACGCGGGCTATTCCCCCATCTGCCCCATCCTGCTGACGGGCCGGTTCCTCCACGATGCTATCCCCCAGGAGCATAAGGACGGCATTGACATCGCCCGCGACTATCTCCGCCGCTCCCGCGTCCTGGTGGTCTGTGGGCGGAGCATTGACGAGACGGTGAAGAACGACATCGCCACCGCCGAGCGCCTGCGGATCACCGCCACCACCCTGGACGGCATCCTCACTGTCAAAGGGCAGGGCCGGTGTGATTCCAAGTCTCACTGATAAATCATTGAAAGGAGTTTTGAGCCATGAAAAAAAGAATCCTGATGCTGTTGTGTACTGCTGCTCTGGCGTTGAGCATCGCTGCACCCCCGGCGCTGGCTGCTGGCGGGCCGTATTACCCCATCTCCGTGGAGGAATACACTTACGGCAGCTTTGACGAGCTACGCATCAACAAAGTGTACCAGCTTTCCCTCTCCGATGACCCCTCTGGTATCCCTACGGAGGACTTTGAGCGCAACGGACGGCGGTATTTCCTGCTGGACATGGTAAAAGAGGATGAGGTGGGGGTGGACACCCAGGACTACACCGATTCCATCACCCAGGACAGCGATACCAACGATCTCTCGGCGGTCTTGAAACAGTTGGACCCCCACCGGGAGGTCACGACCGAGGACGGCTATACCGGCCTGCTGGCGCTGGACTACACCTCCGTTACCGTGGAGGCCAAAGGCTATAAGACCAGCACCAAAAGCCTGTCCGCCACCCGTACTTATCCCAATCTGTCCGATGCCGACCTGTCCCTCATCCCCAAAACTACCACGGACAGCGGAAAAACCCTGACCCTGGGGGCTGTGGAATGGAGCGGCGGCGAGAATGGATATTACACCGCCACCGCTACCTACACCGGAACCTCCAGCTCCCGCTATGCTACCGGCTACACGGTCAAGGCCAACTATACGGGCCAAGTGGCAAAGACCGGCTGTGAGGTTGTCGCCTATACTGCCATCTTCGGCAGCGAGGAACTGCCCAAAGAGGGGCAGACGGCTGACCCTTCCGACCCGCCCGGTCAGACCGGGCCGGAGGCCCCCGACACATCCCCCGCTGAAACAGGCGGTATGAATTGGCTCTCTCTGCTGAGCCATGCCGGATGTGCGATGATGACATCGATGGTGCGTTCTTCGAATATG
>OFFB01001279.1_pt1 | contig 15871 bp, 13 predicted proteins | sample 1521281 | NCBI WGS metagenome assembly OFFB01 (sample SAMEA3504109, study PRJEB24116) | mouse gut metagenome | biome: mouse gut; feature: mouse-associated habitat; material: faeces | place: Denmark | collected 2011
GGGGGGCTATTCGGCCGCCGTCTCCCCCCCCCGCCCATACAGCGAGAGGACGAAAGCAATAGCGGAATACCGCCCGTAATGGCAGAGGCGCGAGCGGCCGGTCCATTCTTCGACACAAGGCAGCAACTGCGGTACCGGCATGAAATCGGGGCGGACGGTCGGCATATAATACGTCCCGTTCGCCCCGATGATTCACACGGCGCCATTGGTGCCTTTCTCGAAAAGCAGACTATTTTTCCGACAGACCGAACTCTTCGGCCAGCCGCTGCATCATGGCGTAGGCCGCATCGTATTCGTTGGGGATTTCGCCGTCGAGAATGGCATTTTTGATTCTGTCCTTGATCTCGCCGATGATGCTGCACGGCGACAGATCGTAGGTACTCATGATGATATCGCCGGTTATGGGCGGCTGGAAGTTGCGTATGCGGTCGCGCTCTTCCAGATCGCGCATCTTGCGGCGCACCAGCTCGAAGTTGGCCATGTAGCGCTTTACCTTGGCGTCGATGCCCGATGTAATGTCGGCCTCGCAGAGGGTCATGAGCGACTCCACGTCGTCGCCGGCCTCGAACAGAAGACGCCTTACGGCCGAATCGGTAACCATATCCTCGGAGAGGATGATAGGACGCAGATGCAGGAAGACCAGCTTCTGCACGAAGCGCATATGTTCGTTCATCGGCAGCTTCATGCGGCGGAATATCTGCGGTATCATCTTCGAGCCGACGACCTCGTGCTGGTGGAACGTCCAACCGATATGCGGGTCGTAAGCCTTTGTGAGCGGCTTGGCGATGTCGTGCAGCACCGCAGCCCAGCGCAGCCACAGATCCTCGGAGCGGAGCGCGACGTTATCGAGCACTTTCAGCGTATGTTTGAAGTTGTCCTTGTGGGCATGGCTGCCGCGGCGCTCGACGCCCGAGAGACGGTGCATCTCGGGGAATATCAACTCCAACAGCCCCGTCAGCTCCAACAGCTCGAAGCCTATCGACGGCACGGGCGAAGCCACTATCTTGTTGAGCTCGACGATTATGCGCTCGCGCGAGACGATCGATATGCGCTCGCGGTTGCGGCGTATGGCCTCGAACGTCTCGTCGTAGATGTCGAAGCCGAGCTGCGAGGCGAACCTTATCGCACGCATCATGCGCAGCGGGTCGTCGGAGAATGTTATGTCGGGATCGCACGGGGTGCGTATGGTGCACTCTTCGAGATCGTACATGCCGTCGAAGGGGTCGACCAGCCGGCCGAATGTCGCGGAGTTGAGCGACCACGCCATAGCGTTGATCGTGAAGTCGCGGCGGCGCTGGTCGTCTTCAAGCGTACCAGGCTCGACCTGCGGCTTGCGCGAATCGTGCGAATACGATTCGCGGCGTGCGCCGACGAACTCCACCTCGGTGCCTTGCCAGCGCAGCATCGCCGTACCGAATGTCTTGAATATCGACACCTTGGCGCGCAGCTTGCGCCCCAGATCCTCGGCCACGGCAACGCCGTCGCCAACCACCACTACATCGATATCGGTCGAGGGGCGGCGCAGATAGTAGTCGCGCACGAATCCGCCAACGACATAGGCCTCCACGCCGAGGCGGTCTACCGTCTCGCGTATATGCCCGAAAACGGGGTTATCCAGCGGTGCCGGTATCATCGGCTCAGCGGACATAAGGACGCAACAGCTCTACCCAGACCTTATATCCGTCGGAGAGCAGATGCAGTCCGTCGTTGGTATAGCGCTCGTCGAGCAGGCCTCGCTCGTCGACCAGAGACGCATAGACGTCGATATAGGGCACTCCGCGCTCGGCGCATGCACGCTCGATCATGGCGTTGAGCTCCTCTATCCGCTCGCCCTTGGACCAATGGCTCTTCTTGGGCACCTTGCCCTCGAAGTCCTCGCCGTTGACCGGGAACACGCTCTGCACATAGAGCTTCGTGCGCGGCGATTCGGCAAGGATGCGGTCGACGACCTTGCATATATTGGCGGCGACGGCATCGGGCGTAGCTCCGGCTGCCAGATCGTTGGTGCCGATCATCAGGAACAGCTTCGCCGGCTGGCCTGCGACAATCGGGTCGAGACGGTCGAGCATCCACTCCGCACGGTCGCCGCTTATGCCGCGGTTGATGACGCGCGGATTGCCCAGCCACTCGCTCCAATCGCCGTAATCGGTAATGCTGTCGCCCAGAAAGACGATGCTGCTGCGGTGGACGGGCAGAGCCGCATAGTGGCTCCTTTTCTGATAATTATAGGCGTTCTGCGCCTCGACGGCCGTGGTGCAGAGCACAGCGGCCAGCATGATCGATAAGAATCTTTTCATCTAAAACCGAATTAATATTTTCCGGACGGCGCCTTCCGCACCGCCCCTGCCGCCCGACACGCCGACGGCGACTGTTTATCTATTGACAACTATCGTCCCGAAAGACATCTGCGATATATGCCGACCGTATTCTCCAATCCCCAGTAGAGCGCGTCGCTTATCAGCGCATGGCCTATCGACACCTCGTCGCACCAAGGGATGCGGCATAGGAAATATGCGAGGTTCTCGGTATTGAGATCGTGTCCGGCATTGAGTCCGAGCCCGAGGCGGCGCGCCTCTTCGGCCGCACGCAGATACGGCTCCACAGCACGCTCGCGGTCGGCGGCGTACTCGCGGGCATAGGCCTCCGTGTAGAGCTCCACGCGGTCGGCGCCGCACTCGGCCGCGCCGCGCACCATGTCGCAGTCCGGGTCGACGAAGATCGAGACGCGGATGCCCTGCTCGCGGAAGCGGCTGCACATCTGTGTCAGAAAGCCGCTGTTGCGCACCGTGTCCCAACCCGCGTTCGAGGTCAGGGCGTCGGGGGCGTCGGGCACCAGCGTTACCTGCGCAGGCCGCACCTGGTCGACAAGACGGCAGAAGCTGTCGATCGGATTGCCCTCGACGTTGAGCTCGGTGGATATCGAACGTTTCAGGTCGCGCACGTCGTCGTAACGTATATGCCGCGCATCGGGTCGCGGATGCACCGTGATGCCGTCGGCGCCGAAGCGCTCGATAGCCAGCGCCGCAGCCAGAAGATCGGGAACGTTTCCGCCGCGCGAGTTGCGCACTACGGCAATCTTATTGATGTTTACACTCAGTTTCGTCATAAATTCGGGGTTTAGGCCGAACCTTGAATTATCGGCCGGACAAAATACGAATTAATCCGCTTTCGGATATTTCGCGCCTCGGCGAAACCAAAACTTTCGTATATTTGCCCTGTAAAGTTAAGTATTTTTTTCGTTTCGCCAGATGAATATCATACTTTTTTCGCGCCGCAACTCGGCGCACGTGGCATCGCAGATCGCCGACATATTCGCCGCACTCGACCGCTACGGCTTCGACTACTCGATAAATGAGGAGTTTGCCGAGGCGTCGCGCGACACGGCCGGCATCGTCGTCGACCCCGGCCGGATATACCCGGCTCATAGGGCGCCGCACGGCGATGTGATGATCTGCTACGGCGGCGACGGCACGCTGCTCGACGGCATACACCGCCTCGAAGACCGCTCGACGCCTGTGGCCGGCATCAACTGCGGCAGGCTCGGCTTTCTGACCGAAAACAACGGCGATGCGATAGACGACCTTTTCGCCCGCATAGCCCGCTCGGAGCTGCGCACCGAACCGCGCACCATGCTCGCAGCCACCTGCCGCGACTGCGGCGGCACGTCTCTCGATGCGCTGAACGAGATATCGATACAGCGCCGCGGCGCCACGATGACATCGATCGAGACATACATCGACGGCGAGATGATAGCCACCTACTACGGCGACGGCGTGATAGTCTCGACGCCTACCGGCTCCACGGCCTACTCGCTCAGCGCCGGAGGGCCTATCGTAGCCCCCTCGTGCCGCTGTCTGGCGGTCGCGCCCATAGCCCCGCACAACCTTACGATGCGTCCGGTCGTCATACCCGACACCAGCCGCATCGAGCTGGTGCTGCGCTCGCGCGGACAGGAGGCGCTGCTGACGGCCGACAACCGCACCTACCCGCTCGAAGACGGAGAGAGGATAGCCATACGGCGCTCCGGCGAGAGGCTTTTTTTGGCGACGCCGCATAATAATTCGTTTTACGACACGTTAAGGAATAAGATGATGTGGGGCATCGACCGACGCGATTGATCCGCAGCGAGTTGCCCCTGCATGAAGGATGATGTGGCGGCAGCGGGCGGAGTATTTTGCCCGACATGCTTTCGTATTAGAATTAAAATGCTTACATTTGCAAGTTATTATGACCGATAGAATACCCATACCCCGCCACGTCGCCATTATCATGGACGGCAACGGACGCTGGGCCACGCAGCTCGGCAGGGAGCGTTACGAGGGGCATATCGCCGGCGTCGAGTCGGTGCGTGCCGCCGTTAAGGCCGCTGTGCGTCGCGGCGTGGAATATCTGACGCTCTATGCCTTCTCGACAGAGAACTGGGGACGTCCGGCCGAGGAGGTCTCGGCGATCATGGAGCTGTTCTGCCGCAGCGTGGCCGGCGAGGTCGACGATCTGCGCGCGCAGGGCGTGAGGGTCAAGGTCATAGGAGGCAGGGAGCGGTTCTCGCAGAGAGTGGCCGAGCATCTCGACGCCATAGAGTCGCGCACGGCCGACGGCGACAAGCTGACGCTGGTGCTGGCTTTCGACTACTCGTCGCGCAGCGAGATCGCGGCGGCGGTAAGGCAGATAGCCTCTCGCGCGGCAGCGGGAGAGATCGCAGCCGAGACCATAGACGAGAGCACCGTATCGGCACACCTCTACACGGCGTCGATCCCCGACCCCGACATGATAATCCGCACGGGCGGCGACCACCGTCTGAGCAACTTCCTGCTCTGGCAGGCATCATACGCCGAGCTCTATTTCCCGAAGGTGCTGTGGCCCGACTTCCGCGAGGAGCAGTTCGACGAAGCGCTGAGCGAATATGCGCGCCGCGAACGTCGCTTCGGCCTTGTAACAGATAAGAAATAACAGTGTTTTAGATGAAACATACGAAACTTACGATACTCTCCGCCGCGGCACTGCTGCTGAGCGCATTCGCTGCCGACGCCTATGGCGCCGCGCGGCATATTCTCGCAGCCGGCACCGACGCCCGAAGCCGGGGACTCGCCGGCCAGACACCCGCCGCGGACGCGGCCGATACGGTTGCCTTCGACACCTCGGCGCCGATACTCAGCCAGGGCGACGGCAAGCTCTACTACATCCGCAAGATCAACCTGCACGGAGTGAAGTACCTCAACCACGACATCCTCAAATCGTCGGCCGGCTTGGAGGAGGGCGACTCGATATATCTGCCCAGCAAGTTCATCTCCAACGCCATACAACGTCTGTGGGCTCCGAAATACTTCTCCGACGTACAGATCGGCGCCACTATCGAGGGCGACTCGCTCGACTTGGAGGTCTTCCTCAAAGAGCGTCCGCGCATCCTGCGCTGGCAGTTCGACGGTGTTGGCAAGGGCAAGCAGAAGGACCTTATAGAGGAGTTGAAGCTGCGCCGCAACACCGAGCTTTCGGACTACGTGATCGACAAGAATACACGGCTCATCAAGAGCCACTTCTCGAAGAAAGGCTACCGCAACTGTCAGGTCGAGGTGCGCATCGACAACGACACCACATACGAGCAGTGCGTCAACGTAACGTTCATCATCGACAAGAACCCGAAGGTCAAGATCGGCAAGATCAACTTCTCGGGCAACGAGGCTTTCGACGACAAGCGTCTGCGCCGCACCTTCAAAAAGACCCACCAGAAGAGTCTCAACATCTTCAAGGGGCGCAAGCTCTCCGAGGAGGACTACGAAATGGATAAGGAGCTGCTGCTCGATTTCTACAACTCGCGCGGCTACCGCAACGCGACTATCCTGCGCGATTCGATCTACGACATAGACTACAAGACTATCGGCATCGACATCGATGTGTCGGAGGGCAACAAATACTACATACGCGACATATCGTGGGTCGGCAACTCGATCTACACCACTGAGCAGCTGCAAGAGATGTTCGGCGTGCAGAAGGGCGACGTCTACGACAAGAAGTCGATGCACAAGCGTCTGGGCATCGGCAAGGAGGTAAACCCCGAGGAGATGTCCGTATCGTCGCTCTACCAGAACAACGGCTATCTGGCCTCGCAGATCGAGCCAGCCGAGATAGTGGTCGGACGCGACTCGATCGATCTGGAAATACGCGTCTTCGAGGGCAAGCCCTTTACCGTCAACGAGGTGGGCATATCGGGCAATATGCGCGTCGACGACGAAGTGATCCGCCGCGAGCTCTATGTACGTCCGGGCGATCTTTACAACCGCGCCATGCTCATGCAGACCATACGCACCCTCATGTCGATGGGGCACTTCGACGAAGAGAACGTCATGCCCGACGTCAAGCCCGTGAGCAACGAGCTGGTCGATGTCAACTGGCCTCTGGTCGAGAAGGCGAGCGACCAGTTCAATATCGCAGGCGGCTGGGGCTCGGGAACGTTCGTCGGTTCGATCGGCGTCACGCTCAACAACCTCTCTCTGCGCAACTTCTTCAAGAAGGGCGCTTGGCGCCCCTACCCTTCGGGACAGAACCAGCGCCTCTCGATTTCGGGACAGAGCAACGGTACATACTATAAGGCTCTCGCACTGAGCTTTACCGATCCCTGGCTGGGCGGACACCGACCCAATACCTTTACCTTCTCGGCGCATATCTCCGAGCAGAACAACGCCCTCTACGCATGGCAGAAGGCCTCGATGTACTACCGCTCGACGGGTGTGGCCGTCGGTCTGGGCAAGCGTCTGACATGGCCCGACCCCTACTTCTCGATCTACGCCGAAATGGCATACCAGCGTTACGGCTTGAAGGGCTGGTCGTCGTTCATCATCAGCAACGGACACAGCAACATGCTCTCGCTCAAACTGGTGCTGCAACGCTCGTCGGTCGACTCGCCGTTCTTCTCGCGCAAGGGTTCGGAGTTCACGGCCTCGGTGCAGGCCACGCCCCCCTTCTCGCTCTGGGACGGCAAGGACTACGCCGACAGCAAGCTCTCCGAGCAGGACCGCTACCGCTGGATCGAGTTCCACAAATGGAACCTCAAAGCAAAATGGTTCTTCCCGCTGACGACCAACCAGAACCTCGTGCTCATGGCCTCGGCCGAAATGGGTTATCTGGGTCACTACAACAAGGACAAGATATCGCCTTTCGAGCGTTTCGAGATCGGTGGCGACGGTATGACGGGCTATAATATATACGGTGTCGACATCATCGCCATGCGCGGTTACGAGGACGGTGCGCTCGATCCGTCGAGCTACTACTCGGTGGCCTACAACAAGTATACTGTCGAGTTGCGCTACCCGATAATCCTCAAACCGCAGTCGTCGATCTACGTGCTCGGCTTCTTGGAAGGCGGTAACGGCTTCAACTCGTGGAAGGAGTTCTCGCCGTTCAAGATCAAGCGTTCGGCCGGCGTCGGCGTGCGTCTCTATCTGCCCGTTGTCGGCATGCTCGGCATCGACTGGGGCTACGGCTTCGACGCGCCCTACGGCTCGACCAAGCCCAGCGGCAGCCAGTTCCACTTTACAATGGGACAGACGTTCTGATAAGCGACAAAATTCCATACGGGTGGGGCTTAAAAGCGCGACATGGCAAAGAAATTGAAATATTTTCGTTACATTTGTATAATATAAAAACAGTACATGTTTATGAAACGTTTGATATTGACATTCGCTCTGCTCGCCGCATCGTTCGGTCTGGCATCGGCACAGAACTATATGGTCGTCAACAGCGAGACGGTATTCAAGTCTATCCCCGAATACAACTCGGCGCTCGAACGCATCGAGACCCTCGCCGACCAGTACCAGCAGCAGGTCGACGACCGTTTCGCCGCCGTCGAGACGCTCTACAACAACTACATGGCACAGCGCTCGTCGCTCTCCGAGTCGGCACGCCAGACCCGTGAGAACGCCATTCTGCAACGCGAGAAGGAGGCTGCCGAGTTTCAGGAGTCGCTGTTCGGCACCGACGGCGAGCTGATGAAGAAGCGTCTGGAACTGATCCAGCCGATCCAGCAGCGCGTCTTCTCGACGATCGAGAGTTTCTGCAAGCAGCACGGCTACGACCTCGTGATAGACATCGCCGCCAACCCGACGGTGCTCTACAACTCGCTGCGCATCGACTTCACGCAGCGAATCATCGATGCTCTGAAATAGAAATAGTAATCAAACATTTATAATCAATCATGAAGAAGTTTTTGAAACTAACCCTCGCGGGTGCCCTGATGCTTTGCTCATCATCTGTTTTCGCACAAAAATTCGGACGCGTCGACCTGGCCGTCATCATCCCTAATATGGCCGAGTACAAGGAGGCGTCGGCCAACCTCGAAACATATGCCAAGGATCTGCAAGACCAGCTCGAAGCCATTCAGGTGGAGTTCAATACGCGTCTGGCCGATTTCGAGAAGAACGCCGGCACCATGACCGATTCGGTCAAGCAGCTCAAAGAGACCGAGCTGGGTCAGTTGCAGCAGCGCTACCGCGACTTCTCGCAGATCGCTCAGCAGGACCTTTCGAAGAAGGAGCAGGAGTTGATGCTGCCCGTATTCGACAAGGCCAACGAGGCTGTCAAGAAGATCTCTCAGGCGGGCGGTTATCTTGTCGTGTTCAACACATCCAACTCGGCCGCAGCAGGTCTGGCCTACTTCGATGAGGCAGCCCTGACGGACATTACCGATGCCGTAAAGCGCGAGCTCAACGTTACCGAGGATACCTCTACTGCCAACTAAGCGATCGTCCGAGGCTGTCGCCTGCCGTCGCGGCAGATGTCAGCGCCGACATCCGAATAGTCCATACTATCGCGCCTGCCTCAACGGCAGGCGTGTTTTTTTCTATAAGCATACTTTTCGTCAAAAATCATCGGCCCGCACCGCCGGCACGATAGGCTCGACTTAGCGTACTGCCCATTGCCGAATGACGAGGCGCGGACGCAAATGACGACCTTCACGGGAAAGATTTTTTTGTCAAAAGCGGTATTATGCAACGCAACGACGGAGCGAGGCGATGGGCTGTACTTGGGGTACTGCCCATTGGCGAGCGACGAGGCGCGGCAGCAGAATGCCGATTTTCACGGGAAATTTTTCGTCAAAAGGCGTTAGTAGCGGTGCCGACATGAAATCGGGGCAGACGGGTAGTACTCGATGTACGTCCCGTTTGCCACGATGATTGAGGTAACGCTAATGGCACCTTTTCACGAAAAATTATGAAAGAATGTTGATAAATACCCTCCGACATATTGATGCGTTGCTAAATTTTACCTACTTTTGTGGGCAACATATTAAACCCGATTGCTATGTCTTTTATCGATGAAAGGGTACAGTCGACAGGTCTCACATTCGATGATGTGTTGCTCGTACCGGCCTATTCAGACGTGTTGCCGAGAGAAGTGAATACCGCAGGCAGGTTCTCTCGAAATATCAGACTCAACATCCCGATAGTATCGGCGGCCATGGATACCGTGACCGAGGCTCCTCTGGCGATAGCGCTGGCGCGCGAGGGCGGCATAGGCGTGATCCACAAGAACATGTCGATAGCCGAGCAGGCTGCGCACGTAAGACGTGTCAAGCGCGCCGAGAGCGGCATGATCTACGACCCGATTACGATATCGAAAGACCATACGGTGGGCGATGCGCTGGCGCTGATGCACGAGAACAAGATAGGAGGCATACCCGTCGTCGACGCCGACAACAAGCTGATAGGCATAGTGACGAACCGCGACCTGAGATTCCAGCCCGACAGCGAGAGGCCGATCGAGCAGGTCATGACGCGCGAGCGGATCGTGACAACGCACAACACCGAACTCAAAAACGCAGCCGAAGTGCTGCTGCAAAATAAGATCGAGAAGCTGCCCGTAGTCGACGACGAGGGTCATCTGATCGGTCTTATTACATATAGGGACATTACCAAGTTGCAGGACAACCCCAATGCCTGCAAGGACGCGAAGGGACGTCTGCGCGTGGCGGCCGGCATCGGCATCACGCCCGATGCCATGGATCGCGTGGCGGCACTGGTGGCCGAGGATGTCGACGCCGTGGTGCTCGACTCGGCGCACGGACACTCCAAGGGCGTGGTCACGCTGCTGCGCCGCATCAAGGAGGCATATCCCGCGCTCGACGTGGTAGTAGGCAACATCGCCACGGCCGAGGCGGCGCGCTATCTGGTAGACAACGGTGCCGACGGCATCAAGGTCGGCATAGGTCCCGGCTCGATCTGCACAACCCGCATCATAGCCGGCGTCGGCGTACCGCAGCTGTCGGCCATATACGATGCGGCGACGGTGGCACGCGCGGCGGGCGTACCGGTCATAGCCGACGGCGGACTGCGCTACTCGGGCGACATCGTGAAGGCTCTGGCGGCCGGCGGCGACTCGGTGATGATAGGTTCGATGTTCGCAGGCGTCGAGGAGTCGCCCGGCGACACGATCATCTACAACGGCCGTAAATTCAAGTCGTACCGCGGCATGGGCTCGATCGACGCGATGAAGGCGGGCTCGGCCGACCGTTATTTCCAGAAGGGCTGCGAGGGCAATATCAACAAACTCGTCCCCGAGGGCATCGTGGGACGCGTGCCGTTCAAGGGCTCGCTGGCCGAGACGGTCTATCAGCTGGTGGGCGGCATACGTGCCGGCATGGGCTACTGCGGCGCACACGATATCGACGAGTTGAAGCAGTCGCGCTTCATCCGCATCACGGCATCGGGCATGAACGAGAGCCACCCGCACGACATAACCATAACGAGCGAGACGCCCAACTACTCGCGCGAACGATAATACGTACAGCGATACCGACTCAACCCCGACGGAATGAACGAAATACAGAACGAAATAGCCGCATGCGGACTCGTATGCGCCGCCTGCCGGCGATATAGCTCGGGCAAATGCCCCGGCTGCCGCGACTACGAGAAGGCGCAATGGTGCGGTCTGCGCCGCTGCGTCATCGAGCGCGGGCTGAAAAGCTGCGCCGACTGCACGGCAGTGCCCGTGGCGGAGTGCCGCACATTCAACAATTTCATGAGCAAGGTATTCGGTCTGTTGTTCCGCTCCGACCGCCGCGGCTGCATCGAACGCATCCGCGAGGTGGGCTACGAGGCCTATCTCTCGGAGATGAAACTCGCCGGACGCATGAACCGCCCGGTCTCTAAAAAATAGCGATCGGAAAACGCTGTTTCCCGCAGCCGACAGCCGTATCGGGTTCGCCCGGCCTCTGCCGGGGCGCAGGACAAGGCGCAAGGTAAATGACCCTTTACGGTAAGCATAGGCAGAGCCTGGCTTATCGGAACGTTGTCGGACGCAGAAAAAGCCGAAAAAAATTCAACCCTACTTCTTATGCAGGAAAAAATAATAATTCTCGACTTCGGGTCGCAATACACGCAGCTCATCGCGCGACGCATACGCGAGATGCAGGTATACTGCGAGATACACCCGTTCAACAGGATGCCCGAACTTGACTCGTCCGTGCGCGGCGTAATACTATCGGGCAGCCCGTCGTCGGTGCGCGACGATCAGGCGCCACGCATAGATCTCGACAGCATCAAGGGACGTCTGCCGCTGCTGGGCATCTGCTACGGCGCACAATATCTCGCCCACTTCTTCGGCGGACGCGTCGAGGCATCGGCAAGCCGCGAATACGGCCGCTCGCAGATGAGCGTGGTCGAGCCGGACGACGAGCTGATGCAGTCGCTCTCGCCCCGGTCGCAGGTGTGGATGTCGCACGGCGACACGATAACATCGATCCCCGACGCATACCGCATCGTCGCCTCGACCGACGACGTCGCCATAGCGGCCTACCGCATCGACGGCGAGCAGACATGGGGCATACAGTTCCACCCCGAGGTATATCATTCGACCGAGGGCAAGACGCTGCTCGAAAACTTCGTCGTGGGCATCTGCGGCTGCTCGCAAAGCTGGACTTCGGAAAGTTTCGTCGAGACCACTGTGCGCGAACTGCGCGAGAAGCTGGGCGGCGACAAGGTGGTGCTGGGCCACATGCAGGCGTGTACCGTAGCGCGCTGCCATCTCGAGGGCGCGCTCGGTGGCGGCCACGCAGCACTCTGCCGGGCGCAGGCGGGAGTGCCAGCTGATGTCGGCGGGGTCGAGCGCGGGGCGGTGACGGGCTGTGAGGCGGTCGATGATGTCCTGATCCTCGGCATGGACCACCACCCGGCCGGGCTGCTCGGCAAAGACGCGGCGCAGCACCGTGTCGTCGCGCAGCAGCATGCCGCCGGTGCTGGAGCCCATGAATACCTTGACTGCCGGCATGAGCGAGAAGTCGGCCGCGCGCAGCTCGCCGATATTGTCGGCGGTGGCGCCCATCATGAAGGCATAGTTGGCGGCCGATGTGGCCTCGGCGCGCTCCATCTTGGCCTGCCAGTCGGCGCAGGTGACGGTGGCGGGCTTGGTATTGGGCATGTCGATGTAGGAGGTGACGCCGCCGAGCAGGGCGGCGCGGCTCTCTGAGGCGATGGTGGCCTTGTGGGTGAGGCCGGGCTCGCGGAAATGCACGTGGGCGTCGATGGCGCCCGGCATCAGCATGGCGCCGGCGGCGTCGATGCGCTCAGAGGCGCTGTCGGCCACGGCGGGCGCGGGGTCGCCCTCGCCCATGGCGGCAATCACCGGGCCGTCGGTAAGCAGCCAGCCGCGGTACGGTGACGCGCCGCTGCCGTCGACCACCAGGGCGTTGTGTATGAGTATGCTCATCGTCGGGAGTAATCGGGATATTTCTTGAAAAGGCTGCCCAGGCGCAGGCGTATCACGCCGAATACTGCCTCGCCGAATATGCCGCCGCTCATCTTGCTGCTGCCCAGCACGCGGTTGACAAAGATGATGGGCACCTCGGCGATGCGGAATCCGTACTTGTACGCCGTAAATTTCATCTCTATCTGGAATGCATAGCCCTTGAAGCGGATGTCGTCGAGCGGCAGGGCCTCGAGCACGCGGCGGCGATAGCAGACAAATCCGGCTGTGGTGTCGCGCACGGGCATACGGGTGATAAGTCGCACGTATGCCGAGGCGTAGTACGACATGAGCACACGGCCGATGGGCCAGTTGACCACATTTACCCCGGTCACGTAGCGCGAGCCCACGGCCACGTCGGCGCCGCCCTCGGTGACGGCATCGTAGAGCCGCGGCAGATCCTGCGGATTGTGGCTGAAGTCGGCGTCCATCTCGCATACAACGTCGTACCCCCGGTCGAGTGCCCACTTGAAGCCGGTGATGTATGCGGTGCCCAGGCCGAGCTTGCCCTCGCGCTCGATGATGTGTACGCGCCCGGGGGCCTCGGCCATCTTGGCGCGCACGATGGCGGCGGTGCCGTCGGGAGAGTTGTCGTCGATGACGAGCACATCCATCGGGCGGGGCAGCGAGAGCACGGCGTCGATGATGGCGGCGGCATTCTCGCGCTCATTGTACATGGGTATGATTACCACGGCGTCGCGCCGCGCTTCGGTATCGGTAAGAGTGCTCATCGGCGTAGAATCTTTTCAGCGCAAAAGTAACACTTTTTTGCCACCCGCGCCCCCAATCTCATATAAAATATGTATTTTTGCCTGCATGATAAAACGCCTGACACGATGCCCATGAAAAAATATGATTTCGACTGCGTGATTGACCGCAGCGGCACCTGCGCCACCAAGTACGACGGCCTGGTGCAGATGTTTGGCCGCCGCGACGTCACCCCGTTGTGGATTGCCGACCTCGACTTTGCCGTATGCCCCGATATCACGGAGGCCCTGCGCCGCCGGCTCGAGCACCCCGTGCTGGGATACTCGGCCGCGCCCGACAGCTACTGGCAGTCGATAATCGACTGGCAGCGCGAGCGCCACGGCTTTGAGATTTCCCGCGACGAGCTCAGCTTCGTGCCGGGAGTGGTAAAGGGCATCGCCCTGGCTGTCAACTACTTCACCCGCCCGGGCGACGGTATCGTGATACAGCCGCCGGTGTACCATCCCTTCCGCATGGTCATCGAGGGCAACGGCCGCCGCACCGTGGAAAATCCGCTCATCGCCGAGGGCGGCTCCTACCGCATGGATATCGAGGCCTTGAGCGGGTGATAGCCGAGCGGCACCCCCGCATGATGATACTCTGCAACCCCCACAATCCCGTGGGCATACAGTGGGACGCCGACACCCTCGCCCGCGTGGCCGCCATCTGCCGCCGCGCCGGTGTGATAGTGGTGAGCGACGAGATACACGGCGACCTGATGCTCCACGGCCGCCGGCACATACCTTTTGCCGCGGTGAGCGACGATGCCGCCGCCATATCGGTGACGCTTGGCGCCCCGTCGAAGACTTTCAACATACCCGGGCTGGTGAGCTCGTGGATGGTGGTCAAGGACGACGCCCTGCGCCGCGACTTCTACCACTGGCTGGAGGTCAACGAGTTTAACGCGCCCGTGCTCATCTCCACCATCGGCGCCGAGGCCGCCTACCGCCACGGAGGCGAGTGGCTGGGCCAGATGCTGGCTTATGTGGAGGAGAATATCGACTTCGTGACCCGCTTCCTGGAGGAGCATGTGCCGGGAGTGCGCGCCGTGCAGCCCGAGGCATCCTTCCTGATGTGGCTCGACTTCCGCTCGCTCGGCCTGAGCCAGGAGGAGCTCATGCGGCTCATGATTGAGAAGGCACACCTGGCCATGAACGACGGCGCCATGTTTGGCTCGCAGGGCGTGGGCTTCCTGCGGCTCAACGTGGGCACACCGCGCTGTGTGCTGCGCACCGCCCTGGAGCATATACGCGACGCCGTGGCCGCCGTAAAAACACCCGCTGAATGATGGATTACCGTATATTCCCGCCCGAGGGCATACTTGAGTGTGAGGTGAGCCTGCCGCTGAGCAAGAGCGTGGCCGCCCGCGCCATGGTGATGGCCGCCCTCACTCCCGGCGCCGCGCCGGTGGGCGCTGAGCGCCTGCCCGAGTGCACCGACACGGCCGTGCTGGCGGCCGCTCTCGGCGTCGCCACCGGTACGGTCGATGTGGCCGACTGCGGCTCGGCCGCACGCTTTCTCACCGCATACTATGCCGTGACTCCCGGCGCCGATGTCACCCTCACCGGCTCGCCGCGACTGTGCTCGCGCCCCATAGCGCCGCTGGTCGAGGCCCTGCGCTCGCTGGGCGCCGACATCAGCTATGCCGGCACGGCCGGTTACCTGCCGCTGCACATACGCGGCACGGCTCTGCGCGGAGGCGGCGTGAAGCTTGACGCCCGGGCCAGCTCGCAGTTTGCATCGGCGCTGGCCATGATAGCCCCGCAGTGTCCCGGCGGCCTACGTATCGAGCTGGGCGGCGAGATAGCCTCGATGCCGTATCTGCGCATGACCATGCGTATGCTCGAGGCGCGCGGTATCGCGGTCGACCTGGCCGGATACACCCTGTCGGTGGGTCCCGGGCCGATGGCCGCCGTGCCTGCCGAGGCCGAGCACGACTGGTCGGCGGCGGCATTCTGGTACTCAATCGCGGCGGTAAGCGCCGGATGGGTCACCCTGAAAGGCATCAGCCCGAGTCGCCTGCAGGGCGACAGCATACTGGCCGAGATAGGGCCGCGCATAGGTGTGCTCACCGAGTTTACCGACGAGGGCGCCGAGCTCTCGGCCACCCCCGACATATACTCGCGCCTCGACATGGATCTGGCCGACTATCCCGACCTGGCTCCGGCGCTGGCCGTGACCGCATACCTGGCCTCTATGCCCTTCCGCCTGACCGGCCTGGCCAATCTGCGCCACAAGGAGAGCGACCGCATCGAGGCGCTTGCCCGCGGACTGCTCGCCTGCGGATGTGTCGCCGAGACCGGCGCCGACTATATCGGCTGGGAAGGCGAGCGCGTCCCGCTGACAGAGCTGCCCGAGATAGACTCCTGCGACGACCACCGCATAGCGATGG
>OFFB01001284.1_pt1 | contig 15818 bp, 16 predicted proteins | sample 1521281 | NCBI WGS metagenome assembly OFFB01 (sample SAMEA3504109, study PRJEB24116) | mouse gut metagenome | biome: mouse gut; feature: mouse-associated habitat; material: faeces | place: Denmark | collected 2011
ATGATAAGCCGAACATTCGACCGGCGATACATAACCGTCATCGAGGGCGGCCGCGAGGTCAATACCATGTTGTTCGAACAGCGTTACGACATCATATTCTTCACGGGCAGCCCGTCGCTGGGCAGGGTCGTCATGCAGGCCGCAGCACGCCACCTCACGCCCGTGGTGTTGGAGTTGGGAGGCAAGAGCCCCTGCATCGTGGACCGCGACGCCGACATACGTATCGCCGCGCGGCGCATAGCATGGGGCAAGACGCTCAATGCCGGACAGACATGTATCGCTCCCGACTATCTGCTCATACACCGCAGCGTGAAACAACGCTTCGTCGAAGAGTTCGCCGCAGCCGTCAGGCAGATGCACGGCGACGACCCGCAGCAGAGTCCGCACTATGTACGCATGGTAGACGATGCGGCATTCCGGCGCGTCGTGTCGTACCTCGACCAGGGGCGTGCGGCGGTCGGAGGCCGAAGCTGCGCCGACGACCGGTATATAGAGCCGACGCTGCTCGACGACGTAGCCGCCGATGCCGCCGTCATGCGGGAGGAGATATTCGGCCCAGTGCTGCCGATGATCGGCTTCGACGATATAGCCGAGGCCGTCCGATTCATCGCCGGCAGGGAGCGGCCGCTGGCTCTATACTACTTCGGACAGCCGGCCGCAGGACGCGAAGTCGTCCGCCAGACATCGTCGGGCGGCGCCTGCATCAACGACACGATAATGCACATCGCCAACCACAGACTGCCCTTCGGCGGCGTCGGCAACTCGGGCATGGGCGCCTACCACGGCCGCACGGGCTTCGAGGCTTTCTCGCACCGCCGTGCCGTCGTCACGACACCCACGGCATTCGATCTGCCGTTCCGCTATATGCCCTACCGAATGTTCCATTGGATTAAAAAGATTCTATGACCGCACGCTTTGCCGCAGCATGCCTGCCGCAGCTCCGCCGCGAATATATCTCGTCGACGGCGCTGTCCGTAAGCCGGAACCGATGAAACGTCTTGGCCGATACGCCTAACACGCGGCATATCCCGGCCAACGGCATACCGCGGCGCAGCATCTCCATAATCTCGTCTCGACGACGTCCGAGCGACTGCTGCTTGACGCACGGTCCCTTTCTGCGCCCGAGCACCACACCCTCGGCGCGCCGTGCTGCCAGCGCCTCGCGCGTGCGCATCGATATCAGGTTGCGCTCTATCTCGGCGGCGAGGCCGAATGCGAAGCAGAGTACCTTGCTGTTGATCGAGTCGTCGAAGGCGGAACCGTACTTCGTGCTGTACAGGACTATCCCGCGTTCGAGACACATTCCCATGATAGACATTATTTCGGTCAGCGTTCGGCTGAGCCGCGACAACTCCGTAACGACCAACGTATCGCCGCGCTTCATGCGTGCCAGTGCATTGCCCAGCTTGCGCTCCTTGCCGCTCTTGCGCCCGCTCACGACCTCCGTTACCCAACGTTCGACATGCAGATCGCGCGAAGCGGCGAAACGCAATATCTCTTCGCGCTGATTCTTCAGATGCTGTTTTTCCGTGCTGATTCTGAGATAGGCTACCGTCATGTGTTTTTGCATTAAAGGTAGCCGTTTATATGCAGATGCCGGCTATATCGGCGGGCAAAAAACGTTCGTTTTATTCCTCCGCGACATACTGCCGACAGATATTGCAAAGATATTATTTTTCTATCGGAATGCAAATAATTTACACGAAAAACATCTGCCGTCTAACCATTTGCGCTCCCCGCGTGTTTTATTGAACGTTTTTGTCATGCCGATCGCCGAGCTTATCGCCGCACCGCTCACGGCGGCATGCGACTCGCAGAAGAGACTGGCGCAGTCGGCTTTCGAGTTCATGACGGAGATAGGTTATGCCGATGCCGAGAAGCAGACGCCGCGCCTGTTGTCGTTCAATCTTGAACGCCCCGTCGAGGGTTCCGAATCCACGCAGCAGCTGACCGTCAACGCACCATTCATAGGTCTGGTTCCGCTGCCGTCGCTGCTGATCGACGACGTGCAGATCGATTTCCAAATGGAGGTTACCACCACCGAGACCTCGACGGAAAAGAGCGATAAGGAGGCTTCGGTAAGCAGCAATGCCAGCTTCAAATTCGGATGCTTCGCCAGCGGCTCGGTCAGCGTCAACGGCAAGGTATCGTCCTCGCGCGAGAATACGCGTTCGACCAACCAGACGGCCAAGTATCAGGTGCATGTCTCGGCACGCCAGCAGCAGCCCACCGAAGGTCTGAGCAGACTAATGGATATAATGGCCTCGTGCATCGAACCGGTCAAGAGGTAGCGACGATCGGAGAAATAACGGATAACATCTGTGATTTCTTAAAGGAAACACACCAAGCGCATCAAACGAAAATCTCCCGGACGGGTAGTACTAATGGTACGTCCCGTCCGGGAGATTGAGCAAGCGGCAGTAGGATGCCGCTTTCACGAAAACCGATTAAGCTCCACGGCTCATTTTTTTTCGTCAAAAGCGGTATTATACAACGCAAACGAAGATCCGCCCGGATGGGTAGTACCGGCGTACGTCCCATTCGGGCGGATAGAGTGCGTGGCAGTAGAATGCCGCTTTTCACGAAAAAAAACAGGTGCGCAGCCGGCCTACTCGGTTACCGCGACAACAATCGTTGAATCGCGTCGGATCATCGGTAAGGGTTCCGGTGCGCACCTGCCGGCGCTGCATTGTGTTTTAAGCCGTTATGCAGTTACCTGTGTGATAAGCGTCCATGTATACATCTCATTCAAATCAATTTCCATATTTATCTGTCGCCCGTCATTATCCACTGCAACGGCAGCTCGGGGTTCAGCTTTTAACGGCAACCATTGTTCCCGACCGGCCACATCGGTCGGCCGTCAAGCGGTAGCAGATAGAAAAAGTGCGATATCCGGCCGTTGCTGTTATTTGCAAATTTGACCTAAGGATGATTCTGCGGCCGGAATATCGCACGACCTATACCCCGCCGCCCGATGACGGCGGGACGGCGTTACCAGATTCCTTTGTAATAAAACCTCATCGTAGGGGTATAATTTCCTCGCTCCGCAGCCGAATGCGGTTGCGGAAAGCGGTTATATCGTATATCACAGTAGTCGGTACGGCGCATAACATATAGGTTATTTGTGAATGCGCCCGCAGAAAATAAAAAGGGGCGCGGTGTCAGCCCCTACTCGCAGGTCTTGGGAACCCTTAACGTGAAGCTGTCCTGCGCCCTTGTCCGTCCCGTCCATAATTGAACGGGACATAACAAGGACTGGCAACCATTATACCACGTTAAACAACCTCTTTCGAGGCTCCCAAGTTTACGAGTAGGTATAAAGAGTTGTTTACCCTTTATGATGTTATGTCCGTCGGCCTATGCCGAATCGTATAGTTGCAAAGTTAACATATTTTTATTTATAGATGGTTTGCTTTGTGTATTTATTTTCTCCGGTACAAATATAAAACAAATCTTTTACAATGACAAATACATGAAATAAGAATTTGTCATTATTAAAGTCCTTTGTTTTATGAAACGACAAAGGCGCAACGATAAATTGCTTGCTGCAATAGGAGAGAAGTTGGTAAAGATACGTGAAGCAAAAGGACTATCGCAACAAAAAGTTTATATTCATACCGGTATAGATATGGATATGATCGAACGCGGAGAGTATAATCTTACATTAAGCACGCTGTCAGACCTTTGCGACTATTACAATATTTCGATAAAGGAGTTTTTCGATGGAGTGGAAAATCCTTGATTAATGCGATTATGGACAAGCAACGGCATAATGAATCGTTAATGAAAGCAGTCGCAGAGAGATTCGCAGAGCTGCGAAAGTCTGCCGGCTTATCGCAAATACAAGTCTATCGTGAAGTCAGAATACATATCGGCCGCATCGAGTCGGGTTATTCCAATATTACGATAGGTACGTTTTCCGATCTTTGCAAATATTACAAAATATCGTTCACAGATTTTTTCGATTCGATAGAAACAGAGTCATTAAAGAATCAAGAGTAATAATGTGTATAGGCATGGTTCAATGCGCTGCATTGAACTTTTATTGAAAATTATTTACGAGAATTATCGGATAAAATAAAGCCAGACTTTAATAAACCAGAATTGCAACAGACAGATCCCATATTGGTAGAGTCGATAGCCAAGCGTCTGCAAGAAATACGAGAGCGACACAAACACACTAAGGGTTTGTATTGCACGGTACCTGTTTGGCGATATCCGATTATGAACGAAAGGTAAAATCGCTGACATTGGCATCGATAGCCAAGTTCTGCCTATTTTACAATATCTCGCTCGACGAATTTTTCCATGGCATTACTTATCCGAAACAGACAAAATAGGAATGTTTTCATAAACGAGCGCACGTTTTCGTTAATCCGCACGTGAAGAAAGCGCCGATGGGTAGTACTGTCGTACGTTCCATTGGCGCATTCGAACGAGGCGAAGTAAATGCCGCCTTTTCACGAAAAAATCAGAGGTTGGGATTAATCTTACCCCACTCCGATATGGGAGGCAGGACACCCATAGAGATCACTTCGTCACGGAGCTTGCAGAGATGCTCGTAACTGCTCTTCAAGGCGGCATGCTCTTCGGGAGTGCCCTCGACGAACTTGTAGGTTGCGCCGTCGCGGGTAATGGATGTCTCCATGGCCATCATGATATTCTTGAACTCGGGGGTATCGACATAGACGCCGGCAGGCCAGCGGAAAGCCTCGCCGCCCATAGCCGCCGCGATCATCTCGATAGAGAGATAGGCAGGGCTCTGGAATGACGAGCGGCCACGCAGGTCGATGATGTTCTTGCCGCCCTGAATGACACGCTGACGGAGCGCCTCCCAATCCTCGACGGGCATCTTAGTGCCGATAAGCTCGGTCAGAGGCTTGCCCGAGACGGTGGTGGTAGAGGCGAATACGGCCATCTGCTCGCCGTGACCGCCATAGGTGCGGCTGTTGCATACCTCGTCGGGCGAGATATGGAAGTACTTTGCCAGCTCGCTGCGAAGACGGGTGCTGTCCAAAGCGGCCAGCGTGGTTACCTGCGACGGTTTGAGACCCGACCATATAAGCGTCACAAGACCCGTGATGTCTGCGGGGTTGAAGATCACGACGACATGCTTCACATCGGGGCAATAGCTTTTTATATCCTTGCCCAGCTGCTCGGCAATGGCGGCGTTGCCCTTCAACAGATCCTCGCGCGTCATGCCGGCCTTGCGTGCGGCACCGCCCGAAGAGACGATATACTTGGCTCCGGTCAGCGCCTCGGCGATATCGGAGGTATAGGTAATGTTCACACCCTCGAAACCGCAATGCAGCAGCTCCTCGACCACACCCTCCAATGCCGGTGCAAACGGATCGTAAAGACAGATGTTAGGCGTGAGGTGCATCATAAGTGCCGTCTGCGCCATGTTAGAGCCGATCATGCCGGCCGCGCCCACGATAGTAAGTTTCTCTTCCGTAATGAATTTCATAGTATATATGATTTTAATGCCATGTATCGATATCCTCTATCTTGGATAGCGCATCAGCAAAAACCCTGCAACGAAGCGTTATCGCCTTTTCTTATCGGCGAAGCGGCGCAGCCAGTTGTCGACGGCAGCGAACCACTCGTGATAATACTCGAAGTCGGAACGGCCGCTCCAACCGTGGCCTCCCGACGGAAAGATATGCAGCGACGACTCTATGCCGTAATGCTTCAAGGCATTGTAATACAGTGTACTGTTGACCGGCGGGACGAGCTTGTCGTCGTCGCAGTGGATGAGAATAGCCGGAGGCGTGGATTCGTCGACGCGTTTATCCAACGAAAATTGCCCGGCGACAGCGGGATCGTCAGCATCCCTTTCACCGAGCAAATTTATGATCGTTCCGTCATGCCGTATCCCCTTCTCGGAAGATATGACCGGATAAACGAGTATCGAAAAAGAGGGCTTCGATAAAGAGAGGACACTTAAAGAAGCTGCCAAGTAACCACCGGCAGAGGTCCCCATAACACCAACCAACGAAGAATCGAAGCCCATTTCATCGGCCATAGAGCGCATTACCCGCAACGCCTCCTCAGCGTCTTCGAGCGGTATCTCTCTATGTCCGTTAGGCAGTCGGTAACGCACGCATGCAACCGTATAACCCGCATCGGCGAATCGCTTGCCGACCGAGAAACCGGTACCGACGGTATAATATCCACCACCGGGGAAGTATACGATAGCCATACCGTTCTTCCGCTCGGGGTTCGCCTCAAAGATCCACATATCGGTGCGCGTGGTATTTCGCCATGCACCGCGGCTCTGTTCCCACTCTTCGCCGCTCAGACCGTTGGAATGAGGGGCTGTTTCGTTGTCCCAAAGGACTAAGTGTCTCTGTTGTGCGAAGATGGCTGTTGCGAACAATACCATCGAGAGTATCAAACCGAACCTTTTCATGTTAAAGAACGTACAAAAGTACTAAAATAAATTAAAAACAAAAATTCTTTTACCTATTTTTTTTCTATTTTCGCAGATATGCACCGCTATTCACAAGCTCGCGCTGCAACATCTCCACATCGATATCGCCCGCTCCGATACCCTCCCTGGCGGCAATGGCGGCGGCACGGCCTGCGGCTTCGCCCATAGCCATACATGTCGACATCACGCGTGCCGAGGCCATAGCCTCGTGGCTGAGCGACGCGCAGCGTCCTGCCACCAGCAGACCTCCCACAGCGGCGGGCACCAGCGAGCGGTACGGAATGTCGTAGCAGTCGTCGCACCAGTAAAGCGTGCAGTCGCCGCCCACGGCATGATGAATATCGACCGGATAGCTGGCAACGGCAACGGCATCGTCGAAACGGCGGCACGCAAGTATGTCATCGGCCGTAAGGATATATCTACCGACTATGACACGGCTCTCGCGAATGCCCATGAACGGAGCGACGCACTTCATACGGGCATCGGCGAAGCCGGGTACGAAACGTTTCAGATAGCGCTCTATGTCGTATATCTGACGGCGGGCGGCGATCTCGCCGCGCGTATAGCTCTCGGGATCGGTCGAGTCGACGCCGTTGACACGCGACATGTTGACCCATATCTCGTCATCGGCGATACCGGTAATCAATATAGTGCGGGCGACCGGAATATCGATACCCGCGTCGCGAGCCTCGGCGATCTGACGGCGCAGACCGACGGTAATGAAGTTGCGGCGGCGGAACTGCTCGGCCGGCATAGTATCCATATCGTATATGTCGGGATGCTCGACTATGGCGCGGCGCAACGCATCGACATCGACGCCCTGCATCGCGAACATCAGCGTCGGCGGCTGCATACCTCCGTTCGCATCGCCCTTGCGGCACTCGACACCGGCACGGAAAGCCACGTCGCCGTCGCCCGTGCAGTCTATGACCGTATGCGCGAGTATTGCCTCGCGCCCCGCCTTAGACTCGATTACCACGCCGCATACGTCGCTGCCGCGCTTGACGACATCGACGGCCATGGCATACATCAACACCTCGACTCCGGCACGCTCCATAGTGGCCAGCGCCTCGCTCTTGGCCTGCTCGGGATCGATGATCGTCAGGCTGACATGCAACTTGCAGGGTACGTGTTCGCTCGCAGCCCCCTTGTCCCTAAGACGGCCGATGAAACGTTCGGGCGCACCCTTGATTATCGGGTTGCCCTTGCGGCCGAGAAAGCCCAGCACCGGCAGACCTATCGCGAGATTGCCGCCCAAAAATCCGCGGTTCTCGATAAGCATCGTGCGGGCGCCGCTCTCGGCGGCAGCTTCGGCAGCCATGATGCCGGCAGGGCCTCCGCCCACCACCAGCACATCGACTTCGCATCTTACGGGTATCTCGCGCGCAGGCTCCGATATGGTTTTGATTTCAGACATGTCGAATGTATTTATTATCGTTTACACAACAAAAGTATAAATAAAACCACAAAACGACAAACAAAACGAAAGGAAATAAAAATATTTTCGATGTCTATCCGAAACACCGCGACTCTTTCCCGAATCATTCGCCGCAACAGCGCTCCGATAAACGGCACGGAGCGATTCACGGTACGGGCAGTACGATTCCCGATGTTCGGCCTCGTGTTATCGGCATGTATATACGCAAAAGATTTTTCGCTCGCATATCGCAAATAATTCGTTGAAAATTTTGTCGGGGGGGGGATTTATCTATATTTGTCAAGCAAACGAATCAAACCGTACAACTATGAAAAAGTTACTTCTTTTGGCGGCGACGGCAGCAATGGCAATTTCGGCAGTCAATGCAAAGATCCCGGTAAAGTACCACGGCGAAGCAGATCTGGGATATTCTATCGGCGTCGGGACATTCTCCACCTGCCGTGCCAACCTGCACACGATACAGGGCGTTCAGGTCGGGCGGTATTTCTCAGCGGGCTTAGGTCTCGGTCTGGACCACTACCACGAGTTCTACGAGATCGGGGTACTGGCAATTCCTATCTATCTTAACCTGAAAGGCTATATTCCCGTATCGGAGAAAGTAGCTCCCTATATCTCGTTCGACATCGGCACAGGTATCGGCACCAAAGTTTTAAGCGGACTTTCGGGATTGTACTGCACACCTGCCGTCGGCATCAAGGCCGGCATGTACAAGGCTCAGGTGGGATTCAACGTACAGCGCATATCCGAATCGGGCATAGGATTCGATATGAACGCCATACAGATCAAGGTCGGCGTAATGTTCTGACGCGGTGCGGACAAACCGACGATAGGCATCATATGTCAGGCGCGCAGCTTTGCTGTGCGTTTTTTTTGTGCTACGACACTATAAATATATGGTTTATATTTTGACGGACGGCGTCGATTGTGTAATTTTACATCGACATTGCGGCGGAGTATCGAGGCCGTACTCGAACGAGAGCCGTCAACATCACGATCATAATGAAAAAAGTAGTGGTATTTACCGGCGCAGGCGTAAGCGCCGACAGCGGCATAGCCACGTTCCGCGACTCGGACGGGCTGTGGGCCAACTATCGCATCGAGGATGTATGCACGCCCGAAGCGCTCGTACGCAACCGCGCGACGGTCATCGAGTTCTATAACAAACGGCGCCGCGAGCTGTTCGAGCGGCAGCCCAATGCCGGCCACTACGCCATTGCCGAGCTGGAACGGTATTACGACGTCGAGGTCATAACGCAGAACGTCGACAACATGCACGAGCGCGCCGGCTCGACACGCGTAACGCATCTGCACGGCGAGTTGATGAAGCTGCGCTCGTCGGCCGATCCCGATCTGATATACCCTATCGACGGCTGGGAGCAGCCGCTCGACGCCCGCGCCGGGGACGGCTCGCTGCTAAGGCCGCATATCGTATTCTTCGGCGAAGCCGTTCCCATGTTCGACACGGCGGCACGCATAGCCGCACAGGCCGATACGATGATCGTCGTCGGCACGTCGCTCGCAGTCTACCCCGCCGCCTCGCTCGTACACTACGTGCGTCCGGACATACCGATATATCTTGTCGACCCCGGGCAGCCCGACACACGGCTCATCCGCAACCCGCTGACCCATATCAAGGCACGCTCGGCCGAGGGCATGCCCCGTCTGCTCGAACTGCTGCGCGATGAGGCTCGGTAAGGCATGGCGCCGCAAGGCCGACGCCCTGCGCGAATACTGCCGCGCGGGAGGATACGACGACAGCGTGGCCATAATGATCGACTACTCGCGCCACTCGGGTCGGCGCCGTTTCGTCGTCTGGGACTTCGTCGCCGGCCGCGCCCTGTGCGCCTACCCCGTCAGCCACGGCAGCGGCAGCGCCCCCCGCCGCTCGGCCTACGCACGCTTCTCCAACGCCGACGGCAGCCACCTCTCCCCGCTCGGCCATGCGCTCATAGCCGAACGCTACACGGGCAGCTACGGCATCGCCTACCGCCTCGACGGCCTCGACGCCACCAACGACATGATGCGTCGCCGCTGCATCGTTCTTCACGGCTGGCCGCACACATCATCCCGCCCCATATGGCCTCTGCCCACGGTCGGCAGCTGGGGCTGTCCCGTCCTCTCGGACGACGCCATGCGCCGCGTAGATGCCATTTTGCAGTCGCACAGCAATGTCATTCTGTACAGCTTCGCATAGCACCATTCCGATAAGCCGGCTCTGACGGTCAATGCCTATTGCACCACATGCCGACAGAAATGAATAAGTAAGCGCCGCTCAGCAGAAAAGCGCACATGATGATCCATGTAATTGCTGACAACACATCCGAATCCATAGCTAAATTATTAAGGTAAAACGTTTATTGATAGTGCGATATCAGTATATTCACCAAACACCGCGCTTGTCATCGTCGATGTTCCACTGCACCTGCCATACACGTCCGTCGATCTGGTCGAGCAGAATAAAGTTATACGTATTCTCAGTCGGATAGAGAAAGAAACGCCCCGGCACCGCATCGCCCCCCTCGGCCAGCGGAGTGTCGTTCAACCGGTACTGCATGGCATTGCCGTCTATGCTGTATTGCACATGATTGATCTCTCCCGTTCTGGTATCCAATTTCAGGAACGTCCACCTGTTGTTCGTTTGAAACAAACGGTAATTGATATGGGCATCGGGCGATGCAGCACAGGCTCCGGTCGGCGGCGGCAGAGGGTCTGTCGCATGACATGGGCAGGAGGATCATCGTCTGCCATTTTGTCACTTGCGGGGAGCCGTGGCATGACAACCGACTGCCGGCGACTGACGAAAAATGACGTGCACGGCGTTTGGCATATCTATTGCGTGGGCTGAGGATGCAAACAAAAACAAACGTTTTCGATAAGCCGAGTGCAGAAGCGAACTTGTTCGGGCTATGCCGAGGCGAAGAAAAAGCAACGGAAATAAACAATTATCATAAACAGCAAAAACTCAAAACTATGGCAATCAAACCGCTTTCAGACCGGGTATTGGTACTTCCCAATCCGGCAGAGGAGAAGACCGCGGGAGGGCTTTACATTCCCGACACGGCAAAAGAGAAACCGCTGGTAGGCAAGGTCGTGGCAGCAGGTCCCGGCACTTCGGAGATCGAAATGGAGGTCAAGGAGGGCGATACGGTCATGTACGGCAAGTACGCCGGCACCGAGATCAACTACGACGGTGTGGACTATCTGGTCATGAAGCAGTCGGACATCATCGCGATAGTCGACTAAACGCAAATTAAACATCAAACCTTAGAAACAGACAAAGATTATGGCAAAGGAGATAAGATACAACACAGAGGCGCGCGAGCTTTTGAAGCAGGGTGTCGACGCGCTCAGCGACGCAGTAAAGGTAACGCTTGGCCCCAAGGGTCGCAACGTAATCATCGACAAGAAGTACGGCGCGCCGCAGGTAACCAAGGACGGTGTGACGGTGGCCAAGGAGGTCGAGCTCGAAGACACGTTCGCCAACATGGGTGCGCAGATGGTGCGCGAGGTAGCGTCTAAGACCAACGACGATGCCGGCGACGGCACCACCACGGCTACCGTACTGGCTCAGTCGCTCATCTCGGTGGGTATCAAGAACGTCACGGCAGGCGCCAACCCTATGGACTTGAAGCGCGGCATGGACAAGGCCGTCGAGAAGGTGGTCGAGTCGTTGAAGCAGCAGAGTCAGGTGGTAGGATCGGATTTCGACAAGATCGAGCAGGTGGCTACCATATCGGCCAATAACGACAGCAAGATAGGCAAGCTCATCGCCGAGGCTATGGCCAAGGTCAACAACGAGGGTGTGATAACCGTCGAGGAGGCCAAGGGTACCGAAACGCACGTAGACGTCGTGGAGGGTATGCAGTTCGACCGCGGATATATCTCGGCATACTTCATCACCGACACCGAAAAGATGGAGGCTCAGCTCGACAAGCCCTACATCCTCATTACCGACAAGAAGATATCGACGATGAAGGAGCTCATGGGAATACTCGAACCCGTAGCGCAGAGCGGCCGCTCGCTACTGATCATCGCCGAGGATGTCGACGGCGAGGCTCTGTCGGCACTGGTAGTGAACAAGCTGCGCGGCACATTGAAGATCGCCGCATGCAAGGCCCCCGGCTTCGGCGACCGCCGCAAGGAGATGTTGGAGGATATCGCCGTACTTACCGGCGCGACGGTCATCTCGACCGACAAGGGCATGAAGATCGAGGATGCCGGCTTGGAGGCTCTCGGTACTGCCGACAAGGTTACGCTCAACAAGGAGAACACGACGATAGTCGACGGCGCAGGCTCGAAGGAGAATATCGCGGCACGTGTACAGCAGATCCGCGCAAGCATCGACGCCGCCAAGTCGGACTACGACAAGGAGAAGTTGCAGGAGCGTCTGGCCAAGCTCTCGGGCGGTGTTGCCGTACTCTACGTGGGTGCTGCGACCGAGGTCGAGATGAAGGAGAAGAAAGATCGTGTCGACGACGCACTGGCCGCAACGCGTGCCGCAGTCGAAGAGGGTATCGTCCCGGGCGGCGGTGTGGCTTACATACGTGCCGTCGAGTCTCTCGAAGGCCTGAAAGGCGACAACGACGACCAGACGACCGGTATTCAGATCGTCAAGCGCGCTATCGAGGAGCCTCTGCGCCAGATCGTGACCAACGCCGGCGGCGAGGGTTCGGTCGTTGTGAACAAGGTCAAGGAGGGCAAGGGAGCGTTCGGCTACAACGCCCGCGACGACCGTTACGAGGATCTGCTGGCCGCAGGTATCATCGACCCCACCAAGGTATCGCGCGTCGCGTTGGAGAACGCCGCTTCGATCGCCTCGATGTTCCTCACTACGGAGTGCGTTCTGGCCGAGAAGAAGGAGGAGAATCCTGCGCCCGCAATGCCCAACCCTGGCATGGGCGGCATGATGTAATCCGTCGCAGATAACAACGGGGCACTGCTCCGCAAACCATACCGATCTCCCCTGCTGCCGAATATATGCAGCAGGGGAGATTTTCATATTTATATAGGTGCGTACAAGCGCCCGGTAAGTTCTGCGACGCACCGCGCCGGCGAATCGTCCGCCCGATGATACGGTTCAGCGTACCGGCATCGATCCGTTGAGATTCTCCGTATCTATAATCGGCCTCTTAAACGTCTACGCACAGACACCCCGCCGCGGCAACAGCCTGCCGGATTTCGACTACCCTACCCCGCCGGCATCGAGAAAAAGAAGCATCGCCCGCCATAATATTTTTCGCCTTTACCACTCTTTAAGCATACGACGGCCGGACAAGGACGACTGCCGGCAATCGTCTCGAAAGCATAAAGCCCCACGATTGCGGCGAAGAGCGCGACTACCGGTTTCGTTATTCGAATAACACTTTCGATACGAAATAAAATATATTTATAAAACGAAGATCATGTAGATGCAAAAACCGAATAATCAACTAAAAGCAGAAACGCAGGCACAAATTTCGCAATAATCGCTTGTTTTAATCGAATTTGTTTTATATATTTGTTATTCGGATAACAGAGATGTCGTCCGATAAAAAGACAAGAAATCGATACAATATACAGACAAAACTTTTAGACTATGGCTAAAACATTGAAAATTCGTGATCTGACGTTGCGCGACGGTCAACAGTCGTCGTTCGCTACGCGTATGACCCAGCAGCAGATCGATCGCTGCCTGCCCTACTACAAGGACGCCAACTTCTATGCTATGGAGGTTTGGGGCGGCGCCGTACCCGACTCTGTGATGCGCTACCTCAACGAAAACCCGTGGACTCGTCTGGAAACGATCAAGAAGGCCGTCGGCGACGTATCGTATCTCACGGCACTCTCGCGCGGCCGCAACCTGTTCGGCTACTCGCCCTACACCGACGAGATCATCGCAGGTTTCTCGCGCAACGCTATCGAGAGCGGTCTGGGCATCATGCGTATATTCGATGCGCTGAACGATGTCGATAACGTCAAGTCGACTATCAAATATATCAAGCAGTACGGCGGCATCGCCGACTGCGCCGTATGCTACACCGTCGATCCCAAGTATACCGACGGCAAGGAGCATGAAATGGTCTTTACCGACGAGTATTTCCTCGACAAGGCCAAGCAGATGGCCGAGCTGGGCGCCGACATGATAACGATCAAGGATATGTCGGGTCTGATTCCGCCGCAGCGCGTATCGGCGCTCATCAAGCTCTTCAAGCAGCACATCGGCATCCCCGTCGATTTCCACACCCACTGTACGCCGGGTTACGGTCTGGCATCGGTCATGGCGGCAATCGTGGCCGGAGTCGATATCGTCGACACCAACTGCTGGTGGTTCGGCGGCGGCACGGGAGCGCCCGCATTGGAGCTGGTATACGTATTCTGCAAGAAGCTCGGCATCGATCTGGGTGTCGACATGGAGGCCGTGGCCAAGATCAACGGCGAGTTGAAGGGCATCCGCAAGGAGCTCGAAATGTCGGTATTCGGCGCCGAGAAACCGCTGCCCAAGCCGTTCAATCCTCTTACCGACACGCTGCCCGCAGAGATCGACGCACTGTTCGACAAGTGCATCGAGTATGCTCAGGCCGAGAATTGGGAGGGTCTGCTCGACGCTGCGCAGCAGATCGAGGCCTACTTCGGCTTCCCCGCACCCAACAAGCTCGTGCAGCAGGCCGAGATTCCTGGCGGTATGTACTCGAACATGGTCGCTCAGCTCAAACAGTTGCAGGCCGAGGATATCCTGCCGCGCGCAATGGAGCTTATTCCGTCGGTGCGTCTGTCGGCAGGTCTGCCGCCTCTGGTGACGCCCACATCGCAGATCGTCGGCGCACAGGCCGTCAACTGCGCTATGGACGAAAAGGCCGGACGCCCGATGTACACCAACAAGAGCTCGCAGTTCGTGGGTCTGGTCAAGGGCGAGTACGGACATACGCCCGTTAAGATCGATCCGGAGTTCCGCTTCAAGATATGCGGCGTGCGCGAGGAGACGCCCTACGATACATCGAAGTACCAGAAGCAGCCCAACCCCGCATTGGAGGATGCCGGCGGCGTGCGTCTGGCCGAAAACGAGAAGGAGGAGCTGCTGCTCGAACTCTTCCCGCTGGTGGCGAAGACCTATCTCAGCGGTGTCAAGAAGGCGGCTTATGCCCAGAAGGTAGCGGCCGATCCGGCACTCGCAGCCGACAAGAAGCAGGCGGCACAGCCCATTACGGGCGATACGGTCGTCGCTCCGCTGCCCGGCCGTGTCATAGAGATCAAGGTCAAGGTAGGCGACAAGATAGCCGTAGGACAGGAGGTAGTCGTTTTGGAGGCCATGAAAATGGAGAACTCGATTACATCGGACTTCGCCGGTGTGGTCAAGCAGATCCTCGTCTCGGAGGGCGATGCCGTACAGGCCGACAGCATATTGATCGAGGTCGAGAGCGCCAAGAGCTCGTCTGCGGCAGCCGCACCGCGTGCAGCCGTTACGGGCAAGACCGTCGCAGCTCCGCTGCCCGGCCGCGTCATCGAGATCAAGGTCAAGGTAGGCGACAAGGTGGCCATGGGCCAGGAGATCATCATCCTCGAAGCCATGAAAATGGAGAACTCGATTACATCGGACTTCGCCGGTTATGTCAAGCAGATATTCGTCGCAGAGGGCGATTCGGTACAGGCCGATGCCGTACTGGTAGAGATCGCCGACTCTATGGACGAGGTTACGGAGGCTGACCGACAAGACCGTCACGGCACCGCTGCCCGGCCGCGTCATCGAGATCAAGGTCAAGGCCGGCGACGAGGTTAAGGCCGGCCAGGAGGTCATGGTGCTCGAAGCCATGAAGATGGAGAACTCGATTACGTCGGACTTCACGGGTCGCGTGGCCGGCGTACTGGTCGCCGAGGGCGATTCGGTTCAGTCTGAGGCTCCGCTGATCGTGATCGAATAACATCGCTCGCACAGGAGAGCATAGACTCTCCTATATCGAAAAGATCCGCCCC
>OFFB01001289.1_pt1 | contig 15747 bp, 16 predicted proteins | sample 1521281 | NCBI WGS metagenome assembly OFFB01 (sample SAMEA3504109, study PRJEB24116) | mouse gut metagenome | biome: mouse gut; feature: mouse-associated habitat; material: faeces | place: Denmark | collected 2011
CATTTAAAAATCCTGTGTGACCGAACTTACCAAAAGCAGCCTATTTTTCACCTGCATATCAGCAGAAACCATTGAAAAATAAGGTTCTCTTGATAGGGAGCATATACAGACCCTTGATTTGCTGGATTTTCCACAATATCCATGTTGAAAATAAGCAATCTGGCAACCACGTAAATATATACTCACGAAAAAATGAGGATGCCGAAACATCCCCATTTCCCAATCAGCTTTGACGCTTAAAAGAATTTAATAAAAAAAAACCTCCCATTTTACGGGGAAATGCGAGATAATAGAATTGACGACAAACTAATTTTTCGCAATACCCATAAAAGAGAGGAGGTTTTACCATGAAGCAAGAATAAAAATCACAAGAAAAGAAGCCAGGGAACACCTGGAACAGTTTCACCTTGCCTGCGAATTAGCCAAGCTGATCCGACACCATTTTCCAGATCTTTTGTCATTGTTAAAACAATTACCAGATCCCCGGAATCAGAGTTATATTACCTATCCGGGTGTGATACTTCTTATGACCCGTATTCTTTCTTCTCTATTTTACATCAGTAGTATGCGGAAAACAAGTGAAGAATTCAATTCGGAAACCATGATAAAAAATGTCTGGACGTTGTGCAAAGAAGAAGCCGTAGTGGATGAATTGCCTTATTGGGAGACCATCAACCGGTATCTGGAAAAACTGGAGCCGGAAAACCTGCAGGATGTGGTCAACCGCCTGTGCCGCAGATTGCTGCGCAGCCGGGTATTTGAAGATATGCGTATCAGGGGAAAATACTGGCAGGTTATTATAGACGGGACGCAGCTTTGCAGCAGCCGCGGAGAATTGGACGGGAAGAGCCTGCACCGGATCCATAACAAAGGGACGGAAAAGGAGTGCCAGGAAAACTATTATTATGTGTTGGAGGCGAAACTGGTGCTGCACCCGAAAATCCTCATCAGTATCCAAACGGAATTCGTAGACAATGAAGACGGGAAAGAGATGAAGAAGCAGGATTGTGAGAGGAAAGCGTGCTGGCGTTTGATGGAGAAGCTGAAAAAAGCATTTCCAAGGCTGCCAATCTGCCTGTGCGGTGACAGCCTGTATGCCTGTGAAGGTTTTTTTAAGAGATGCAAGGGAAAGAACTGGAAATATATTCTGCGCTATAAGGAAGGGAGTATCCCTACGATTGGAACGGAATACCGGAAATTGAAGGGAATAGAAAAGAATTATCAGGAACGCAAAAGAGAGACGGGGAAGGAATGGCATGATTACGTAACAGAGATAGATTATAAAGGGTATAAGGTGAATCTGGCAGAATACGGGGAATATCAAGAACAACTCAGTAAAAAGGGGAAGAAAAAAGGAAGAGCAGAAATCATTCAAAAAGAATTCTGGTTTCTGACGGATCTGCCTGTCACCCGAAAAAATGTGGCTGATCTGACGGAGAGGGGAAGGATGCGCTGGAGGATTGAAAATGAGGGATTCAATGCACAGAAGAAGCATGGATACTATCTGGAGCATCTGTACAGCAGGAATTACCAGGCGTTGAAAAACCATTATTACCTGATTCAGATTGGACATATGATCGGACAGTTCCTGGAGGCATGGGAGCGGATATGGAAGAAAGTAAAGCAAAGTTTGGAGCAAAAGCATAAGCGGATGATGGAATCCATGAAGGAACTGCTGCTAGAGAAATATAAGGAAGAGATAAATCAGAAGATACAGATACGGTTTATATAGAAAGCATTAGGGAGAGGTGGTGATGGAAGGATAGACGATAAAGAAAAAACGTACGGAAACAGGGCGTAGGGATTTTATGGCTCAAATCGGATGTTACGATAAATGGATGTGAGAAAATGGAATCCAATGTGCTCTAAGAAAGTAAACATAAATTTAAGCGTCAAAGCTGCTGCGTTTTCCCACATCCTTGTGCCTTGGGGCTGTCTTTGGTATAATATACTTGTAAAGGTTGACAGCTCCATTTCCCGACAGGAAAGGAGCTATCATGGAAAATCGTATCGACGCGATCTACGCCAGGTTTCGCCACTTGCATCCATTATCTATAGAGATGGGAAAGCAGGTCACATTCACCGCACCGCAAATCAAAGCATTTTTCGCATTTTTAGCGGGTGGCAGAAGCGGTGTGATCCAGCGGTGGCTTCAGGATGGGGTGCGGGAATCTCCAGAGGAGATCGCCGCCTTGATAATCGATTTTTGCGAGGGCGCTGCGGGAAAATTTGCTGGTCACGCATACTGACAGCTGTGGTTGATGTGCTGCGGGGAATACAGCATACCGTATTCCCCGCATTGCTTACACAAATATGTGATCTTTCAGAAGCTGGTCCAGCCCCGGTCACAGGTGATGACCGCGCCGTTAACAAAGGCGGACTCGCCGCTGGCCAAGAACAGCGCCGCGTTAGCGATGTCCTCCGGCATCCCCATTTCAGGAGAGTGGGCCAGCAGAGCGCTGGTGCGGCCAAACCCGAACTCATTGGCGGGAGGCATTACCAGGGGGATGTCCGTCAGCACGCCGCCGGGGGCGATGGCGTTGCATCGGATGCCATGCTCCTCGTACATGAAGACGGTGTTCCGGGTGGCCGCCCAAAGCGCCGCCTTGGAGGCGCAGTAAGCCACGCCGGCGGTCTGATGGACTGCGCCAACGGAGGTGATGTTGATGATATTGCCCTGATTCTCCCCCTGGGCGATGAAGGTCTGCACCGCCTTGCGCATGGCGTAGATGGGACCGTAGGTGTTCACCCGAAACAGTTCGTGGAGCATCTCGTCGGACACGTCGCCTACTGCGGTGTTGTCGTCCATAATGCCCGCATTGTTCACCAGTACGTCCAAGCGGCCAAATTCCTTCACCGCCAGGTCGATCATCTTCACGCTGGTCTCTGGGTCGCCCATGTCGCCCTGACAGGGAATCACTTTACCGGGAGCGTCCTTCAGTGACTCCGCCAGCTCCTGGAGGCGGTCCAGCCGCCGGGCCACGGCAATGATATTGGCGCCCTCATGGGCAAACCGCTCCACGATGGCCCAGCCCATACCGGCGGATGCGCCGGTCACTACAATAGACATATTCTCAAGCCGCATGATCCTTCCCCCTTACAGCCAGCACTTCTCGGTGATAACGGCGGGGGAGCCGTTGCTGCCCACCGTGACATGCTCCCCAACCACCGCCTTCTTCGCCTCAATGACCGCGAAGCCGATATTCTTCTCCACAGTATATCCGTAGATCGCCGCCCGGACGAAACCGCAGGGTACACCGTGGCGATAGACAATTTCCTTCTGGGCGATGTCCTCATAAGATTCCGCCAGATATTCCAGACCGACCAGCTTGTACTTGGGCCCCTCCTCTTTGGCTTTGACCAGGGCCTCCTTGCCGATGAAATCCTTGTCCAGGCTGACGGACCACTCCAGTCCGCACTCATAGGGGGTCAGCCCGAACATGTCCTGCCGCAGGGCGAAGCCTTTCTCCACCGGCAGACTGCGGACATAGACCTCCAGGGTGGTCAGCTCGGGGGCGCTGAACTTCTCGCAGACGACCCGGATGGCATCCTCTACTGTCTGGGTATCCTCGATCCTGCAATAGACCTCGTAGCCCAGCTCACCGGTAAAGCCGGAGCGGTGGATATGAACAGCAGCGTCCCCCATTTGATTGTCTGCCACGGCAAAGCGCTTCAGCCCATCCACCGGTGCGGCCAGCAGGGCGTTCATGATCTCCAGGGACTTGGGGCCCTGGACTGCGTACATATCGACGGTCTGGGTGACGTCGTGATAGACGACATCTTCCTTCGCCTTGTGGGCGTCCGCCCACTTGATGAACTGGGGAGCGTATAGGGTGGAGACCCAGTAGCGGTCCTCGCCCATGTGCATGACGATGGTATCGTCGATGATCTTCCCATCTTCATTGAGCATGGTGGTGTATTTCGTCCGGCCTGCGGGAGTCTTTTTGATAGCTCCCACGAACAGCCTGTCCAGGAATTTTTCCGCATCTCTGCCTGTGACCTCCACCAAATCATGGGTCCAGCGGTACCAGCCGGCGTTCTCCCGGACGGCACGGTGCTCCGCTCGCGCGATTTTATCCTCTTTGAACAACATTTTCTGTGCCCTCCCTTCTCAAATCATCCGCTTGTCGATCTTGCGGCCCACGTGGATGTACATTTCCTCATCATCCTTGCCCTCGAACCAGCAGGACCACTCCGCCGAGACCATGGTCTTGACCATGTTATGCCACAGCGCCTCGTAGCCCATGGTCAGCTCGTCGATGGGCGCCATAGGGAAGCGGCCGTTGAAGGTCTCGGTATCTACCTTGATGACTGCCTCGTCCTCGGTGAACCGCTCCAGCTCGCAGGGGACCATCTGGCAGTCCAGCACATTCTTGATGTATCCGCCCATAAGCCGGGGGTCGTTCTTTCCGATCTCGTGGGGCACGCCCAGCCAGGACCGCAGCCCCTCCACGGCGAAGGGTTCGATAAAGGCGTTCTTTCCGGCGGTGGAGAAGACGATCTTGAAGATGCGCTCAAACTCCTCCTCGCTCTCCGCCATTTGCAGTGTGGTGGAAAAGACCTTTCCCAACAGCGCCGCCTTTGAGCAGGACGGGGCCATCGTATGCTTTGTTGAGACCGCCGCGCTGCTGGAAAAGGGCAAGAGCTGCCTCCAGGTGTTTCAGAAGAATGTGACATCCATGTTTTCCACCCTAAACTTTGATATTGGCATCAGCGACCCCTTCCGGGATATCTACAGCGCCCAGCTATACTACCTGCAAGCCTGTTCCGCCCTGGAAAGCGGTAAGATCTTTGCTCCCGAGGAACATTTTTATCTCTTCCAGGACTATGTTCTGACGGAGCTGATCGTCAACGCTATGGGCCGTTTTCCGGTGGAGCTATACTATTCCGACGGCTTCCGCCGGCTCGTGGAGCATGACAAGACTTCCAACGTCAGTTATGTTGAAACGCTGCGTGTCTATCTGGAGAAAAACATGAGCATCACCAAGACCACCGCCAGCTTGTACATCAACCGCAGCACTTTTCTGGAACGTATCGCCCGTATCAAACGGGAGCTGGGGACGGATCTGCAGGCCCCGGATGAGCGGCTGCGTCTGGAGATTCTGCTGAAAGCCCTGCAAATTCAGGAGTCCATGCAGGGCGGCGCGATATAGAAAAACCGCTCCCCGCCGGCAAGTGGGGAGCGGTTTTATTATGAGCAGCTAGCTCAGGAAAGAATTACTCGCCCAGGGCCTTCAGCGCGGCATCGATCTCCTCCACCTGTTCCGGATTCAGGCCGGACTGGGGGAAGGAAGCCAACTTGCGGAAGGTCAGGCCGCCCACCAGCTTCATCTGGGGATTGGTTTTGAACCCGGGAGCGAACTTCTCCAGGATGTCGGCGGCCGCCGCGTTCTTCATCAGCTCTTTTACCTTGGTGTCAACAGATACTGCCATTTTGTTTTTCCTCCTCATCATTGTGTGCCGGATGTACTCCGCAGCTTTAATTGTAGCGTTTTTTGAAAATACTGCCTAGACCACAAAGCGTCCGAAATATTAGAGGGCAAACCGGACAACGCGCGGGGCGGAGGAATCCTGAAAATTTGATTGACTTTTGCCCTTCTCCATGGTACAGTAGGACAAATCAAAGAACTACCGCCGGGTAACGTCTGTTTCCATTCCGTCAGGCCACAGCAGGAATGGAGCCAGACGATTTTTTTGTCAGGAGGTACACGACATATGTTTCGAGAAATGCGCCGGAAAAAACAGGCTCTGAGTCCGGAGGAATGCGCCGCTGTTTTGCGGCGGGGGACAAACGGGGTGTTGGCCCTTTCGGGTGACGGCGGTTACCCCTACGCGGTTCCGCTCAGCTATGTGTTTGACGGTGAACGGATCTATTTTCACTGTGCCAAGACAGGCCACAAATTGGATGCCATCCGGCGGGACAGCCGGGCGTCGCTGTGCGTGACCGACCAGGATCAGATTGTTCCGGAGGAATATACGACCTATTTCAGAAGCGTGATCGCGTTTGGTACAATCCGTATTTTGGAGGATGCCGCCGAAAAACGAACTGCCATTGAGAAGCTGGCAGTCAAATATGCGCCGGACGACCCTGCCGAACACCGCAGCCAGATGATCGACAGAGACTGGACTCCGCTGTGCATATTGGAAATGACGGTTGCACACATGACCGGGAAAGAGGCAGTAGAACTGGTCAGAGAAAAAGCGATTGCAAACAGAAGCGATAAATAAGATAAACCCGCCGGGGCTTTATTCCTTTGTGTAGCAGGCCAGCGTTACACAAACGCTGGCCTGCTCTATTTTTGAGGGGGTATTGTCCGTGTATCAAGGAAGTACAAAAACACTGTTTATCAGATATGCCATTCCGCAGATGATTGGCTTGCTTTTCAATTCGGTTTATATCATCGTGGATGGCATTTTTATAGGGAACCGGCTGGGAACGGACGCTATGGCTGCTACAGCAGTCTCTGGACTGCTCCCATTTTCCCTATTATATCGCATCCTCTATCATTTTGTGGAATTAAATCAGCACTTCCTTAAATCAACAAAATAACGATATAGACAAGGTAAAGGAACGCGAGGAGAGAAGCATCCGATTTGTCATATCCGGCGGCAATCCTGCGAAACCATTTGCGCTTTTGAGAAGAAGCACTCAACCAAATGGCGCTCTCTATTAACCATCAATCTATAGGCCACAGATCAGAAATATTACTCTGCGGCGGGCCCGCGGAGCCGGCCATGCGGGAAAATTTATATGGATTATATAAAATAAACCCCGATAGGCAGACAGGTTTCTACAATCGGACCAATAACCAGACAACTTTATCAAAATTATTCAAAAAGTTGTTGAATCAAAAAAGGCTTTATGTTACATTCCTAACTATACAGATGCTGGAAAATAACCGGCGCCGCATCTGACAACAACGGAAAAGGAGCGAGATTATGAAAAGAAGAATTCTTAGCATCGTACTGCTTGCCGCCATGTGCACAGCCCTGCTGGCGGGCTGCGGCCAGAAGTCCGCAACATGGAAGGTCACCTGCCCCTGGGCCCCCTCCGGCGTGGCCGCTATGGTGAGCCAGCAGGCGGCTACCAAGTCCACCAGCTATTCCGACTCCATCACCCTGGTAGCCGAGGCCATCAAGGGCGACGCCGCCACCGTCAACACCTGGGTGGCCGACACTAAGGCCAATGATACCGAGCTGGTCTTCGTGGGCGAGGGCCTGCTGTCCATCACCTCCATCCTGGATCCGGCCAAGATGCAGTTCGGGTATGAGGACTTTGTGTTTGTGGAGAACCTGTATTCCTCCATCTTCGTCCTCTCCGCCGACGCCAAGCTGAACATCAGCAGCGTGGCCGATCTGGAGGCCTATGTCCAGCAGGGGACGGAGATCAGCGTGGCGGTCAACGGCGCCACCGGCTCCGAGGCCTTCCTGGCCGCGTCCCTGTTCGGCGCCATGGGCGCGGGCGACAAGCTGAAGCTGACGCCCTATCAGTCCGCCGCCGAGGCCGCCCAGGCCGTGGCCCGGGGCGAGACCCAGTTCGCCGTTTCCCACCAGTCCCAGATTCTGGAGACTTACCAGCAGAATGGCGTGACCGTCGTGTGCGCCTTTGACGAGGGCAACATTGAAAACGGCCCCTTTGCCGGCGTAGAGGGCGTGGGCCAGCACGGCTACCCCTACTTCCGCAACCGCTGCTTTGTTATGGCCCGGGCCGGCACCGATGAGAAGAAGGTCGCCGAGCTGAAGGAGCTCTATGGCAAGATTCTGGCGGACGCGGAGGTCGTGGAGTGGCTCCAGGACACCATGCTGCTGGAGGTGGACACCATGTCCGTGGCGGACGTGGAGGCCCATGTGGAGAACGTCAAGAGCATCGTCAACGAGTACAAGGACATCGTCGCAGGCTGACCGCGGCCATACATACGGGGAATGGGATAGGGCAGAGGTCCCGCCCATTCCCCCTTTATATTTCCCGAATTTTGAAAGGAGGCACCTTATGAAGCAATGGATCGAGCAGTTCAACGGCCGTATGGACGCCTGGGGCCGGAAGCTGCACGAAAAGGAAATCCGCATCCCCGTTGACCTGGTGACCGGCGTGGTGTTCGCGCTCTTCGCCCTGGTCATTCTGCTGGTCATGCCGGACCAGGTGGCGGTTTCCGAGAAGGATGTGGTCAATGGCCGGGCGTTTCCCACGCTGCTGATGACGGTCATGCTTCTCTGCTGCGCCATGCTGACCGGCAAAGAACTCTATAAACTGGCAACGAAGCAGCCCCTGAATTGGAAGGTCATTAACATCCAGGTGGAGGCCAAGGCGTTGGCAATCCTGGGCATTTTGCTGGGCACCTATTTCCTCAGCAAGTGGACCGGCCTGTTCGTGGTAGGAGCGGTCTTCTGCTGCCTGGGCTTCCTGCTCTATTTCCGATGCCGGAAAAAATCCTACTATGTCATCACCCTGGTGATCGCGGTGGCCATCTGGGCGGCCTTCCGCTTTATCCTGGGCGTGGACTTTTAAGGAGGGAGGCTGCTTATGTTACAGTACATTGCTCCGGCCACCGGCCTGCTGTTTACCCTGGAAAACATCCTGTGGATCAACATCGGCGTGTTTATCGGTTCGGTTTTCGCGGCCATCCCCGGACTGAGCGTGATCCTGTGCGTGATCCTGTTCCTGCCCGTCACCTACTCTATGACCGCCATCCCCGGCATGATGTTCCTGCTTGGCATCTACTGCGCCGGGGGCTATGGCGGCAGCGGGTCCGCCATCCTCATCAACACCCCCGGCACCCCCCACGCGGCCGCCACCATGCTGGACGGACATCCCCTGTCGGAGAAGGGCCGGACCAAGGCCGCGCTGAAGATCGCCCTGTACGCCTCCACCTTCGGCGGGATCTTTTCCGCTTTGATGCTGCTGTTCCTGGGGCCTCAGGTGGCCCGGGTGGCCGCCCAGCTGGGCACCGCGGAGTACTTCATGGTCTGCGTCTTCGGCCTGACCATCATCGCCGGCGTGTCGGGCAAGAGCATGATCAAGGGCCTGATCTCCGCGTGCCTGGGACTGCTCATCTCCTGCGTGGGCTCCGACCCCATGACCAGCTACGACCGCTTTACCTTCGGCGTCTCCCGGCTGTACCTGGGCCTGGATCTGGCGGTCTGCCTGATCGGTCTTTTCGCCCTGGTGGAGATCATGTCCAAGGCGGAGAAGCGGCTGGACCGCCTGAACCTGGACACCGCCCAGATTAAGGACGACGGCGTCATCACCAAGTCGGAATACAAGCGCATGGTCCGGCCGGTACTGCTGTCGTCCATCATCGGCGTGATGGTGGGCATCATTCCCGGCACCGGGGCTTCGGAGGCCTCCTGGTTCAGCTATAACACCGCCAAAAATATGTCCAAGCACCCGGAGGAGTTCGGACACGGCTCCGTGGAGGGCATTGCCGCCGCCGAGTCGGCGAACAACGCCGTCACCGGCGCGACCCTGATCCCCCTGCTCACCCTGGGCATTCCCGGAGACGGCACCGTGGCGATCATGCTCTCCGCCCTGATGATCAACGGCCTGAATCCCGGCCTCAGCCTCTTTACCACCCAGGGCGACATCATGTATGCCATTATGCTGGGCCTGATTTTGGTCAATATCTTCATGCTTCTCCAGGGCAAGTTCCTCACCTCCCTCTTTGCCAAGGTGGTGTCCATTCCCCAGGAGATCCTCACCCCCATCATCGTCATCTTCTGCTTTGCCGGGGCCTACTCCGTGAATGAGAACTACTTTGACGTGGGCATAGCCCTGATTTTCGGTATACTGGCCTGGATTCTGCGGAAGCTGGAGCTTCCACCGGTGCCCATTCTCCTGGGGCTGGTGCTGGGCAGCATGACGGAGACAAATTTCCGCCGGGCCCTGCTGATCTCCAACGGAAACCCCAAGATTTTTTTCAGCAGCGTGTACTGCATTATTTTCCTGGTCCTGATCCTGCTGGCGGTGGGTACCATCGTCCGGGGTAAGATGAAGGAAAGAAACGCGCAGAAGGAGGCGTGACCATGCCCAACAACATTATTTTTTACTTTACCGACCAGCAGCGCTGGGATACCTGCGGCTGCTTCGGCCAGCCCCTGGACATCACGCCCAACCTGGACGCCCTGGCCCGGGACGGCGTAAAGTTTGACAACGCCTTCTCCCCCCAGCCGGTGTGCGGCCCCTGCCGGGCCCTGTTCCAGACCGGCAAATATCCCACAGAAACCGGCTGCTTCCGCAATAACATCATGCTGCCCGCCGGCGTCAAGACCCTGGGCCAGTACATTGAGGAGGCGGGCTATGAGACCGCCTACATCGGCAAGTGGCACCTGGCCAGCGACGGGGAGCTGGAAAAGCCCCCCTCCATCGACCACACCGTCACCGCCATTCCCCGGGAGCTGCGGGGGGGCTACACCGGCTTCTGGCGCGCCGCCGATGTGCTGGAGTTCACCTCCCATGGCTACGACGGCTTTGTCTTTGACGAAAACAATCAGCGGGTAGATTTCAAGGGCTACCGGGCGGACTGCATCAACGACATGGCCCTGGAATTTCTGGACGGCTACACGGGGGAGAAGCCCTTCTTCATGACCGTCTCCCAGATCGAGCCCCACCACCAGAACGACCGCAAACACTACGAGGGGCCGGAGGGCTCCAAGGAGCGGTTTAAGGACTTCATTCTGCCCGAGGACCTGAAGGCCCTGGGGGGCAACGCCGCCGAGGAGTACCCGGACTACCTGGGACAGTGCGCCAGTCTGGACGAGAACCTGGGCCGGCTGGTGGCGAAGCTGAAGGAGAAGGGGCTGTATGAGAATACGGTGATCATCTTTGCCTCGGACCACGGCTCCCACTTCCTCACCCGGAACCGGGACGATCATCTCAACGGCTATGACGACTATAAGCGCTCCTGCCACGACGCCTGCCTCCACGTGCCCCTGGTCATTGCCGGCGGGCCCTACCGGGGCGGACGGGCGGTAGAGGAGCTGGTGAGCACCGCTAGTCTGCCCAAAACCATCCTGGCCCTGGCCGGCGTGGACGTGGGAGACGCCATGATTGGAGAAAACCTCCTTGACGTTGTGGAAAAAAAGGCGGATAATAGGCTCAATGAGATTTTCGCGCAGATTTCTGAGAGCCGGGTGGGCCGGTGCATCCGCACGGCGCGCTATACCTACTCCGTCTACGCCCCCGGCGTGAACGGCGGAGCGGCGGCGGCCTCGGACCGCTATGCGGACGACTTCCTCTACGACATGGACCAGGACCCCCACCAGCTGAACAATGTGGTGGCCGACCCCGCCTACGCCCAGGTGAAGGCGGAGCTGCGAAAACGCCTGCTGGACTGGATCTGGCGGGCGGAGGGGGCGCGTCCCGTCATTACGGACTGAGGAGGCCTGCGCGATTCCCGGGAGGACGTTATGAAGGAACTGGACCGAAAATCGGAGATGGTCTACCGCTGGGTGCGGGCCTACATTGAGGAAAACAAGTTTTCCAGCAATACGAAAATTCCGTCGGAAACAGTTCTGACCCGAAAGCTCTCCGTCAGCCGGGAAACCGTGCGCCGGGCCTTGAGCCGGCTGGCGGAGGAGGGCCTCCTTCTCCGGGTGAAGGGAAGCGGAACCTTCATTAACAAGGAGGAGGCCCTGTCCTGGGAGCTGGGGGGCAGCGAGGGACGGACCAAGATCGGACTGATTCTCCAGGGCCAGGACGGGAATGCCAACTCCAGTCTGATGGACGGCATCCGAAGCATCCTGCCCCCGGACCGGGTGGATTTGCGTATTTTTCTCACCGACAACAAATTTGCCAACGAGCGCCGCTGCCTCCAGGCCGTGGTCAACCAGGGATTTCAGGGGTTCATCGTGGACGGCGTGAAGGCCAGCCTGCTGAATCCCAACCTGGACTACTATCAGAAAATCTATCAAAAGCGGATTCCCGTCATTTTCTACAACAACTACTATAAAAATCTGAAGTGCCCCCGGGTGGTGGTCAACGACCTGCGCTGCGCAGAGGAGCTGATCGGCCTGCTGATCCGGCAGGGACACCGGCATATTGCCGGGATCTTCCTCTCCGATAATTACCAGAGCATCGAGAAGTTTCAGGGGATGGCGGCCACCCTCCAGAAAAACGGGGTGGAATATCAGGACGACTACGTCAAATGGTATGCCTCCAGCGAGGCGTACGACGCCCGTTCCATCGGCCGCTTTCTGAAGCGCCTGCCCCGCTATACGGCGGTGGTCTGCTGCAACTACATGATCTTCCAGCTGACCCGGCAGGTGCTGGAGCAGCAGGGAAAGCGGGTGCCGGAGGACTGCTCTTTGGTGTGCTTCGACTACTCCAGCAGCGACTGGGAGACAGAGGGGGTCACCTGCTCGGTCCATCAGGGCTACCGCATCGGGCAGGAGGTGGCCGCCCGGCTGATGCGCATGATCCGGAACCGGGATTGCGACGATAAGGGCTATACGCACGTTCTGCCGCCGGAGATTTACCTGGGAAGGACGGTAGGGCCCGCGAGAGAAGCGAGGTGAGCGGCTCCAGGGGCTGCGACGGCTGCAGCCCGCACGGACTGCTTTTGTGCCGGCGAGGCAAAAGGGCCGGTTTCTTTTGGACCATTAAACCCGCTTTTCTATACCTAGAGGTATTACTTCTGCGGGCAAAGATAGGAAAGAGACGGATGGAGGAAGAAACTGGAAACAGCAGAGGGATGATGCTGTAATCTGTGTATAAATGACTGGATTTTGTGGGAAACGAGGTATAGGGCAGCTGTCCCGAGTGAACGGAAATTTTCAAAGCGTGATTCAAATATTCATCAGGGTTGTATTCCGGTGCGTAGGGAGGCAGGAAGAACACCTCCATCTTCTCCTTGTTCTTCTCCAGCCAGGCCGCAGCAAACTTGCCGTGATGCACCTTCAGATTATCCAAAATCAAGAACACTTTCTGCTCCGATGTGCGCATCAGCCGCTCCATGAAACGGATCAGCCGCTGTTGGCAGAGATCATATTGACCCTCTCCCTACTTTCCTCAAGTCGATGTATTCCACACACTCCATTTTATCACACCTGTTCCCGCTTTCCTAGCTTTTTTCTCGAAAGTAATACCCATGTCGAGTTGAATGAATATTCAAAACATCAAACATAATTAGGCAAAATTTACGCGACAATCTATGCTCTGTGGTCTGACCTATTCTGTAAATGCGGGTTTTGTTCACAATTTGTTTACTCATTCAAATACCCTGGATGATGCCCACTCCCCCATTGACAAATCCATCATTTCCGGCTATACTACTCCCAGTCAACGCGATGACGGGAACCAGTAGCGCCGCGCGCTCCCGCCCAGAGAGCCCCCGTGTGGTGAGAGGGGGAGGGGAGACCGGCGTGAATACGTCCCTGAGCAGCGGACCGAAACCGGCTTTCCGGCGGTAGGCTCCGCCGGGCGCGCCCGATACAGCGCAGGGGTCCCGGGACCCCTTGAGGCCGCGCCCCGCGAGGGGCCGGCGAATCAGAGGTGGTACCGCGATGTTGTCGCCCTCTGTCCACATACCCGCCGGAGGGCGGGAGGGGACGGGGGGTGTTTTTTTGCAGCGACGGGGATATTTGACGGTGAGACAGCGGGGCACGCTGTTCGTCTTCCTGGCCGCTGTGCTGTACAGCATCGGGGGACTGTGCATCAAGGTGATCCCCTGGAACGGCCTGAGCATCAACAGTGCCCGGAACGTGGTGGCGCTGCTGGTGGTGGGGGGCTATCTGGCCGTGAGCGGGCACCGGTTGCGGCTGAACCGGTGGATCGCTCTGGGGGCGGTGAGTGTGTGCGGCACCAACGTGCTCTTCTCCATGGCCAACAAGCTGACCACCGCCGCCAACACCATTGTTTTGCAGTTCACAGCCCCTATCTTTGTCATCCTGCTGGCGGTCCTCTTCTGGCGGAAAAAGCCGGAGCGGCTGGACCTGGCCGCCTGCGCCCTGGTGCTGGCGGGGGTGGTGTGCTTCTTCGTGGACAGCCTGGAGATGGGCGGGATGCTGGGCAACGTGCTGGCCCTCATCTCGGGGCTGAGCTACGCGGGGGTATTTTTGCTCAACGACCTGCCGAACGCGGACCCCATCAGCTCCGTGTTCTGGGGGGACGCGGCCAGCGTGGTCATCGGCCTCCCCTTTCTGCTCCGGGAGACGGCCTTTACCCCGACGGCCGTCATCAGCGTGGCGATCCTGGGGGCCTTCCAGGTGGGGCTGGCCTATGTGCTCATGTGCATTGGCCTGCGCACCACCCCGGCGGTGACCGCGTCGCTGATCTCCGGCATCGAGCCGGTGCTCAACCCTGTGCTGGTGGCGGTGTTCTACGGCGAGGAGATCGGGCGCCTGGCCCTGGTGGGGGCGGTGATCGTGGTGGCCTCGGTGGTGGGATACAATGTGATCCGGGGCCGGCGGGCCGTCGCCGGAGGGACTTCGGCAGATACAGCGCTATAAAAAATAACAAATACGACAGGAAAAAACAAGGAGAATAACAGCAATGCAATTGTATGACGAACTGGCGGCCCGGGGCCTCATTGCCCAGGTCACCAACGAGGATGAAATTCGCGAGATGATCAACGCCGGCAAGGCCACCTTCTACATCGGCTTTGACTGCACCGCCGACAGCCTCACGGCGGGCCACTTCGTGGCTCTGACCTTTATGAAGCGCCTGCAGCAGGCGGGCAACAAGCCCATCGCCCTCATCGGCGGCGGCACCACCATGATCGGCGATCCCTCCGGGCGCACCGATATGCGCAAGATGCTCACCCGGGAGGACATCGACCACAACGCCGCCTGCTTCAAGCGCCAGATGGAGCGCTTCATTGAGTTCGGCGAGGGCAAGGCCCAGATGGTCAACAACGCCGACTGGCTGCTGAGCCTGAACTACGTGGACCTCCTGCGGGAGGTGGGGGCCTGCTTCTCGGTGAACAACATGCTCCGGGCGGAGTGCTACAAGCAGCGCATGGAGAAGGGTCTCAGCTTCCTGGAGTTCAACTACATGATCATGCAGTCCTACGACTTCTACCACCTCTTCCAGTCCCACGACTGCAACATGCAGTTCGGCGGCAACGACCAGTGGTCGAACATGCTGGGCGGCACCGAGCTCATCCGGAAGAAGCTGGGCAAGGACGCCCACTGCATGACCATCAACCTGCTCACCGACTCCCAGGGCAACAAGATGGGCAAGACCGCCGGCAACGCCGTATGGCTGGATCCCAACAGGACCAGCCCCTACGACTTCTACCAGTACTGGCGGAACGTGGAGGACGCGGACGTGATGAAGTGCATCCGCTGGCTCACCTTCCTGCCCCTGGAGCAGGTGGACGAGATGGACGGCTGGACCGGCAGCCAGCTCAACCGGGCCAAGGAGATTCTGGCTTGGGAGCTCACCAGCATGGTCCACGGCAGGGAGGAGGCCGACAAGGCCCAGAACGCCGCCCGCTCCCTCTTCGGCGGCGGCGGGGACAAGGCCAGCATGCCCACCACCGAGCTGACGGGCGACAGCTTCGGCGACGGCCAGATCGGCATTCTGAATCTGCTGGTGGCCTGCGGCCTGGCGCCTTCCAAGGGGGAGGCCCGGCGGCTGGTGCAGCAAGGCGGCGTGTCCGTGGGCGACGAGAAGGTGACGGACATCGACCAGAAATACGGCTGCGAGCTGTTTCTGGGCGAGGGCGTCATCATCAAGAAGGGGAAGAAGGTCTTCCACCGGGCGGTGATGAATTAATATGAGAGAGGCCCCCTGGAACCTGTGGTTCCAGG